>Ga0189284_100027_pt1 | contig 299520 bp, 270 predicted proteins | sample N32C7minimetaG_FD_130314 | JGI IMG/M metagenome (GOLD analysis project Ga0189284, IMG submission 130314) | Marine microbial communities from the Costa Rica Dome - N32 C7 mini metaG | ecosystem: Environmental > Aquatic > Marine > Oceanic > Photic zone | place: Costa Rica: the Eastern Pacific...
AAAGGCAGGGCTGCAGTTGCCAGCGACAGGCCTGGCCGCAAAGGGCTGGACATGCCGATGGGTCCCTGCAGACGCACGACTGGAATGATAGGGGCATCATTTTTCAAAAAGCCGGGCAAAAACCGGCGTAAGGAAGACAGCACGAAGAGGTAATCCTGACTAATTTGTTGTTTCAGGAGATATAGGTGCTAGTTTGAAAGATACCACTGCGGTTTCGCAGCAAGGCATCGGTTTCATCGGGCAGGGATAATGTGCGGCTGTTTCACCAGAGCCTTTTTGCGGCTGCCATTGGCACCGGCTTTTTCGGCCAAACTTGGCGGTCGGATCGTCTTTGCGGCCATAAACTCTGTCTTTCCGCTGAATTGCCAATTCATTTTTACGCCGGCATAACCATTGGCGCGCCAGACGATACTGCCGCCAACAGGTAGATCCATGCCCGGGATCCGCAGGGCAATGGTGTCCGGCAGTTGGTCGATCTGATTGCAGAAAAAACGGCATCCGGACAGGCTGGCATCCACGATCTGACAACTTACCGGTGGCATTCCGTGTCCAGGAAGAACCGAGGCCGCAATGGAAACCGTGCGGCGCTTTTCCTTGCGCTTTTCGCGTTTCGTATCATCTTCGAATAAGAATGAGACCCGGACATCGTCGTCCAGGATATCCCGGATTTTGCCCTTGATCATCTTGTCCAGACCGGACAGGCGCAGACCGATCAGTTTGTTTTTTTCCGAGTGGGAGGTGTCCCGGATCCGGCATCCGGATCGGGTGATATTTGTCGCGATCGCCTCCTCGCAATCAAGGGTCTCGAAGTCGAGAACCAGGACGATGATGTTGGAGCCGCCGGAATATCGGTCAAAGATTTCCTTCACATCCAATCTCCAGCTGACAGCGGTTAAAGACCACTTCCAGTTGGGGAAAGACCATAGCCCTCAAAGCGCAAAAATATTGTTAATTCTACTGGTGGCGCTAGGATGTATTTATATATATTTTTATTTTATACTTATAACTGAAGCGTTTTCCTTTTAACTACAGATATTTACAACATTTCCGCACAAGCTTCTCTGCTATCCAGAATCCAATTATTTGAACTTATATTTAAGTAACGGCTGTATTTTCTTAAACAAATTGACCGAACGGTCAGCCTGCAACCAGTGAACTGCGCCGTCACAGTTCGTCGGTCAGCGCAGCTCGGACAGTTTGGATTTCACGCTCAGAAAATCGCGCCAGGACAGCCGTTTTTCAAGCGGGCTGCGCAGCAGGTAGGCCGGATGGTACGTGGCTAGGGCCGCAACCTGACGCCCAGCGACCGGATAGGTCATCCAGCGACCGCGCATTTTCCGGATACCGTCTTGCACGCCAAGAAGTGTCTTCGCAGAGGCTGCGCCAAGAAACACCACGACATCCGGGTTTACCAACTCGATCTGGCGCTGGATAAACGGGCGGCAGATCTCCGTCTCCTGCGGTGTCGGCGTCCGATTGCCCGGCGGTCTCCAGGGCACGGTGTTGGCGATATACACTTGGGTTCTGTCGAGACCAATCGCCTTTAGCATCCGGTCAAGCAACTGACCGGACCGGCCAACAAACGGTTTGCCGTTCAGATCCTCATCGCGCCCCGGCGCTTCGCCGATCAACATAATCCTTGCATCCGGATTGCCATCGGCAAACACGAGTGACTTGGCCGTACGCTTTAAGTTGCAACCGTCGAAAGCCTGAAGACAGGCTTGCAGATCCGCCAGGGACCCGGCGCTGGATGCCAACTCACAGGCCATAGAAATGACCGCCTGATCCGGTATTGCTCCGTGATCAGTGCCAACGCGCGGACCTGCACCGCCAACCGGTGCAGCCTGAACCACTCCGCGCTGCGAGGTTGGTTGATGCTGCGGTGGTATCTGCGGCGCCTGTTGGGCTGCGTCCTGCGCCGGCTCCATTGCGGGCGTTGCGACCTGCGCCATTGGACTTTGCTGACGTGCTTTTGCCTGAACTTCCGAGAGCTGAAACCAATCGACGACGTTTTCACCCAGCGATGCATCAACGCCGGATGCCAGATAGAAATCCAGCAGGGCTTCCATATGCCGCATATCAGACGGGCTGTGTTGCAAACGAACTCTCCAAAAGGGCAAAGCGCCCAGAGACTGACCGCAAATGCAGTCATCAGATGAACCAGTAAACTAAGCTAAGAGGTTATACCTGCCAAGGCGGGAGCATCCTGCCACAAGTATCCTCCCACACCCTTTGCACACCGAGTTGCGCAAACAAACATGGAGGCACCGCATCAATCAACAAAGAATTCTTCCGTTTACGTAAGCGTCACTTTTACACTTGACGCCCGAGCTGAGCTTTGGTCTATCTGGCCCCAAACAGGAGCATTCGGCAACCGGCTTCGCATTTTCACATGCAAAATGTCGCGAATTGCCTGTCATTGAAGGGCAAATTGCGCGAAACCGGCATTGCGAACCTTGCGGAGGGAGACATTTGATGAGCGAACAGGACGCGCTCGGCGAACGCGAAAGCATGGACGTGGATGTGGTCATCGTCGGCGCTGGCCCGGCCGGTTTGGCCGCCGCGATCCGTTTGAAACAAATCGCCAATGAAAAAGGCGAAGACATCAGCATCGTGGTCTTGGAGAAGGGCTCCGAGGTGGGTGCGCACATCTTGTCTGGCGCGGTGATCGATCCGGTTGCCCTCGACAAGCTGCTGCCGGAGTGGCGCGACGAAGACACGCCGCTGAAAACCCCTGTCACAGACGACCAGTTTATTGTGCTTGGGCCAGCGGGCTCGCTGCGCCTGCCGAACATGTTCATGCCAAAGCTCATGAACAACCATGGCAATTACATCGTGTCGCTTGGCAACGTTTGCCGTTGGCTCGCGGAAAAGGCGGAAGCGCTCGGCGTCGAGATCTACCCGGGCTTTGCCGCAGCTGAAATCCTTTATGACGACAACGGCAATGTCACGGGGGTTGCGACCGGCGACATGGGCATCGGCCGCGACGGCAAGCCGAACGCAATGTTCACCCGCGGCATGGAGCTGCGCGGCAAATACACCCTGATCGGCGAAGGCGCGCGCGGATCTCTTGCCAAGGAACTGATCGAGAAGTTCGAGCTCGACAAGGACAGCGATGTGCCGAAGTTTGGCATCGGCATCAAGGAACTCTGGCAAATCGACCCGGCAAAGCATAATCAGGGCCTGGTCCAGCACTCGTTCGGCTGGCCGCTGGATGGCAAGACCGGCGGCGGCTCCTTCCTGTATCACCTGGAAGACAATCAGGTGGCTGTCGGTTTTGTGGTGCACCTGAACTACGAGAACCCGTGGCTGTCGCCGTTCGATGAGTTCCAGCGGTTCAAAACCCATCCGGCTGTGCGCGAAACGTTCGAGGGCGGCAAGCGCCTCGCCTATGGAGCACGCGCCATCACAGAGGGCGGTTATCAGTCCGTGCCGAAACTGTCCTTCCCGGGCGGTGTGCTGATGGGCTGCTCCGCAGGCTTCGTCAACGTGCCCCGGATCAAGGGGTCGCACAATGCGATGCTCTCCGGCATGCTGGCAGCAGAAGAAGTCATGGCCGCGATCGGCCGCGGCGAGGCCAACACCGAGCTGGCCGCCTATGATCAGGCGTGGCGCGATAGCGAGATTGGCAAGGATCTCTGGAAGGTTCGCAACGCCAAGCCGCTCTGGTCGAAATTCGGAACGGTTCTGGGCGTTGCTCTCGGCGGTCTCGACATGTGGACAAACGAGCTGTTCGGATTCTCCTTCTTTGGCACCATGAAACACGGCAAGCGCGACTCTGAAACGCTGAAGCCGGCCAAGGATTGCAAGAAGATCGACTATCCGAAGCCAGATGGGGTGATCTCGTTCGACAAGCTGTCGTCGGTCTTTCTGTCGAATACGAACCATGAGGAAGATCAGCCGATCCACCTCAAGGTCGCCGATGATACACTGCAGAAGATGTCCGAGCACGATATATACGCAGGTCCGTCCAACCGTTATTGCCCGGCCGGGGTTTACGAGTGGGTGGAAGAAGGCGAAGACGCGCCGCGCTTCCAGATCAACTCGCAGAACTGCGTGCACTGCAAGACCTGCGACATCAAGGATCCGAACCGCAACATAACCTGGACGGTACCGGAAGGCGCTGGCGGTCCAAACTACCCGAACATGTAATCTGCTCGTTCGGGGCGAAAAGATAAAAGAAAGCCGGGAGACCCAATCGGGCCTCCCGGCTTTTTCTGTATTCAATGTCTTGAGGCTACTTAAAACTTGCCGTTGTCGTGGGCCATCTCTGCAGGGATCGGGGACACGACGTCCCAGTGTTCGACGATCTTGCCAGCCTCGACACGCCACAGATCAAAAAACGCCCAAGGCTCACCACCCATAACGGCATCAGAGGCAACGAAGACGAAATTGCCCTCGGCAACGACGATTTGCGGCTCAAACTTCGTGATCACCTGCCCCTGAGCCGCAAATTCTTCAATGGCCTTCATAAGCCCTGTGAGCCCGTCACCGATGAGCGGATTGTGCTGCATGTAAACCGCCGGGTCCATGTACTGGGTCACGTTCTGCGGCGCAGCACCGCCAAGAATGTCCCGGACGAAGCCGACAACCAGTTCCTTGTTTTCCTGCGTGCGGTCAAGATCGGTCACCTCGACTGGGCCGTCGGTCATTGACCGTCCGGAGACAGTTGCCTCGGGCGGTGCCTGCAGATTGTCCCAATGCTCCGCAACAACACCATCTTCAACCCGAAAAACATCAAAAGCGACCAGGCTCGGCGCCCCAAAAGCATCTGCATTTTCATAGGTGTTGTGCAAGACGACATAATCACCTTCCGAGATCACACGGTGAGTTGTGACGGTCAAACCGGAGTCTTTCACAACCGGGATCGCACCCAGCAATCCGTCCGCGCCGGTTGGGATGGCGGGATTGTGTTGAATGTAGTCGGGCGCCAGCAACGGCTTGGCAGCCGCCGGATCATGAGCCACGAAAGCTGCAGTCAAAAGAGCAAGTACCAATTCCTTGGGCGACATGTTTGTATCCTCTGTTTGTGTCGTCGCCATATTAAGTATTAATTCCGTACTTACTGTCAATTACGCACTATTTTATCACAAAGTATGCTCCAGGATACCTGTTGTTTTACTTGGTATTCTGACACATAATCCTAGTTTGATATCCGCTACTGGTTCTCTAAGCATACCGAGTTATCCCATGCTCCCAATTGGTGTTGAAACCAAGGCTGAAGCCTCGAACTGCCCGATCCGATCCGTTCTGTCCAATGTCACCGGCAAATGGCGCATGATTATAGTTCTGGCGCTAGAAGATGGACCGATGCGTTTTGGCGAGATCAAACGCTGCATCGGAGATGTCACGCAGCGGGTGCTGACGGAAAATTTGCGCGGACTGCAGCGGGATGGCTATCTTACCCGCACGGTCGATCCGGGCCCGCCGGTCGCTGTGTCCTATGAACTCACGCCGCTTGGCCAGGACTTGGTTGCCACGCTGAAGCCATTGGTGTTTTGGTCTGCCGAACAGATGGAGACGGTCAGAACAGCGCGCCTGGAGTATGATCGGGCGCATCCGAAGTAAGCCAATCCTCCGGACGGAAGTTACTGGAGAGGCCGCGCAGACTTGAAACACGCCCTAAAACCGGACACGTGGCATCCGTGCTTATTGGTGTTGGAAACCGGCTGAGGATTGAGGCCCCTAAAACCAGAGCGGGTTACGCATAAACAAAAGTTATGGCTTAAAAGATCCATCAAATACATAGACTTACCATTAAACCCAACGTTGCTGGCGCACACTCCTCCGGACGCAAAACACACCATACAACCCTGGACTGCATGATTCTCAAGGATTCGGTGGGTTTGCGAGCAACTTCAGCCGCATTATCGATTTTCAATCCACAGCATCGGGGCAAAATTTAACGATATAATCATTTTTTATGGGGTAATAGATAAAGAAAATACAATGAACAATTCATTGATGTTTAAGGTTTTCCAGATTTCGCACCGCTAGGGACTTCGTTCAGGACTTACGCAACACAACCGGAAAACTGCACACCACACCTCAATTAAGCTATTGATTTTTATTGAATTTAAACGTTTTAGACCATGATTAGCACAGTTTAGGTTGTATTTGCACTTTGCAAATGATTAACCTAAATTCACTTGCATCGAAAAGATAATAATAACGTCTTGGAAGATTAGAGTGGGCTTGCACCTGCGGACACCGAGTTTCGCTTGGCGGTAAAACGCAAAGGCAGAAATAGTGTCTTGTGGACCAGGAGCAGAGGGCAAAATGAGAGACGCGGCGGTCTCGGACTTTTGGCTCGATGTGACAAATGACTACTCAGCGCGGTTTGACTGCACTGACCCCATCGACCACAGGACACCGCACCGGGAAGGCCACTTCCCGGTGCTTTTGTTTTCAGCGTCTGATACTTGGCAAATGCTGGATTATGCCGCGTTCTTGCGCGCCTGAGGGCGACGGCGGCGGTTCTTGGCAAAACGGCGACCGTTGTCGTTGTCGCCAGCCCCTGCTCCAGCGGCCTTTTGGAAGCGTGGCTTGCCACCTCCACCGGACTTGTTGTTTTTCGCGCGCTTGGCAGCCTTTGCAGCGGACATCGGCGGCACTTCACCGCTGACGACCTCGATATCGATGCCGATCAGCTTCTCGATCTGACGGAAAAGACCGATCTCTTCCGGAGCACAGAGTGCAACTGCATCGCCGTCCGCACCTGCACGGGCTGTCCGACCGATCCGATGCACATAAGCTTCAGCGACTTCCGGCAATTCGAAATTATAGACATGGCTGACGCCTGGAATGTCGATACCGCGCGCTGCAACGTCCGTTGCGACCAGAACCTTGATATCGCCGGAGCGAAGTTCCTTGATAGCGCGCTCGCGCTGGTTCTGGCTCTTGTTGCCATGGATCGAGCCGGCAGCGATGCCCGCCTGCGCCATTTTGCGCATCAGGCGTTCAGCACCGTGTTTCGTCCGGCAGAACACCAGCGACATGTCGTCCGGCTGATCCGACAACACATCGATCAGGAAGCCGGTCTTAGCCTTGGCATCCATGAAGTGAACCTTCTGGCGGATCTTGTCGGCCGTTCGGCCAGCGGGAGACACTTCAACGCGCGCCGGATCCGTCAGATAGGATTGAGCCAGCTCGTTGATCTGCTTCGGCATGGTTGCCGAGAAGAGAAGCGTCTGGCGCTCCTTGGCCACAAGACCGGCAATACGGCGCAGTGCATGAATGAAGCCGAGATCCAGCATCTGATCAGCCTCATCAAGCACCAGATACGATGCCGAGCCGAGGTCAACCGCATTGCGGTCCACGAGGTCCAGCAGCCGGCCAGGCGTTGCCACCAGTATATCGGTGCCTTTCGACAACCGCTTGATCTGCCCGTTGATGGACACACCGCCAACCACAGAGGTCACCCGCAAAGGGGTGGTCTTCAGGAAGGAAATCAGGTTCTTGGCGATCTGGTTTACCAGTTCGCGTGTCGGAGCCAGTATCAGCGCACGGGTTCCTTTGGGTGCCGCCCGTTGCGGCTCGGCCAGAAGACGCTCGATGAGGGGCAGTCCGAATGCGGCGGTTTTGCCGGTTCCGGTTTGTGCCAGACCCATCAGGTCCTGTCCGTCAAGAATAAGCGGGATTGCTTTCTGCTGAATTGGGGTCGGAGCCTCATAGCCATTGTCTTTGATGGCGCTCAGCAGCGAGCTGGAAAGCCCCAGGCTTTCAAAGTTGGTCAAATCAAATATCCTTTGTCAGGCGGACGAGGTCGCGCCTGCGTGACCGCCTGTTGATCGCGGTCCTGTTGCGGTTGCGGCTACAGAGGCCATCTCGCCATCTGCACAAGCCGTCAGCCCCCGCGTGAACTGGGCACTGGGAATATGTCCGGCTAATTTGGACATGAGCCTGTCATGCCTGGCACATTCAATCGGAGCACCTGCTCCCGGCCGCTCAGGCCTGTGCTTGCTGCTCACGCGGCAGCGGCAATGACGAGCGGTGTATCTGCCTTTCTAATGGTTTTGTCAAGCAAAGGCTCTTGCATCCCACGAAAAAACAAGAACTTCTGCTTGTTCCGATCAACGATCAAAGCGATGGATCTGTGGTCACGGCTACGGGCGCAGCCGGATCAATTTGCCGTCATCGCTATCGGTCAGCACATAGATGAACCCGTCTGGCCCCTGACGTACGTCCCGGATACGCTCTCGCAAGTCCGACAGCAGTTGTTCTTGAGACACGACCTCTTCGCCGTTCAGAGTGAGTTTGGCCAGATGCTGTCCGCGAAGGGCGCCGACCAGCAGGTCACCCGACCAGTCGGGGTATTTGTCGCTGGTCACAAAGGCTATTCCGGAGGGAGCGATCGACGGATCCCAATAAAAGATCGGCTGCTCCATACCGGCCTTTTCGGTTCCCTCGCCGATCTTACCACCGGAATAGTGGCGACCATAGGAGATAACCGGCCAGCCATAATTCTTGCCGGCCTCGGGGATGTTGATCTCATCCCCGCCTCTGGCTCCATGCTCCACGGTCCACAACGCTCCGGATTCGGGATGAACGGCCGCGCTTTGCGGGTTCCGGTGGCCGATCGACCAGATCTCCGGCTGGTAGTCCGGGTTGTCGAGGAACGGATTGCCCGGGGCTGGATCGCCATTGGGGGTCAGACGCAGCACGGAGCCCGTGTGATCGGATGTGTCCTGAGACCGCGGTCCATCCCCACGATCACCAAGCGTCATGTAGATGTTGCCGTCGCCGTCAAATGCCAGGCGGGAGCCAAAGTGCCGTCCGCCAAAAGCCTTGTTGTTGCCGGCGAAGATCGTGTCCCCTTCAACCAGCGTGTAGCCGGAGCCATTCGACCCATCAAGCGTTGCCTTGAAGAGTGATGTTCCAGCGCCTTCCGGCGATCCTTGAGAGAAAGTGAGATAGACCGTCTGATCCGCCTCAAAAGAGGGGCTCAGAACAACGTCCAAAAGACCGCCCTGCCCTTGGGCAAACACTTCCGGAGTGCCGGCCACAACATCCTGGCGGCCGTCTTCGTGAACGACTTTCAGGACACCGTCACGCTCGGTGACCAGGTATCCGCCGTCCGGCAGAAAGGCGACGCTCCAAGGATAAGACAAACCGGAGGCAACAGTTTCAGCAGTGACAGCTGACTGCGCGTGCGCACTTTGATTGGGGCTGCCCGCAAGGCCAAGGAACGTGATGCCGGCGACCAACACCGTCCACGCGTATCTCAACAATCCATGCCGTGAGCCCTGACGCCAATATGCGTGTTGCACATCACCCTCCCGAAAACCATCCATCCGATCCCGCGGCTGTTGGTGCCGGCGCGATTTCCAGTTTTACAGATAGGGAGTGATTTTGGCAGGAACAGAGCCGATGCGATGAATAATGTATCTGGGCGGTTTGGTCGCTTACCCGGCTGCCAATGAAACCAGCGACCTGTTTAGCTCTCACTTTTTTGCCAACCGCGCTGCAATGGTCCGCTTTTCAAAGGCAACATTCCAGTCGATCAGCACCCGCCAGACCTGCTCGGCCTGATCGGCATCCAGGCCTAAGTCTTCCGCGCGGTTTTTGAGCGCTGCCACCATGGTTTCAATCCGGTCGTGATCAAAGGCCTCGTCCGGATGCTGTTTCAACTCGGCCATGCGCCGGACATAACCCTGGCGCTGCGCAAAAAGCTTCAGGAGATCCTGATCCAGCGCATCGATGGCTGTTCGGATGTCTGCCTTGGTCTGGCAGTCTGCGGGGCGTTTGATGTCAGTCATGCGCTCTTGTTTCGCAAACACGGAAAACCGGCCAGCGGTCACAAGGACGCACCGGCCGGAAATGGGGGTGTTTCGAACAGTTCGTTATGCGGACTTTTCCGGAGCCCTGGTTTGCGCTTCTACGCTCGCAAGCGCGGACATGTTGACGACGCCGCGAGATGTCACCGACGGTGTCAGGATGTGAGCCGGTTTTGCTGTGCCCAGCAGGATCGGGCCAACATGCAGCGCATCCGTTGCGACCTTCAAAAGGTTGTGCGCAATGTTCGCAGAATCCAGGTTCGGGAACAGAAGAAGGTTTGCCTCGCCTTTCAGCTTGCTGTTCGGCATGACACGTTCACGCAAGGCGACGCTCAAGGCCGAGTCCCCGTGCATTTCGCCATCTGCCTCCAATTCCGGGTGCCGCTCCCAGATCAGCTCGAGCGCTTCGCGCATCTTGCGGGACGAGGCTGTGTCGCGCGAACCAAAGTTCGACATGGAGAGCAGCGCGACCTTCGGTTCAATGCCAAAGCGGCGGATTTCCTGCGCCGCAAGGATCGCCATCTCGGAAATTTCCTCAGCCGTCGGATCTTCCGTCACGAACGTATCAGACAGGAACATCGCGCCCCGGCTGTTGATCAAGAGCGACATGGCCGACAGATCGCGGGCCGTTTCACAAACGCCGATCACCTGGCGGATGTCGCGCAAGTGTTTGGTGAACCGGCCTTCCAGGCCGCAGATCAGGGCGTCCACTTCGCCGCGGCGCACGGCAATGGCCGAAATGACCGTCTGGTTTGTCCGCAGCACGGTTCTGGCGGCGGTGGGCGGCATGCCCTTGCGGCCGACACACTCCAGATATTCATCGACATAATCGCGGTAGCGCGGATCGTCCTGCGGGTTCACAAATTCGAAATCCACATCCGGACGGATCTTCAGACCGAACCGTTCACAGCGTGCCGTCAGAACATCCGGGCGGCCGACCAGAACCGGTTTGGCAATACCATCTTCGATCAGCACCTGCGCGGCCCGAAGTACCCGTTCGTCTTCGCCTTCCGCATAGATGATCTTTTTCGGCTCCTTGGCCGCATTCTGGATGATCGGCTTCATGATCAGGCCGGAGCGGAAGACGAACCGGTTCAGCCGGTCCTGATACGCGTCGAAATCCTCGATCGGCCGGGTCGCAACGCCGGTGTCCATCGCGGCTTTTGCGACCGCGGGCGCGATCCGCAGGATCAAGCGCTGGTCGAATGGAGACGGGATCAGATAGTTCGGGCCAAAGGTCTCGGTCTTGCCGCCATAGGCGCGCGCGGCGACATCCGATGGTTCTTCCTGGGCGAGGCCCGCGATAGCCTCGACGGCCGCGCGCTTCATTTCCTCGTTGATGGTGGTTGCACCTACATCGAGCGCGCCGCGGAAAATATATGGGAAACACAGGACGTTGTTGACCTGGTTCGGGTAGTCGGAGCGGCCAGTGCACATGACGACATCGTCGCGCACTGCCATGGCGTCTTCCGGCATGATTTCCGGGTTCGGATTGGCGAGCGCCAGGATCAACGGGCCCTTGCCCATCCGTTCGACCATGTCAGGTTTCAGAACTCCGGAAGCCGACAACCCCAGGAAAACGTCCGCACCGTCGATCACTTCGCCAAGTGTCCGCTTGTCCGTCTCTTGCGCAAACACGGCCTTCCATTGATCCATCAAAGCCTGGCGGCCTTGGTAGACCACGCCTTCGATGTCGGTGACCCAGATGTTTTCGCGCTTGGCTCCGAGCGAGACCAGCATGTTCAGGCAGGCAAGGGACGCTGCCCCCGCGCCGGATGCGACAATCTTGGCGTCTTCGATTTTCTTGCCGGCAAGCTGCAGACCGTTGCGCACAGCCGCCCCGGCGATAATTGCGGTCCCATGCTGATCGTCATGGAAGACCGGGATGTTCATGCGGTCGCGCAAGGCGGCTTCGATCATGAAGCATTCCGGTGCCTTGATGTCTTCCAGATTGATGCCGCCGAAGGTCGGCTCAAGCGCAGCCACCGCATCAACGAACTTGTCGACATCCAGCTGATCGACCTCGATGTCGAACACGTCTATCCCGGCAAATTTCTTGAAAAGGACCGCCTTGCCTTCCATCACCGGTTTTGAGGCGAGCGGTCCAATGTTGCCAAGCCCGAGCACTGCTGTGCCGTTGGAGATGACGGCGACCAGATTGCCGCGGGCGGTATAGTTGGCCGCCTTTGACGGATCGTCGGCAATCTCAAGACAGGGTGCAGCAACTCCTGGCGAATAGGCGAGCGCGAGGTCACGCTGGTTGCCGAGCGGCTTGGTCGCCTGGATTTCCAGCTTTCCGGGCTTTGGATGCTCGTGAAAGAACAGGGCGGCTTCGGTCAGATCGCTTTCTGTTTTGTTATTATCGCTCATGACGTTCTTGTCTCCCTACCACATTCCCCTGGGTCACCGATCTATTGTGCTTGGATAAGCCGGAGGACCGATCCTGACCTTTGAAATTTCATGAATTGTCTTCGACCTTTAACCGGCGCGATGCAAAATGAGAACCCGTAACAGCCCAAACAGCACGGCAGCGTTCAAAATATGCCACAGGAAATGCGTGCCGAGGGCCAGCTGAATGCATACCGGACCATCAAGCGTTCGGAAAGTCAGCGAAACGGTAAACAGTATCCCGATGAGAAGCACTTGTTTGGCGAGCGCTTTGTCGTGTTGATAAAAGAACCCGCCAACAACGAAAATTGCCAGAAGTGCGGGCAGGTATCCGGCAGACGACCCGATCAGCGGCGCCCAAACCTCGCCCACCATCGGCGAGAGCACGAAGAAGCCGATCACGATCGACACGCTCATCACCCAATGGAGGTTGAGGAAGCGCCGAAGCGCGAACAGCAAGAACCCGTGGATGAAGACAACGATCGGAATGACATCAGCCAGAAGCGCCCACCGTGTCGCGAATGTGTGGAACAGAAACGACCCGATCCCGGTCGCAAGCACGACACAAATCAGAAACAGCGCGACCCAGTCGTCGGGCGTCTTGCGCCGCCATAAGAGATAAGCGGCGAGAGCCGCCACAACAAAGGCGGCGTTGGTGATGGCGTTGACAGGTTCTGACCAGAACTCCGGACCGAGGCGTTCACAATAATTGTTGAGCTGATCCGTCAAATCCATCCTGCGCTGTCCCTTTGCTGCCTTTGATTCTGAACCTTATTACAGCGCGGGTGTGACAGTCTTCGAAATCAAGGCACCAAGACGGGAAATGCCTTCGGTGATTTTCTCCGGCGTTGTCGACGAGAAACTGAGGCGCAAGGTGTTGCCACCGCTGCCATCTGCAAAAAATGCCTTGCCCGGAACAAAGGCGATCTTGGCCGTTTCAACGGCTTGTTTGAGCAGGTCTGCCGCATCGGTGCCTTCAGGCAATTCGACCCAGACGAACATGCCGCCCTCAGGCCGGGTCCACCGGGTCCCTTCCGGCATGTGAATTTCCAGTGCAGCCAGCATGGCATCCCGGCGTTCACGGTAGGCAGCGCGCACCTTGTCGACTTGCGCATCAAAGACGGTTTCGGCAACGCGTGCCATGGCCTCCTGATTGAGGCTTGATGAGTGCAGATCGCCTGCCTGCTTCAAGAGCACCAGACGGGAGATCACATCTTTTGCAGCACAGACCCAGCCAAGCCGCAGGCCGGGAGACAGTGTTTTTGAAAAGCTGCCGCAATAGAGCGTCCGAGTGTTTTCAATGCCGCCGGACCGGGCACAGTCGAGCGCGAGAACGGCAGGGACCGGCGTGCCGTCGTACCGCAGGCTCTGATACGCGCCATCCTCAATGACAGCGCAGTCCAATTTGTCGGCAAGCCCAAGCAAGCGCCGGCGGCCCGCTTCATCGAGCGTTTCCCCCGTCGGGTTGGCAAAGTCCGGCGACAGATACGCAAACTTGACCTTGCCGCCCCGCTCCTCAGCGGTTTTTCGGTAATCTTCTGCGGACCGGTTGGTCATCGGGTCCAGACGGTCGTAATTCGGCTCGTAGGCATTGAAGGCCTGCAAGGCCCCAAGATAGGTCGGCCAGCCAACCAGGGCGGTCTCGTTTGCCGACAAGAACAGTTTTCCAAGGAAATCGAGCGCCTGCTGCGAGCCCGAAGTGATCAGGATATTTTCCGGGCCGCATGAAACACCAAGCTTTGCCATTTCTCCAACAAGCCACCGGCGCAGCCGCACACTGCCCTCGCTGACCGAATATTGCAGACCTGCAGCGGCCCCATCGCCGCTCAGGGCATCCGCATAGGCCGCGCGGAAGGCGTCCGCCGGAAACAGCGCCGGGTCGGGAATGCCGCCGGCAAAGGAGATGATATCCGGCTGGTCCAGGAGTTTCAGGAGTTCGCGGATTTCAGATGCACTCATGCGCTTTGCGCGTGTCGCCAATACGGCGTCCCAGGTCATCATGCTTGGCTCATTCGGTCTTTTGTGATGTCTATTATTTAAGTCAATAATACTGACCTATTTTGAATGCAAGTGTCCTATTCTTGTTATTTTTTGTAATTTTATTTCAACATCACCTGTCTGAGACGGTCCAACCTCAGGCATCTCCTCTGGTTTCGCGCAGAGCAATCACCTATGTCTTTCATCAAACAGGAGCCCAAAATGTCCCGTCTTGATGAAAGCCGTCCGTTCATTCCGCTGAACATTGCCGTCCTGACCGTCTCCGATACGCGGAAGCCGGAGGACGACAGGTCCGGAAACACGCTGGTGGATCGGCTGGAAAAGGCAGGGCACACGCTGGCAGACCGAAAGATCGTTCAAGACGACGTGCCCGCCATCCAGGCGATTGCCAAGGACTGGATTTCAAGGGACGGCGTCGACGTGATCATCTCCACCGGCGGCACCGGCTTTACCGGCCGGGACGTTACGCCGGAAGCGATGGAGCCGCTGTTTGAAAAGAAGATGGACGGGTTTTCTGAAGTCTTTCACCGGATTTCCTATGACAAGATCGGCACGTCCACCATTCAGTCCCGGGCAACCGGCGGCGTTGCAGGCGCGACCTACATTTTTGTCCTGCCCGGCTCGCCCGGCGCCTGCAAGGACGCCTGGGACGGCATCTTGAAGTGGCAGCTCGACTACCGTCACATGCCCTGCAATTTCGTGGAAATCATGCCGCGGCTGGACGAGCACCTGAAACGCGGCAAGCTCCAGGAAGCCTGAGGCCACCGACTGCGACTGAAGTGCCGTTCTCAAGGCAATGCGGCGAAGATATAGATCTGGGGACGTGACCGGCCAGAGGTCCCGGCTCAAGGCCGGGACAGCAGCCGCAGTTGAGCGGTCAACACTTGCCGAACTCCACGAGACGCCGCCCCTGCCTGCACAGGGATGGCCAAGCTAGTTGCCTTTTGGCTGTAAGACCCGTTAGCGCTTGCCGGCCGAGGCCAAACGGATATGACTTTGGGTTTCCGCCACCTCCGGCAAGGCCCGGATTTGGTCTAGTGTCTGATCCAGGATCTTCAGTGAGCGGACACGCAGCTCGGCGACCAGATCGAACGCACCGCTGAGTGTGTGAATGTCGGTGATCGCATCGATCCGACGGAGCGCCGCTTGCGTTGCCCGGCCATCGTCCGCCGTGAGACGGATCAATGTAAAGGCGCTGATCTGATGGTCTTCTTCCGACTGTCCGAGCTCAACGGTAAACCGGTGAATGACCTTCTGATGCAAGAGACGGTCAATCCGGTTCTGCACCGTCCCGCGGGACACTTGAAGTGCTGCCGCCAAATCCGTGACAGAAGCCCGCGCGTCCCGAGTCAAGAGATGCAAAAGCCGGTGATCCAGGTCATCCATGATTACTTCTCATTTGTTGTCTTCGGCCAGCATCAAGGGCCCGTCCATGTGCTGTCCCGGACGCAGTGCAAGGGAGATCCGGGACCAGGGCCGAAACGAAACAGACCCCGGCTCGTGGCCGGGGCGGCACCTTATCAGTATGTGTCATTTTGTCATAAAACTCTCATTTTGTAAGAATTATTGACATTTTGATTGACGCGAACTCACGGCTAAATGCGGTCCAACAGCTTCCCGGCGGGAAGCGCACTGTCGATTGCTTTGGTGACTGAACTAGCTCTGACCGGGGCAGCCTGTCATCAGCCTGGGAGGGAATTCATGAAAAAAATAGCAGTGCTCGGATTGGGTAAGGTCGGCGCTTTGGCGGCTCGGCTGTTGCACGACTCCGGTTTCGAGGTTCATGCCTATGACCAGCATGCGCCGCGCGAAGACCTGCCGTTTTCTGTGCGCTCTGCGGATTTGAAGGCCTATGATGGCCTGCTGCAGATGTTTCAAGGCGCCGATGCCGTCCTCTCCTGCCTACCTTATCAGCTCAATGTCGGTGTTGCGACGGCCGCCCATGAGACCGGGATCCATTATTTTGATCTGACGGAAGATGTGCCAACCACCAAGGCGATCATCGAGATGAGCGAAACCGCCAAGGGTCTCATGGCCCCACAATGCGGTCTGGCGCCCGGGTTTGTTGGCATCGTTGGCGCCAAACAAATCGGCGACTTCGACGACTGCCGGTCCTGCCGGATGCGTGTCGGCGCGCTGCCGCAAAACCCGACCGGGCTGATGGGATATGCCTTCAACTGGTCTCCGGACGGGGTCGTCAACGAGTATCTCAACGACTGTGAAGTGATCGAGGATGGCGTCCGCAAATGGGTCTCGCCCATGGAGTGGCTTGAAACAGTCTACATCGACGGCATGAAGCTAGAGGCGTTCACCACCTCCGGCGGGCTCGGCACCATGTGCGAGACCTATTTGGGCAAGGTCGCCAATATCGACTACAAGACCATGCGTTATCCCGGCCATGCCGAATTGATGAACTTCTTCTTCCACGAGCTCCTCATGCGGGAACGCCGTCAGGAAGCCGGGGAAATTCTGGTGCACGCCAAACCACCAACCGACAATGATGTCGTCTATGTGCATGTGGCTTCCGAAGGCACCATCGACGGCCGTCCCCGCCGGGAGGAATTCGTCAGGGCTTACAAACCGATCGAGATCGGCGGCCAGGTGCGCACCGCGATTGCCTGGACCACATCAGCCTCTGTCGTTGCGGTGATCGAGATGGTGCGGGACGGCGCCTTACCGGCAACCGGCTTCCTCAAGCAGGAAGACATTCCCTTGGACGCGTTTTTGAAAACCCGGACCGGGTCACTCTACGCTGCCTAAGTCCCCTTCGCAAAAGAGACGAAGCCCTTCGTCCGCTTGGCCGCCCCTGCGCAGGCAGGGGCCCAGTACACCGCTGCCGGCGCGGAAAAACTGCAAGGCCAGAGAATACAGGATCCCTGCCATCGCAGAAATGGCTTCGATGTTTGCTTCCTACTGTGTGAGGAATCTCTGCTTCACGCTAATCAGCACCACACCGCGATCGAGGTGCCTTCCCGGACGAAGCAACGCGGAGATCCGGGATCAAACACGAAACCTCTTCGGTCCCGGTTCGGGGACCGGGACGGCGCCGATGTTACGGTGGGACTCGCAAGTCTGAAGCGAACTGCACTGGCAGCCGATTACCCGTGCAGCTTGACCGCAAGGCTTGTTGGAACACGAAGGGCGCCAACGGCAAAACGCGCCAGAGCCTGACGCAGGCCTATGGCATAGCCAGCTGCGCCCGGCTCACCCGCAGATACCGCTGCCGCGCGTAAAAACACCATGCGGCTACGGCCGATGCGTTTGGCAAGGTCCAGATCTTCCATTTCGGGCAACGGCCGGTGGCCACCGAGTTTTTCGTAGAACTGGCGGGAGATCAGAAGGCCCTGATTGCCGTAAGGCATGCCAAGCAGTTGGCTTCGCACAGAAGCTGCCTTTTCCGACAATCTGGGACCAAGCCCGAAGGCCTCGTAGCGCAAGCGGAAGGCTGCAGCTGTCTTTGGTCCTTTCGGGGTGCGCTCCGCCCGCTCGATAAAGGCCTGCACTTCATGGTGCCAACCGCTTTCCAGAAGAGTTTCAGGCTGCAGGAACAACAGCCAGTCGCCGCGTTTGGCGACACTTGCACCATGTACGAGACGCTCACTGCGCGGCCCTTTTCGGGTCACAAACGTGCATCCTGCCGCATCGGCGACCATGTCCGTGTTATCGGTTGATCCGCCGTCCACAACGACAACTTCCCGAACAACGCCCTCGGCAGCGGCCGGAACCAAGGCAGCCAGTGCGTGAACAAGGTCGAGTTCTGCGTTTTCAGTCGGAATTATGACACTGATCATGACCCTTTCTATGACATGAAATTTTCGAAAGTGCGAGAGAATGGACTTGTTCGGCGGCCGTTTCTGGATAATGTTCTTGTATTGTTCTCATAAAGAGTCGGCAGTCGATGACACTTGCACCCCCAATTTCTTCTTGTTCTGCTCAATTGGCGCCCGATACGGCAGATCTGAGCCATATGGCAGCTGACCGGCGGCGGGGACGTGCGGCCGCGACAAACCGCTCGGGACGGTTCGAACCCTTATCGAAAGAGGCCTTTGACGACGGATGGGACAGTTTGGACCAATTGCCGCCTCTCAAGACCGAGGTGCATGAAGAACGCGCGCGGACGATCATCACCCGCAACGAGTCACCAGACATTTCCTTTGATCGCTCGATCAACCCTTATCGCGGCTGCGAGCATGGCTGCATCTACTGTTTTGCCCGCCCGAGCCACGCGTTTATGGGCCTCTCACCCGGCCTCGATTTTGAAACCCGGCTTTTTGCCAAACCCAACGCCGCAGCGCTTCTTGAGCGGGAGCTCTCCAAGCCGGGGTATCAGCCCAAGGTCATCGCCATCGGCACCAACACCGATCCCTATCAGCCGATGGAGCGAAGCTATAAGCTGATGCCGGAGATCCTCGAGGTTCTGGAGGCCTGCGGTCACCCGGTCGCCATCGTCACCAAATCGGCGCTCGTGACCCGGGACATCGAGATTCTGTCGCGGATGGCCGAGCGCAATCTGGTCAAGGTGGCCTTGTCGATTACGACGCTCGACAAGAAGCTGTGCCGCGCCATGGAACCCCGCGCATCCGCGCCGCACAAGCGTCTTGCAGCGGTGAAGGCCTTGAGCGATGCAGGCATTCCGACCTCCGTCATGATGGCCCCCATCATACCTGCGCTGACGGATAGTGAAATTGAGACACTTTTGGAGGCAGCCGCTGAGCACGGGGCCAGCGAAGCGGCCTTTATTCTGCTGCGTCTGCCTCTGGAAGTGTCGGAACTCTTTCGCGACTGGCTTTTGCGCGAACGGCCGGACCGCTTCCGCCACGTGATGAACCTGATCCGTTCCATGCGCGGTGGCAAGGACTATGATGCCAAATGGGGCGAGCGCATGCGCGGGCGCGGCCCTTACGCCGACCAGATCGCGAAACGTTTCTCGCTGACAGCCAAGCGGCTCGGCCTGAACCTGCGCAAAAAGAAACTCTCCACCGAACATTTCATCCAGCCGCAAAAAGGCGGGGTGCAGCTGGATCTGTTTTAAGGCTCAGTGAGGTGACCGCATTTGCCCTCCAAATGCATTCCCGGACTCAGCAAAGCGGAGATCCGGACCTGTTGGCGTGCGCTGTGGTCCCGGCTCAAGGCCGGGACGGCTTCAACAGGTCTTGCGCCTTGTTTTGCCAAACGGCATTTTGGCACAATGACCAAAACACCCTCCCTCTTTGACCTCGCGTTTCCGGACAATCCCGACCTTAAAACCGAGAAAAAACACGCCAAGTCCTTTGCCGGTTTATTGTGCGGGGTCGATGAGGCCGGCCGCGGTCCATGGGCGGGTCCCGTAGTGACGGCGGCGGTTATCCTGGACTATGCGAATGTGCCGGCCGGATTGAACGATTCGAAAAAGCTGACTGAGGCCAAACGGGAATCCCTGTTCGGTGAAATCCTCAAAACCAGCTGGGTGTGCGCGGCAAGTGCCTCGCCTGCGACCATCGACCGGCTGAACATCCGGGCGGCAACGCTGAGCGCCATGGTGCGGGCGGTGAACGGGCTGCCAAAAGTGCCGCGATACGTTCTCATCGATGGCCGCGATGTGCCACCTGGCCTCACGCAGCCCGGACAGGCACTGATCAAGGGCGATGGCCGCTGCCTGTGTGTCGCCGCAGCCTCCATCGTTGCCAAGGTGCTGCGGGACCGCATGATGGTCGCCTTGGAACCCGAGTTTCCCGGCTACGGCTTTGCCCAGCACAAGGGATACGGCGTTCCAGCACACCAAGCGGCCCTGGATCGCCTTGGGCCGACGAAGCACCACCGGATGAGCTTCAAACCCGTCCAGCTGGCCGCCGGAGTTCCCGGATAGGGTTTGTCAGCCGTCCCAGAGATCTGTTGTGGGGTAGAACTGCGACCACGCGAACCAGAACGCCTCATGACTGCCGAGATCCGAGCCATCCTCACCGACGGCCCGGATACCACCTGCATCGAGTTCCAGTCGAACGTTCTCAACGCGGATCTCAGTGCCTTGCTTGAGTGCGGCAAAAGCCTTGCTGCGCTGAAAAGCGACCGGCTGGCCGGATGCCGTGACTGTCCCGATGATGTCCTCATGCACAGGCAGACGCGGATCGACATCGCCGATCGGGAAAATTGGTCCGTTGGCGTCCCGGCCATTGCGGAAATCGAAGTCACGGCCGAGCGCAAGCGCTTCCACCAATACGGTTGTTTCCGGATGCGCCTTCTTCCAGGTCCCCCAATCGGTCGTCACGACGCTGACCTGTTTCAGCTTCAGGCTCTTCTCCGCAAGCGGGCCAGTCACCGCAGTGCCGAGGAATGTGTCGAAGACCGAGTAAGTGTTGACGTCATACATCACCTTGTTGGACCGGATCAGCAGCCCGGAGGTTCTAAGGACCGGCCGCTCAATTCCGTCCGGCAGATCGTCGGTCAGGTAAGCCTGCGCAGCTCCGCATAAGGTACAGTAGGGAATTCCCAGCGCCCGGCCGCCGAGGGTGTCATTCACCATCTCGCGCACTTCCATGATCCGTCTCGGATAGGCGCGGTATTCACCGTTCACGCCGATCCCGAAAACGATATCGCTGTCCTTGAGCCAGGTTGCGTCTTCAGCGCTGCTGACTTCCGGATTGTCCACGGCCGGAATGCAGTTGCACTGATTGTCGGTCTGGTCATACGGGCGGTCATCGATCAAAACCCCACCCCAGGACACCAACCGCCAATCAATATCGCCCTCGACAAAGATCCGGTCCCAGCCGGGTACGATGGTTGTGAAGATCTCGCGCTTGGAAGCAAGGTAGTCGGGCGGTGCGGGAATATCCCAGGCCATGAGATGATCGGTCACCACGCCCCAGCTGTTGCGCAGCGGGATCTGTTTGCCCAGCAGTTCGGACGCGGCCTCACTCAAAGCCTGGTTCAACTGTGGGCCGGTCGCAAACCGCATCAAATCACTGATAATCCAGACAAGGCGCGGGTCTTTGGAGGCTGCGACTTCGGCAAGCGCCAGTGTTTGGTCCCGGCCCCAACCTGCATGGGTCACAGGGTTTACGAGCGCCATTTTCACTGCCCGTTTCAGATCATCGGACAGCGGGCCGTCCGGTATTGCGGGAGGAGTGCCGAATTTTTCAATCACGTAGTCTGGAAGGGGCGCGCGCTCCTGAGCTTGGGCAAGTCCCCCGCCGACAAGAGCCAACACCAGTGTGAGCGCTGCGATAAAGATATGTGCAAAAGTTCGATGAGACGACTTCATGGCGGCGCCTTTCCTGAAAACACCAAGGACCCGGCCAACGGGACCGCGGTGGCATTGCATGACCGGCGCCTTGCTTGGTATCACATCACGTGAAATGCCCCAGGCGACGTAGTTTTCTGAGGATGGCTTGAGCAGCCGCTCCTTTCGAATCACGACGCATCAGAAATTCTTGAGATCACAATCCGGCGAGAGGGAAATGGACGTCGAAATCACAGTCGCAGACAAAGGCGATGCGCAACAAATCCTAGAACTTCAGAAAATCGCCTTTCATAAAGAAGCTGCGCTCAACGGTGATATGCAGATCGCCCCAATGGTTGAGGTCCTTGACGATACCGAGTCTGCTTTTGCCACGCATGTTTTTCTCATCGCCCGGCAGGGATCTGACATTATCGGATCGGTTCGGGTCCGCGCTGAGGACGACACCTGCCATATCGGCCGGCTCTTTGTAGCTCCCGAACATCAGGGACAGGGCATCGGCCGGAAACTCTTTATCGCCGCGGAAGAGAAGTTTCCCTCCGCGGGTTCCTACCGGTTGATCACCGGCAAGCTGAGCTCCGGCAACATACGGCTTTATGAAAGTCTCGGCTATCAGGTGACCGGCGAGATGATGGAAAACGGCCGGACCCCGCTGGTGGTCATGGAAAAGGACCGGGCTTAGGGTTCTATTTGCGATAGGTCAGCCAGCAAGCTCAAACACCCCTGCCGCCCCTGCGAAGGCAGGGGCCTAGTAGCCACATCTGCCCGCAAGGGAAACAAACCGCACCGGCTCAGATTACTAAATCACTGCTTTCGCAGGGATGGCGACTAAACACGCGGATAGAATTTCATTCGGATGAGGCAAACAAACAAAAAAGCGGCCCGATGAGGCCGCTTTTCAGAACTGTATCCGGATGGTGCTGAAGATCAGTTCAGCTGATCCTTCACCTGAGTGATGCTCTTGGCGAGAATGTCGTCTGCCACCTTGTCCTTGACCTTGGCGGAGAGGATCACCTCAGCGGCCGCGACAGCGATGTCGGCAGCCTTGGCGCGGACTTCGGCAATTGCCTGGGTCTCGGCCTGAGCGATCTTCTCTTCCGCAGCCTTGGAGCGGCGAGCGATCATCTCTTCCAGTGCCTTGTTCGTCTCAACGGTCAGGCGCTCGGCTTCCGTGTTAGCTTCCGCAACGATTGCTTCGGCTTCGCTTTCAGCTTCGTGACGCTTGCGCTGATATTCCGACAGAAGTTCCTGGGCTTCTTCACGCATCTTGCGTGCTTCTTCCAGTTCCTTCTTGATGTCGTCAGCGCGCTTGTCCAGCGCTCCGCCGATCATGCCCGGTACCTTGAGGTAAGCAATCAGGACAAAGAAAAGAACGAGACCGACCAGGGCCCAAAATGATGCGTCCATGACGGTCTCCTCAGTTCATCGCTGACTTAAGCGCTTTGGTCAGCTCGGTTTTTGTCGGAGCCTTGCCCATCAGCTGCTCAACGAGCGCTGAGGTCGTGTCTCCGGCAATGTCACCGATCTGGGACAGCGCTTCGGTCTTGATACCGGCGATATGAGCTTCAGCTGCTTTCAGCTTCTCGGCAATATCCGCTTCGGCTTTTTCCCGGCGGGCTTCCTGATCGGCTTTCAACTTGGCGCGGGTGTCGCTTGCGATCCCGTGTGCCTTGTTGCGCGCTTCAGCAAGTGCCTGTTCGTAGGCCGCGATTGCTGCGTCGGTTTCGTCTTTGAGGCGGTTGGCCTCGCCGAGATCACCGGCAATGCGGTCCCTGCGGTCTTCCAGGATGCCTGCAATCCGAGGCACAGCGACGTTCTTCATGATCCAGTAGAAAAAGCCAAAAGTAATGGCCAGCCACAGGAGCTGCGAAGAATAGGTCGTTGCGTCGAACGGCGGGAAGCCGGCACCGTGCTCTTCAGCCGGAATTCCGAGTTCCGTATTATGTTCGGCGTTGCCTGCCATATCCTATCTCCAAAATCCGGTTGGGCGGCGCAGACGCCGCCCCCGGAGTCGCGTCAAAACTCTCTGAAACGAAAGAGAATTAGACAGCGAAGAGCAGGAGAAGAGCGATGAGCAGGGAGAAGATGCCCAGAGCTTCGGTAACGGCGAAGCCGAAAACCAGACGGCCAAACTGGCCATCAGCTGCAGTCGGGTTGCGCAGAGCGCCGTTCAGGTAGTTACCGAAGATGGTGCCGAGTGCGATCGCTGCACCACCCATGCCGAGGCATGCGATACCAGCGCCGATGTATTTTGCTGCTTCTGCTTCCATGACACGTGCTCCTAAGTAGTGTTTTGCAGATTTCAGATTTCTTCAGGCAGCGACCCGGGTTGGGCCGCCGCATGAGACGTTTCGCTTAGTGTGACGGATGAAGGGCGTCGTTGAGGTACATGCAGGTCAGGACCGTGAAGACGTAGGCCTGCAGGAACGAGACGAGAAACTCCAGCGCGGTGATCGCGACTGTCATACTCAGCGGAAGGATTGCGCCGACGATGCCCACGCCGCCAGCGGCGCTCATGGACACGATAAACCCGGCGAAAACTTTTAGGGTGATGTGACCGGCCAGCATGTTTGCGAACAGACGGACGGACAAGCTGATCGGACGCGAGAGGAAGGACACAACCTCGATCGGCGCGACGATCAAAAGCAACACCGGCGGAACGCCTGATGGTGCGAAGAGGTGGAAGAACTTGGTTCCGTGCTTCATGATGCCGTAGATGGTGACCGTCAGAAACACGAGCATCGCCAACGCAAACGTTACGATGATGTGGCTGGTTACCGTGAAGAAGTACGGAAACATGCCGAAGAGGTTTGCCACCAGGACGAACATGAAGAGCGAGAACACAAGCGGGAAGAACCGCATGCCTTCTGTACCCGCCGAGCTTCGCAACATGCCTGCAACAAACTCATAAGCCATTTCCGAGACCGACTGCACGCGGCTCGGCACAAGACCCCGGCCAGACGTGGAGAAGATCAGGAAGGCAGAAGCTGCTGCTACGGTCGCAACCATAAACAGCGAAGAGTTGGTGAAAGAGAAATCCATTCCGCCGACTTCAATCGGAAACAGGGTCTGGATTTTGAACTGCGAGATCGGATCGTTCGCCACCGGTCAGCCTTCTTCGCTCAAATCATTTCTATTCGTGGGTGCGCGGGGCGCCCAGATGCACAACTTCAGTTGGATCCGCCGTCGTCAGAACTCTCGCGCTTGTACCGTTGACCTGGCTCGGCGATACGCCCGGCAGCCCTCATCACGTTCAAAACGCCCGCCGCGAAACCAATCAGCAGGAACACGATCAACCCAAAGGGCTTTGTTCCAAACCACTGGTCAACGAACCATCCCAAACCGCCTCCAACAACCACACCGGAAATGAACTCCGAAGAGAGCTTCATTGCCTGCGCGTAGCCGGAATTATCGCTTTTCTTGGCCGCGCGCTCCGCTTCTTCAGCTTTGCGCTGGCCGTCCAGCTTCCGGTTCAGGCGATCCCGCCGTTCCGACAGATCCGCCTCGGAGGCACCCTTGCCCAGATCATCTGAATTGCCGTTTTGCGAAGAGCCACTCATGTCGTTCCCCGCCCCCGTCAAGCCGTGAGACCCAGCCTTTGGACACCCCCTCAAGCCGCGCGCACCATAGTCGGGGGCCCCTGCCCTGTCAAGAACACTAAGATTTCCGCTATTTATATGATTTATAACACAAATTAGCCCTTCTTCACATTTTCCATGACCTAAGTCTTACGGGAAACTTACGAAGGAGCGCTGTTCGGCTGAAAATTAGGCACTTTCACGGAATCGTTCCGCGGTCTCCAAATCCACCGAAACAAGCTGCGAGACACCGCGTTCCGCCATTGTGACACCGAACAAACGGTTCATGCGGGCCATGGTGATCGGGTTGTGGGTGATCACTACAAAACGGGTATCCGTATTGCGCGCCATCTCATCCAGGAGATCGCAGTAACGCTCCACATTCGCGTCATCGAGCGGGGCATCGACCTCATCAAGCACGCAAATCGGCGCTGGATTTGTCAAAAAGACTGCGAAAATCAATGACATGGCGGTGAGCGCCTGCTCACCACCGGACAACAATGTCATGGTCTGCGGTTTCTTGCCCGGAGGCCGCGCGATGATTTCGAGCCCGGCATCCAGCGGATCGTCCGAATCGACCAGCTGTAGCTCCGCCGTACCGCCGCCGAACAGGTGCGTGAACAACCGCTGGAAGTGACCATTGACCACCTCGAAGGAGGCCAGCAAACGCTCCCGCGCCTCGCGGTTCAGATTTGAGATCCCCGTCCGCAAGCGACGAATTGCCTCAATCAAATCGTCCCGCTCAGACGTCAGAGTGGTCTTTTGCTCATCCATTTCGCGCAGTTCTTCTTCTGCGCGCAGATTAACCCCGCCCAAGCGTTCGCGTTCGGCCTTGAGGCGATCCAGCTTTTTCTCCATCGCCTCCGGATTCGGCAACGGCGCACCTTCCTTCAGACCGGCGATTTCCGGCAGAGCCACGACAGGGACTTCAAGGTCCTCATCAATCCGCCGTTCCAGGGTCTCCTTCCGCTCCCGTGCAGCGTCGAGACGCTCCTCAGCGCGAATCTTTTGCTCGCGCGCCCCAGCCAGGCCTTCCATGGCCAGCTTCGCCGCACGGTCGACGTCCGCCAGATCAAGCTCTGCCTGACTGAGCTGATCGCCCTTTTCCTTCTTGGCGTCTTCGGCTTTTGCGATCGCGGAAAACAGCTCCCGGCGTTTGATCTCGATATCTTCGGGTGCCTCGATCAGCTCGGCCCGTTCCTCTTCCGCCTCCTCGCGGCGTTCGCCCAAGACGGCAATCTGCTGGATCGCATTGGCCGCGCGGGACTTCCAGCTGTCATATTCCCGGGCGATCGCCTCCAGCCGCCGGTCGCGCATCTGTTGTTCCCGGGAGAGCCCTTCCGAGACTGCCCGTGCCTCTGCAAGGGCTGTCCGCGCAGAGGACACCTCGGCTTGCAAGTCCCGGATCTGGTCGGCGTAGCCGATTGCCTCAGCAGATGCTTCTAACTGCTCCTGCGCTTCCTCCAAGTAGGCCCGCGCTTCTTCTGCTTCTTCGCTCAAGCGCTGCGCCCGATCTTCCGCAGCCGCCTTCTGAGACGCCTGCTGCGCAATGGACCGCTCCGCAGCGGCCAAGGCCTCGCGCGCCGCCGTGACCTGCCGCTGACCATCCCGGACCTTACCGCGGGCGTTTTGTTCAAGTTCCACTGATTGCCGGACCCGGTTCGCAGCGTCTTCCAGATCCAGCTGATGACGTTCGACGGCCTGACGCGCGGTCTCGATTTCGTCGTCCAGTTCAGCCAGGCGATTCTTCTGCGCCAATCGTTGAGCTGCCGGTGTCGGTGCGTTGGCGGCAACGACAAACCCATCCCAACGCCAGAGATCGCCTTCCCGGCTCACCAAGCGCTGACCGGGCTTCAGATTCGACCGCAAGCGCGGACCATCTTCCTGGGAAACCAAACCAATCTGAGACAATCGGCGATGGAGTTCTTTGGGTGCAGTGACGACATCCAGCAGCGGTTTGGCGCCGCCCGGCAAAGCCGGATCGCCGTCCGTTCCGAGCGCACTGCCCCAGCGAACCGCGGCGGCCACATCAAGAGAGGCATCCAAATCTTCGCCGAGCGCTGCGCCCAGCGCTGTCTCGTACCCGGTCTCAACGGTGATTTGCTCAACGACCGGCGTGTGATCCGCCTCGCTGTGCACGTTCAATACCTGTTCAAGGGTCCGGGCTTCGGTCTGAAGGCCCTGCAGCAAAGCCTTGGCATCGCTCAAGGGCGCCCGCGCGGCCTGCTCCTGATCCCGTGCCGTTGCGGTGGCAGCCTCCGCTTCTTCGACGGCCGCTTCAGCTTCTGCGAGTTCCTCGCTCGCAAGTTCCAGCGTTTCCCGGTGCTCGGCCACACCGTCTTGTTCATCCATGCGCGCGATGAGAGCACCAAGTGCGGTTTGAGCTTCCTGCGCCTGTGACATCAGCCGGTCCGCCCGTTGGCGGCTTTCGGCAACGGCGCGTTCCAATTGCTGGCGTTCCGCCGTTGCCCGCGCTTCTGCGGCTGTCAGCTCGGAGAGCATTGCCTCCTTGCCGCGCACGATCTCTTCGGCCTCTGCCACTTTTTCCCGGGCCGCTTCGGTGCGGTCCTGCACCATCTCGTTTTCTTCCAGAAGTTCGGCGCGTTCTTCGGCGAGACGCTCCAGAACTTCGTCGTTTTCCGAGACCATGGACTGTTCGCGACGTATATCCTCGGCCAGCTGCACCAGGCGGCGCTCCAGATCCTGCAAGCGTTCCTTGATGCGCCGTTCTTCAGCATCTAGATCATTGCGTGCGATCACCAGCCTCTGCAGGGCGGCCCCGGCCTTGGCCGCGTCCTCCCGGAGCTCGGGCAACTTGTGCGCGGCGATTGCCTGAATGCGCGCACTTTCCGCCTGCAGCCCGGTCGCCTCGTTGACTTGGCTTTGCGCCTCAGTGAACTGTTTTTCAGCAGAGCTCAGGGCATCGCGGGCTTCCGTCCAGCGGATATAAAGAATGGCGGCTTCGGCACCGCGGATCTCCGACGACAGATTGCGGTAGCGCGAGGCCTGACGCGACTGGCGTTTCAGATTGTCAAGCTGGCTGTCGATCTGCACCAGCACGTCTTCCAGACGCTCAAGGTTCTGTTCCGCCCCGCGCAGCCGGATTTCCGCTTCATGGCGCCGCGAATGCAAACCGGAAATTCCGGCGGCTTCTTCCAGGATCTTGCGGCGCGATGTCGGTTTCGCGGCGATCAGCTCACCAATCTGACCCTGCCGGACCATCGCGGGTGAGCGCGCGCCCGTGGAGGCATCCGCAAACAGGAGTTGGACGTCGCGGGCCCGCACATCCTTGGCATTGATTTTGTAGTTGGAGCCCTGTTCCCGCTCGATCCGGCGGCTGACTTCCAGAAGATCGGCATCATTGAAGGCGGTCGGGGCCGTGCGATCGTTGTTTTCCAGAAACAGCGTCACTTCTGCCGTGTTGCGGGCCGGACGGTTCAGGCTTCCGGAAAAGATCACGTCGTCCATGCCGGACGCGCGCATATTCTTATAGGAGTTCTCGCCCATCACCCATCGAAGGGCTTCTACGAGATTGGACTTGCCGCAGCCATTGGGACCGACAACGCCGGTCAGGCCGTTGCCGATGATGAATTCCATCGGCTCGACAAAGGATTTGAACCCGGCAATGCGGAGCTTTGAAAACCTCATCGGCGCCCGCACCTCTCCGGTCCGGACGCCGACAACGTCACATCAGATTGCAGATGCAGGCGCGTGGCCCGCAGCCCTGCTGCAGGATCAGAGGTTTTCCTCGATGATCTTGCCCATCTCTTCAATCGAAAGCGCCCCCGAGTGCTTTTCGCCGTTGATGAAGAATGTCGGCGTCGAGTTCACCCCAAACTCGTTCGCCCCGCGCTCACGCACAGCGTTTACTGCGTCAAGCAAACCCTGGTTTGTCAAGCATTCCTCAAAGGACTCCTGTGTAAAGCCGATCTGTTTGGAAAAGTCGAGCAGGGATTGGTACGGGTTGTCGGTGAACGCCCAGGCACGCTGTTCTTCGAACATGATGTCCACAATGTCGAAGTATTTTTCCTGTGGCGCGCAGCGGGCCAGCATGAAGGCCGCCGAGGCAACCGGATCGAGCGGAAACTCTCGCATAATAAAGCGGACTTTGCCGGTTTCGATGTAGTCCTTCTTCAAATCCGGCCAGGTGCGTTTGTGGAAATTGGCGCAGTGTCCACAGGTCATGGATGCATATTCGATGATCGTGACCGGCGCATTCTCGTCACCCAGGATTTTATCGCCCAGCGGGCCCGGTTTGAGGAGTTCGTCTTCGTCGACCGACTGGGCCCATGCGGGCGCTGCAGAGGCGAGCCCGAGTGCGGCCGTGGTCAAAGCGGTGGTTTTGAGAAACTGTCTGCGGGTCTGTGTCACGAAGATCGTCCTGTCACAAATTGATGTCCTGCGCCTTCCGGCGCCATTGCTGTTCCATGTGCCCTTTCAGGCCCTCGAGGTCAACACAGCTTGGCAAATGTGGCGGTAGCGTGGACATATTGGCAGGCAAGGTCACAGTGTTGTTATTGCCGCGTGAGGCATGAGAGACGATTAGGCGGCCGTGCCGGCATTCCGGGCGATGACTTGTGCACCGAGCTTTTTCAAGGCTTCGCGGAGACGATCGTTTTCGACCGTCTCGAGCTTTGCATCGAGCTGCTGCTCTTCCGACCGGGTCAGTGGCCTCAGCGCCTTGCGCGTGCTGGCGCTTTTCACGGCGACCGGCTTTTGCTGGATCTTGATGCGGCCAATGGCGGCCCAGCCATAAAATGTGTTGATCCGCTCAATCACCTGCGGACTATCGTGAGACAGCATCAGCGCGGTGGGGCCATCTGTGTGAACTACCAGGGTTGCGGGTTGGGGCGGACGCTCCGGGTCACTCAACTCCGGCTGCCGCGGCCAGATGAGCCGGTCCGGCTGGACACGGGTGCCATAGCGCTCGCCGACAATATCGGCCCAGGATGCAATGATATCGATAGAGGCAAAGCCGCGTTTCTTGCACGCAGGGGTCATCGCCTTGCCGACCAAATCGGCCAGCAGTTTTGCACCCTTTCGATTTGCCTTCGACGCGGTTATGGCCTACCTCCTGATGCTCGCCCGATCCTCTTCAGGCGATACGCCAACGAGCTTCTCCCAGCCAGTTGTGTTCCAGTAGAATAAGACAAAATGAAGACAACTACTTTAACACACGTTTTGGCACGGGCTTATCACCGCAATTGTCCCCAAACAATCCAGACGCCAATCACCGTTGATCCGCAGCATCTTGGGGAATACCGGCGTGCAGCAAACCATGGCTGAAACCGACCCGTCACCAAGTCTTCTATCATCAAATCTTCTGGAGTGGTACGACCGCCACGCCCGCACCCTGCCTTGGCGCGTAAGCCCGGAAAACCGGCGTCTTGGCGAAATTCCGGATCCCTACCGTATCTGGCTTTCGGAAGTCATGCTGCAACAAACCACAGTTGCTGCCGTAAAAAGCTATTTTGAAACCTTCACCAGTACCTGGCCGACGGTCAATGACCTTGCCGCGGCGGGCGAAGAAGACGTCATGAAAGCCTGGGCGGGGCTCGGCTATTATTCCCGGGCACGAAACTTGAAAAAATGCGCTGACCTTGTTGCCAGCGACTATGACGGCCGGTTTCCGGACACAGAAGAAGAACTCCTGAAGCTGCCGGGCGTCGGCCCGTACACGGCCGCGGCTATTGCCACGATTGCCTTTGACCGCCATGCCGCCGTTGTTGATGGCAACGTGGAGCGTGTCCTGTCGCGCCTGAGACTGATCGAAACGCCTCTGCCCGTGGCCAAGCCGGAAATCAAAGCCGTCATGGCGGATCTGACCCCCGATGCCCGGCCCGGAGACTTCGCGCAGGCTGTCATGGATCTCGGCGCGACCATCTGCACGCCGAAAAAACCAGCCTGTGCGCTGTGCCCCTGGCGGGAAGAGTGCGAAGGTCACCGCGCGGGCCTGGCCGAAACCCTGCCACGGAAGGTGCCGAAGACAAAAAAACCGACCCGGTATGGAGCAGCCTTCGTTGCTGTCGATTCGGCAAGCGGTGCCGTGTTCCTGCGCCGTCGTCCGCCGGAAGGTCTGCTTGGCGGGATGACCGAAGTGCCTGGTTCTGTCTGGTCCGAAGATTTTGACATGGACAGCAGTCTCTCCCATGCGCCCTTTAACGCAGATTGGCAGAAGCGCGTTGGTGAGGTGAAGCACACGTTCACCCATTTTCATTTGAAGCTGGCGGTCTTCAGGGCAGAGATGTCCGGCAAGGATCAGCTTGGCACAGACACCGGATGGTGGTCAGCTCCGGACACGCTTTTCGAAGAAGCTCTGCCGACGGTTATGCGCAAGGTTCTGACCGCTGCACTCGATTAACCGCAGTTTTCTGCGGCGGTGGCAGAAAACACTTGCACACGGCTCCAAAACACTTTTGATGCAGCTAAATTCCTCATGGAAACTGCGCAATGTTCACCTACGAAATTGAACGCCTATTCTCTCCGAGCGAATGCGCGGAAATCATTCGTCTCAGCCAGTCAAACGGCCAAAACACTGTCGGTCTTGTCGGCGGCAAGCTGCAGGGCGATGTCCGGCGCGCCAAAATCAGCTGGCTGGATGACGAGGGATCCGGGGCCTGGGTCATGAACCGGATCATGAGTGCCGTTGCAAAAGCCAACCGGGAAGCGTTCGATTTCGACATCACCGAATTCAAGGAAAGACTGCAGGTTGCGGTCTATGACGAGAATGACGAAGGCCACTATGACTGGCATTCCGATGTCGGCAACGGCCCGATTGCTCAGTTTCGAAAGGTAACCGTGGTGACCCAGCTGTCTGGCGTTGCAGACTATGAGGGCGGGTCGCTCGAAATCAACATGGGCAGCAGTGTCGTAACGGCCAATCGAGCTCAAGGAAATGCGATGTTGTTCGCCAGCTTCATGTTACACCGCGTTGTTCCCGTCTCGAAAGGTACACGGTATTCCCTCACCTGCTGGAGCCATGGCCCGCGGTTTCGCTGATACTCCTGGAAACTGGAAAGAGTGAATTGGATCACATCTTTTCTTGGATAAATCAGGAAAGACTTTTTCCTCATCCGTTTATCCGCTCCCCCCGTAAGTGTTCACGTTACAAGCAAAGACGGCACTCAAGTTTAACTCCTCGGAACATCAATTCCGGGTGCGCTGATCTTTGCCTTGAACTTAAGCAAGGGAGTCATCTACATGAAACTGATCCAGAAACTCGCAGTAGCTCTACTTCTCATCCTGCCGTTCTCCGCTGCGAAAGCTGCAGAGAAAGACATTGTCGACACAGCCGTCGGCGCAGGCACCTTCAACACGCTGGTTGCCGCTGTTCAGGCCGCTGATCTGGTCGACACCTTGAAAGGCGATGGCCCCTTCACTGTTTTCGCGCCGACCGACGAAGCCTTCGCCAAACTGCCTGCTGGCACTGTTGAAGATCTTCTGAAGCCGGAAAACAAAGACAAGCTCGTAGCTATTCTGACCTATCACGTGGTTCCGGGCAAAGTGATGTCTTCTGACATTGCGGGCAAAAAAGCTGATGTTGCTTCTGTTCAGGGCGACACAATTGCCGTCGACGCAACAGACGGCGTGAAAGTTGACGAAGCAAACGTTGTCACCGCCGACATCGAAACCAGCAACGGCGTCATCCACGTCATCGACAGCGTGATCTTGCCGGCCTCCTAATACGACCCGGCCTCTTACCCCTCCTCTGGTAAGTCAACAGGCGCAGCTTTCATCGGCTGCGCCTTTTGTTTGCCTGGAGAACCATGGTCGTCAAAAGCGCTTCTCTCCATAGGGGGAATATTGGCCTTTTCCGTAATACCTGAACCTCACATTCATGAAATAATTTAAAGAAAACAACATTTTACCTCTAGACATTCAGTATAGAATTATTCTAAAGTAGGGGAAATACGGACCGCAAAGGAGGGTTCTTATGAAGGGAAGTGAGAAGGTTATTGCCTGTTTGAACGAGGCTCTGTTTCTGGAGCTCGGCGCGATCAACCAGTACTGGCTGCATTACCGGATGCTGGCCGATTGGGGATATGCAAAGCTGGCAAAGAAAGAGCGGGAAGAGTCGATCGAGGAAATGCATCACGCGGACAACATTGTTGACCGGATCATTTTCCTGGAAGGCCTGCCGAACATGCAAAAGGTCGCGCCGCTGCGCATAGGCCAGAACATCAAGGAAGTGCTGGAAGCAGACTTGGCCGGTGAATATGACGCCCGCACTGCTTATTCCAAGTCACGTGACGTATGCCACGACGAAGGCGATTACGTCACGATGAAGATTTTTGAAGAGCTTCTGAAGGACGAGGAAGGTCACATCGACTTCCTGGAAACCCAGCTTGAGCTGCTGGAGAAAATCGGCGAAGAGCGCTACGGCCTGTTGAACGCAGCCTCTGCAGACGAAGCTGAGTAAGCGTATCGTCAGCACCAAGTTCGGAACGCGGCTCTTTTGGGGCCGCGTTTTTTGTTTGGTCCCACACCTTTATAGCGAGCATTTTAAGTTTACTATATTATAAGTTGCATAACGTAACGGCATCGTGAGACACTTCCTCCACTGAGACTGTCCGGAGGTGAAGTCATGCCCAAACAATTCAGCCGACTCGTGATCTTGAAAAGTGCAATGGTGATCGGCGCCTTGTTTTCAACCGCAGCGTTGGCGCAGAACTGCGATGCGATTTGCACAGATGGGGAAACCTGTATCTCCGCGGCAGTCTATCCATATGTCCCGGACATGGGCGCGTTCACGTCTGCGATTTGTTCGGCCTGGCAGTCGGCGGGGCAGACCGAGAAGCTCTATCTGATCGCAGATGAGAATGTCTGGGACGGCGGGTACGATTCCAATCCTGTCTATACCAATGGCAGCGGCAGCCAGACGCCAATCGACGTTTTTGTTTATGACGCGATGTATCTGGAATACTGGAAGACCCAAACCACCCAGATCCCGGCGGCACAAATTAGCAACCCGGCAGACTTCGTGCCTTATGCCGACACGGCATTGAAGCTTCCCAACAACGACATGTACGCCCTGCCCATGCTGGGCTGTACGAACATTATGTTCTACCGGAACGGCGATTCAGGCATGGCGGGTGTGACCACCCTGTCGGACTTCGAGACCGTCAATTCGACCGGGATCTATATCAGCCCCGTCCCATTCGGCATGTCGGGCGCCATGATGAACATGTCCGGCAAGACAACCATTGGCGTCAACTACATGGTCAAGGGCTATCTCGACACCGGCAACTGGCCATCCATGACCCAGCTGGATCCCTCGATTGTCCAATCTCTTGCAGGCATTTCGGAGACCGCGAGCTATTACAACGCCTTGACCGGAGCCGTGCCACCGCTGCAAGGCGTGGAGGACCAGTATGTCCGGGCCGGATATTTCAGTGAAGGCTATGGGCGGACGTCCATCGGCTTTTCTGAAAGCATGTCACAGATGTCGAATGCCACCCGGCAGAACCTGCAACTCCGTGCCTTTCCCTGGACCGACAACACCAACTCCCCAAACATGTTTTACGCAGATGTTGCAGGTGTGAACAGCAACTCACCGTTCCTCGCGAACAACGGAACGCTGCCGTTCGTGCTTGCGAACATCATGACCGAACAAGCAACGATGCAGAACGCCATTGCACCTCCAAATGGGCAATTGTCCTATCTCTTCCCGGCTCGGATCAATAGTGCTCAATGCCTTGAGCACTATTGATCCGCTTTACCAGCAAATGTCCGACATCCTGAATGCGAAGACAACGGAACTGGTCAGCATGCCGACGACCGACCGGACAGCCTTTCACAGCTTTGGCGGATCCGTGCAGACGGCTGTCCTTGGTGCCTTCAGCGGCCATTGTGATCTGGAGAGCACCGACTTTCCCGGCGACAACTCGCAGGCCCCTTCCATCTGCACCCCTTTGTGTCAATCGGCAGGCGGCTGGATCGGCTCCTGGACCAATCAGTCTCCACCTGCGTGGCCGGGATACTCAGCCTGCGGCTGTAACACCTGTGTCCAGGCATCGCCCCTGCCTCAGAAGGTCCAAGGCGAAGAGGCGACAACCATGGTTCAGTCCGGACCGGCGTTAAAGCGCTACATGCGGAACTAAATGTACAGGCCCCGGTCTTTGGGGTACTGATAACGAAAAGGCCCCGGGCTGAATCCGGGGCCTTTGTTTGGTGACAAAGTCAAATTCTCCTCTGGCGTCATGTTCGGACTTGTTCCGAACATCCAAAACCAATTGAAGAAAAATGGATCCTCGGCACAAGGCCGAGGATGACTGCTGAGAGGGATGGGTTTGTCTAGCTTCTAGCTTTCGTTAGTCCGAAACCAGCGGAGTGCCTACTGAAACGCGGTTTCCGCAAAGCTTCTGAGTTTCCGCGAATGCAGGCGGTCGGCAGGCATCTGGCGCATTTTCTCCAGAGACCGAATACCGATTTCCAAATGCTGGGCGACCTGGCGCTTGTAGAAATCCGTCGCCATGCCCGGCAGCTTCAGCTCGCCGTGCAGTGGTTTGTCGGAGATGCATAAAAGCGTTCCATAGGGCACACGGAAGCGGAAACCGTTGGCGGCGATCGTTGCTGATTCCATATCAAGCGCAATGGCCCGCGACTGCGAGAAGCGTTTGACAAGCTCCGGCTGATCCCAAAGCTCCCAGTTCCGGTTGTCGAGCGAGACGACCGTGCCGGTCCGCATCACCCGCTTTAGCTCATACCCGTCATATCCGGTGATTTCGGCAACCGCATCTTCAAGGGCAACCTGCACTTCTGCGAGCGGCGGGATCGGCACCCAAATCGGAAGATCCTGATTGAGAACATTGTCATCGCGCACATAACCATGCGCAAGAACATAGTCTCCAAGGGTCTGGCTGTTACGCAGACCCGCGCAGTGCCCGAGCATGAGCCAGACATGCGGGCGCAGGACTGCCACATGGTCGGTGATTGTCTTCGCGTTGGATGGCCCAACACCGATATTGACCATTGTAATGCCGCTGCCGTCGGCCCGTTTCAGGTGATAGGCCGGCATTTGCGGAAGCTTTGCCGGTTCTGTACCACTGCAAGGCGCTGTTTCACCGGCTTTTGTCAGCAGATTGCCCGGCCCAACGAAGGCCTCATAACCGCTGTCCGGATCCGCCAGATAGTCCTGAGACATGCGGCAAAATTCATCGATGTAGAACTGATAGTTCGTGAAGAGCACGTAGTTTTGAAAATGCTCTGCCGCGGTGGCTGTATAGTGTTGCAAACGGTGGAGGGAATAATCGACTCTCGGTGCCGTGAACGAGGCCAACGGCATTTCGCCATCAACCGGTTCATACGTTCCGTTGGCGATGGAATCGTCCATCACGGTCAGGTCCGGCAGATCAAAGACGTCAGCCAGCGGCCGGTCGAGGCTCGCCGCGGCGGCACCGCCTTCCACATGTGTGCCATCATAAAACGCAAAATGCAACGGGATCGGCATGTCGCTGTCACCAACCAGAACCGGGACCTCGTGGTTCTTCATGAGAAGCGACAGCTGTGTCTCCAGATAATGGCGGAACAGGTCCGGCCGGGTAATAGTCGCAACGTGGCGCCCAGGCCCGGAGACAAAACCGTAGGATAAGCGGCTGTCATGACGAATATGGCTGTCGGTGACGATCTGAACCTGCGGATAAAAGGCCCGCACCCGATGTTCCGGCTCGTCCCCGTCGAGAAGCGCCTGAAAATGCTTCCTCAAGAAGGCCGTGTTCGCCTCGAAAATTTCAATCAACCGCGCGACAGCTTCCTTGGGATCGCTGAAAACCTGCAAAGGGTGCGAAGGCGCAAGGCGTGTTGGCCTCGCCGGTTGTTGAAAGGCTCTGTGGATCGAGTTGGTCATGTGATCATCCTTATTGTTGTTATCCTTCAACAGTCTCGCCAGATGCGCGCGCGGTCAATAGGTGCAGCTTCAGATTTTGAATATTTTTGCACACGAAGAAATTATTTTCGCACACGCTAGGGCATCCTTCCCTGTGATAGGCATATCTGACTTATCTGGTAGAATTTAGAAACTTGCCGGGACGGTTTTATGAAATCCTTTGAAGACATCGAAGCACTGGCAATCGAGAAAAAAGGCGGTGCAGCCCAGCTCTCAGCCCTGATGGCCGAACACAATGGCCCCAAGACACCGGAAGAACTGGAGACAATCGGCGATGACCGCTGGCTGTCCATGTTCACCAAAACGATCTTTCAGGCCGGATTTTCCTGGAAAGTGATTGAGAAGAAGTGGCCGGGTTTCGAAGAAGCCTTCGAAGGTTTTGATACGGCCCGCCTTGCCTTCCTGCCGGATGAGGCATTTGAGGCGCTTCTCAACAACAAGGCCATCGTGCGCAATGCCATGAAGATCAAGTCCGTCCAGGCGAATGCGATTTTCCTCCGGGATCTGGCCGAAGCCCACGGCAGTGCTTCGAAGTTCTTTGCCCGGTATCCGGTCGAGGAACAAATCGGCCTGATGGACATCCTGAAGAAGCGCGGCAGCCGGCTTGGTGGCAATTCCGGTCAGTATGCGCTTCGCTTCATGGGAAAGGAGACATTCATCCTCTCCCGCGACGTGGTTAACGCTCTAATCCGCGAAAATGTCATTGGGAATGAGTCCATGTCGAAAAAAAATCTGATTGCAATTCAGGAAGCCTTTAACCATTGGCGATCAACTTCCGGTCGTTCTCTCAATGAAATCAGCAGAATTCTGGCGTTTTCGGTCGGCTGAGTCCATTAACTTCTCATTTAGGTTTTACCATTGTAAACAAAGCATTGATTCAACGGTAATTTTTGTTCTGACGGCTTAACGCCTGATTTACCAAAAGCGGTAACCATGACACTCGAAATTGCGTGAGGTATTGCGTCGCAATGAGAGTACTGCGTACCGGGGTGTCCCCTGTGGCACCCCATCCAACATCTTCGACGGAAGCTGATGCTTCCTGGCTGAACACGATCCTGAAGGGCGACTGCGTGTCCGCCCTTGAGAAGCTGCCGTCCCGGTCTGTCGACCTGGTGTTTGCGGATCCGCCATACAATCTTCAGCTGGGCGGCGACCTGCACCGGCCGGATCAGTCCAAGGTGGACGCCTGCGACGATCACTGGGATCAGTTCGAGAGCTTTGAGGCCTACGACGCCTTCACACGCGCCTGGCTGCTGGCCGCGCGCCGGGTGATGAAGCCGGACGGCTCGCTCTATGTGATCGGCTCCTATCACAACATTTTCCGGGTGGGCGCAATCCTTCAGGATCTCGGTTTCTGGATCATGAACGACATCGTCTGGCTGAAGTCGAACCCAATGCCGAACTTTCGCGGCAAGCGGTTCACCAATGCCCACGAGACCATGATCTGGGCGACGAAATCCAAGGATGCCAAGCCGACCTTCAATTACGATGCGCTGAAGACGTTCAACGAAGATCTGCAGATGCGCTCCGACTGGCATTTGCCGCTGTGCACCGGTGCTGAACGGCTGAAGGGCAAGGATGGCCAGAAAGTGCATCCGACCCAGAAACCGGAAGCGCTGCTCTACAGGGTGCTGACCGCCTCGTCCAAACCGGGCGACGTTGTGCTCGACCCGTTCTTCGGCACCGGGACCACCGGTGCCGTCGCGCGCAAGCTCGGCCGCAATTATGTCGGTGTGGAGCGCGAACAGGATTACATCGATGCGGCAACAGCCCGGATCGCCGCGATCCAGCCGGGTGACGAAAAAGCGCTTGAGATGCAGCAAGGCAAACGGGCCCAAAAACGCATCCCGTTCGGCACGCTTTTGGAAAACGGGATGCTGGAGCCGGGCACCGAGTTGACCTGTTCCAAGGGTAAGCATCTGGCGATCGTCCGGGCAGACGGCTCCTTGAAATCCGGCGACCACACCGGTTCGATCCACAAGGTGGGCGCGCTGGTGCAGGGCCAGGAGGCCTGCAACGGCTGGACATTCTGGCATACCATAGAAGGTTCGAAGAAGGCGCCAATCGACGAGCTTCGCAAGGAAATCAGATCCCGGCTGCAGGCCAATTAGAGCTGTAGCCGGCACGAGCTAACAAGCAGGAAGAAAAGACCTTCGCGTTCCCCGCGAGATCTTCCCTTGGCCCCGCCTCCCGAAAGGGTTGGCGGGGTTTTTCTTGTTGGCCTTTGGAGAAAACAGAAAGTGACCCTACCGAATCCACCATGCAATACTATTTAGTTCCGCGAAGCTAAGGTTGGAGATCAAAACACCCGACTGATGCCAGGATTTAAACCTTGAATTTGAGATGCGGAGCATGGCGGAAACCGATTTGGATGTAATAGAGAAGTCCATCTATTTTTTGAAAGTGTCTGAATTGAAACAGCTTTTGACCGATGCAGGCATCAAGCCTTCCGGTTCAAAACAGAACATGATCAATTCGCTTATCGCATACGCCAAAGGCGACAGCACATGCCCAACGGCACTCCAGCTTTCGGACGCTGAAAGAGCTCTTCGTAAAAAAGCGAACCAATATGATCCAACAGTCTTTATTGTCCCTGGAGTCTACACCAATAACCGGAAAAACCGCGAGCGGTTCCATTCCCTCATTGGCCATCACTTTTCCTACACAACCTATGGAATGGACTGGATCAAGGATCGATGGGCTGAAGGCACTTGCCCGACCTATCAGGCCTTTGCGGAATTTTGGCAGGAAGAATACCTGCGCCGGAAAAACAACGGCGCGTTCAAGTCGAAACAGACGCTTCAGCGGGTGCAGTTTTTCAGGGCGATGAAAGACCGGAACCTGTCCAAAGGCGAACTTGAAGACGCTTGGGCCCGGGAACGGGCCGAGCACTCTGCTAAAGCGGAAAAGATATTTCGAGATCTCATTAAACGCCGCAATAAGATCGCGACTTCATAATCCAGTTATAACGCCGGTTGGCAATTTGCCTGTTTCATTGCTAACCTATCTCAAGGTTGCCTGATGAGGACAGGCAACTTTTGCAAATCATGGGAGGAGCGCTATTTCCGGCGCACAGGAACACGTTGAAACGGTTCTGAGGACCGTTCAATCAGGGACCGCCCCTGCCTTATCGCGCATCGCGGCCTCTTGGCGGCGATCATTGGATAAGCATGGCCTTGATCCTGCCACAAGCCGCATCCGCGACAGGGTGAGCGCGGTCAACCTTGCCGAGCGCAAGGAAAAGGCAGCAATGCTTCTGGAAATCGCTGCGCCAAAGCTCGATCAGCTGTTTGGGCTTGTCGGCAATTCCGGCTGTACCGTTGCGCTCACCGATGCGCAGGGTATTGTCATTGAGCAGCGCTATTCGCTGGCGGATGCAGATGCTTTCGACAAGTGGGGCCTGTCGCAGGGCAGCGACTGGAGCGAAGGCGCGGAGGGCACCAACGGCATCGGCACCTGCCTTGCCGAACAACGCCAGGTGATCATTCACAGAAACGAGCATTTTCTGGCACGCAATGTCGGCATGAGCTGCATGGACGCCCCGATTTACGGTGCAGATGGCACGCTAGCTGGTGCACTCGACGTCTCCTCAGCGAGGGCTGATCAGACCGAAGCTTTCAACCGATTGATTGCCGCCATGGCTGCCCAAACTGCGCGGCACATAGAAACCGAAACCTTCCATGCCGCTTTCCCGAAAGCCCGAATTATCTGCGCTGACAATGACAGTTCGGAAACGGCATTGCTTCTGGCCGTGGATCCGGACGACATCGTGATCGGCGCAACACGGGGTGCGCGCAAGGTGTTCGGCCTTCAGGCGACGGGCGCAATTTCCCCTATTCCTGCCGGTGATCTGCTAGGCCGGGAAGACGGCCCGACCGGCTTTGAAAAAGCTGAACGCGCTGCCATGATCCGCGCCTTGACCCGGGCAAATGGTAATGTTTCTGAAGCCGCTCGTGCGCTCGGTGTTGGCCGGGCAACGCTTTACCGGCGGATGAAACGTCTCGGCATCGGCGATTTTCCCGCACACCTGTCTCAATACTGAAACACATCTCTGCCGTACGTTTTCTGAGCCCGCTGACAAGGCCTCTCAGTGTCTGCAATTTCCTCACAGCGCCGGTGGAGGACCGGTCAATAATGTGGAGGAAACACCAATGAATGAGATGCCAAAATTCACGGATGTCAGCGGGGCACCGTTTAGGGCACGCTATGACAACTTTATCGGCGGCGAGTTTGTTGCCCCAGTTGGCGGCAAGTATTTCGACAACATCACTCCGATTTCTGGAACAAAAATATGCGAGGTCGCGCAGTCGGGCGCTGCGGATGTTGAGCTGGCATTAGATGCAGCCCACGCAGCAAAAACTGCATGGGCACGGACCTCGGCAACCGAACGGTCGAACATTCTTCTGAAAATCGCTGATCGCCTGGAACAGAACCTGGATCTTCTGGCGGCTGCCGAGACCTGGGACAACGGCAAGCCTATCCGCGAAACGACAAACGCCGATATCCCATTGGCAGTTGATCATTTCCGCTACTTCGCGGGTTGCCTGCGCAGCCAGGAAGGCACGATGTCCGAGATCGACCCGGACACAGTGGCCTATCACTATGACGAACCGCTTGGCGTTGTCGGACAGATCATTCCCTGGAACTTTTCGATCCTTATGGCGTGCTGGAAGTTGCCACCGGCACTGGCTGCAGGCAACTGTATTGTCCTAAAACCGGCTGAACAGACACCGGCTGCCATCATGGTCATGATCGAATTGATCGCGGACCTTCTGCCTGATGGTGTTGTTAACGTCGTCAATGGTTTTGGCGCAGAAGCAGGCGCTGCTCTTGCCTCCAGCAAACGGATTGCCAAGCTGGCCTTCACCGGCTCCACGGCAACCGGCAAGGTGATCCTGAAAGCCGCTGCGGAGAACATGATACCCGCAACTGTTGAACTGGGAGGAAAGTCACCGAACATCTTCTTCTCCGACATCATGGCGGAAGATGATGCCTTCTTCGATAAGGCGATCGAAGGGTTTGTACTTTTTGCCTTCAACCAGGGCGAAGTCTGTACTTGCCCGAGCCGTGCGCTCATTCAAGAAGACATATACGAGCCGTTCATGGCACGCTGCATTGAACGTGTGAAAGCCATCAAACAGGGCGACCCCCGCCATGCAGACACAATGGTAGGATCCCAGGTCAGCAAGGCGCAATACGACAAGATCCTTTCCTATTTCACCATCGGAGCTGAAGAAGGCGCAGAGGTTCTTCTTGGCGGCAAGGCGGCAAATGTCTCCGGACTAGAGAACGGCTATTACATCGAGCCGACGATCCTCAAGGGCCATAACAAGATGCGTGTTTTCCAGGAGGAGATCTTTGGCCCCGTTGTTTCGGTAACAACTTTCAAGGATGAAGAGGAAGCCCTCGCTCTTGCCAATGACACCACCTATGGCCTCGGTGCCGGGGTGTGGACTCGCGATGCGAGCCGTTGCTACCGGATGGGCCGCGGCATCGAAGCCGGCCGTGTCTGGGTCAACAACTACCACGCATATCCGGCGCATGCGGCCTTTGGCGGCTATAAACAATCCGGGATCGGTCGTGAGAACCACCAGATGATGATCCGAAGCTATCAGCAGACCAAAAACGTCTTGATGAGCTACAATCCGAACAAGCTCGGTTTCTTCTAAACAGAGGTTTCACCATCGAACAAAACGGAAAAAGGCGGTCCGCCCGGGCCGCCTTTTGCTGTGTCGCCATTTTCTGGATAGCGATGAATGATTGTAACACGATGGCGTCAGTCAGAAGGATGATCGAGACACTCAACCATGCAGGCACCAGGCTATCTTGGTCGCCGTGATTGCTATAATGAACAGGAAATTGCCTGCTGTACGGTATCATCATTAACTCAAGAGAAATTCAAATCCAAAGCGCTGGGACAGACATCAAAACGCGACCACGACTATCACTTGTTGCGTTTGTTAATATGATCCTTGACGTCATGTACTCCACTCACCGCTTTTCCCAAAACGCAGCGGATTTTTTTGGGTTGGGAAAAATAATTTTCTCTCAATGCCTGAACATTCTCGAGAGACGGGGAGGTATCCAAATGCTCAACATAGAGCCCATCAACAAAGCACGGATCGCAGCCGGTTTTCTTACGGTCGAAGAGACGCTGGCTTTGATGGACAACGGGAACCTAATACCAGATCCGTTCTCTACTCTTGTCTCAAGGGGCGTCCTCCTCGGTGAGAACAACCTTATATATCCTGGAGTGACTTTGCAGGCATCCGGTGAGGGCAAAGTCGTTATCGGAAATGGAAATGTTTTCCACTCCGGCACAATGATCGACGCGTCTCATGGCCGGATTGAAATCGGTTCAGACAATCAATTCGGTGAAGGCGGTTTTACAGCGAAAGCCAATCAGCCCGGCGCTGATATCCACATTGGAAGCGTTTGCCGTTTTTTAAACAACCCTTCTGTGTTCGGAAAGACCCGTTTGGAAGACGGCTCTCAGCTCCTTGGCAATATCACCGTGGTGTCCTGCCTCCTGAAAGCAGGCGGGTCGCACAGAACCCCGGATCCGGAACTTCGTGCCGGTCTTTTAAAGGGCTTTGGAACCGCGCAAAACCTCACCGTCAACCAAGGGCATGTCATCGCAGGAAATGGCTCGTTTTCGCAAGAAAATTCGGTTCCACAATCAACATATCACCCTAAGCGATGATACCCGGCAAAGGACGGGATGAGGTCATCCTTTGGCCCCGCCTCCCGCAAGGGATAGCGGGGTTTTTCTTCTGCCCGTCAAAGGCCTATACACTTGGACGGACACAATGTGGGACGTTGCAATGTTTCAGCACTGGCAGATCAGGACACTGAACGCGATTGCATGGATCTCGCTGGCTTCCGCCGGTGTCGGACTGTTTATTGGTTTGCTTCGCGCAGGTGAGCAGAGTTTCATCACGGATGTGAGTATTGGCATGCTCACCGGTGTCCTGATTGGCTTCAGTTGTTCCTGCTCTGAGTTTTTTGTTTTTTCCAACTCCCGCCTGAGAATGGCCCGGCAGATGCCTCTTTGGCAGCTCCTGCTTCTTCGAACAATTGTTTGGTGCGTCTGCATCTTGGCCGGCATGAGCTTGCCCAATTGGCTCTTCGGCCAACCGTGGCAGCACCTCGATGCGCATTTCATAGAGAATTTTGCGATTTCCGCGGCGATCGCATTTGCGTTTTCCAGCGGCATTGAAATCTCCCGCCTTTTGGGGACGGAAGCCACCACTGCGCTTATCACCGGCCGGTATGCCCGGCCAAGACTTGAAAACCGCGTGGTGCTGTTTGCCGATCTTGTCGGATCAACCGCACTTGCAGAACGCCTTGAAGAACTTCAGTTCCATGCGTTTTTGAGCGATGTCGCGCAAGATTTCGCAGACCCGATTTACAAGACCGGCGGCGATGTTCACCGCTATATCGGCGATGCAGTAATTGTGACCTGGCCACTTGAAAAGGGTGTGAAGAACGGTGCCAGTCTGAATTGCGCGCTTGGCATGCATCGCACCCTGGATCGCCGAGCGTCGTTTTACAGGACGAGATACGATACGGAACCGGGTATCCGCGTTGCCATCCATTGCGGCCAGGTGGCGGCCGGAGAAATCGGCGATTGGAAAAAAGAAATCGCCCTGCTCGGCGACACCATGAACACCACGGCCCGGATCGAAAGCGCTGCCCGCGATCTGGGCGAACAGATCATTTTATCGGACGATCTCGCCAAAAGACTTCCAGATACCCTCAGAACGCCAATACGTGTGCTGCCAGATTATGAAGCGGCCGGAAAACAGGACAAGCTGACGCTTTGGGCTGTGGATCCACACCTCTAGATGACATACCGCGGAGAGCCGGGCCCACTCATTTGCAGAGCTTCGGTTTAACCGCCGCAATCTCCAGCAGGAAGTCGGGCTACGAATAGGCCCCGGGTCTTCACTCCCGTTCGCCCGGGGAGATAGTTTGCAGATTTGAGTTTCTTGCCGTCCCGAACCTGATCCGGGACCACGTCTAAATCGATCGATCCGGGCTCGGAGGCCGGGACAGCAAAGACAGATTAAGATCCCCAGCACAAAACCCGCCACGAGGTCTCCCTCCGGCGTTTTGGCGATCAGAATTCCGTTCTAAACGAACGGGACGGCAGGCGCGCCGGACTTGCCGGAGCGTGAGTAAGGAATGGGTTGGATTGGCAAGGCAGCGCGCCTACCCGAAGGCTGTTCCCGGCCAGCGGTCTTGTCTTTCTTGGACAAACACCAGGCCCTGGCAGCGCCCGATGATCCTTAAGAAACGCTTCCGGTCTAACCTGCCCCCCGTCTGGAACCCGGCGGCAGTCCAATAACCGGCTGACTGCTGACGGCGCGTTTCTTGATCCGTTACCTCAAAATAGCGCCCAACCTCCGGCTCCTGCCACCTCGAACGGACGGTCCGGCCTCGGCCCCGTGGGACAGGAACGGGAGGAAGTATTCAGCTGGTCTGCAGAGCGTGGATAAGTTTTCTACTTCGTGTGACGCTGCGGCTTCCTCGATTTTCATGCAAAATTGAGGGTTGACGAGATCCAGACGACAACGGGCGCTGGAGGCCCGTTAACCTCATTGTCAAGTTTAACTATCTGTAAACCCTATCCTACGCTACACCCGCATTGATTGCAGATGCGGAGTATTTTTTTATGCAAACGTGGGCCGGACTCACAAGACTTTTAGTTTTTGTTTCTATTTCCCTTTTTGGCTTTGCAGCTTGGGGCTTGACCCTGCTGGAGCCTGACAGGCAGATTTACCTTGAAACATTCGATACAACCGAACTTGAGACCGTTCTGGAGGGGCAAATCATGAGCCCCGGTCGGCGCAGTCCATGGTCAATATCGGTGGATGGCGCAAACCTTGTCTGGCGGAACACATCCAAGAAAACGAACTCACAACACCAGAGCATCGATTGGGTCCGTTTCGAGGACAACAAGGAAATTACCCATTTGAATGAGGCCTCCTTGTCAGTCACGGTTCTGCCGCGGCGCTTCAACAGTGGCGGAGCAGGCATCGTTGCCGGAACCTATCGCCAACGTCAGAATTGGCGGTTCAACATCGACAATGACGGCGGCTATCATGTGTTGAGGCAATCTGGCCGGGGATTCGCCCGTGTTTATAAAGGCGAACACCCAGCGATTAAGCCAAACACGCCAAACGTGATTGCCTTTGAGCGGCAAGACGAGGAATTTGTTTTCTTCGTCAACGAGCAGGAAATCATCCGCTTGCCGACCAACGCCCGCAGATCAGACCCGCATTGGATCGGACTAACCGCTTTCGGCATCGGGACTTATAAGTTTGCAGAAATGACGATCACCCAATAGGCCGATGGCTCAAGCAGGCTCTAGCGCTTGCGCCAGATTCGCATCGGCCTCCGCTTTTGACGGATAGTATCCGCTGCGGATCTTCAGTTTGTGCCCGACACGGACGATGCCCTCCAGGGCCGGGACCAGCTCCTGGCCAATCTCGGTCAACTCGTATTCAACGGACGGCGGTGATGTCGGGCGGACATGGCGGACGATCACATCCCGCTCCTCAAGCTCCTTCAGCCGCGCGGACAGGACCTTCGCCGACACTGGCGGTATGTCAGCCCGAAGCTCGCTGAACCGCCTCGGTCCCGATCTCAAACACCAAATGACGTTCGGGGCCCACGCCCCGGCGATCACCTGCATGCACTCCGTCAGAAGGCACGGCGCGGGTGGTTGCGGACTTTTATTCTTTCGCATTTTCAGTGCCATAGCGGGACCTCCAACCAACCGACCGCGTGCAGACGGGTTTCTTCATGGTAACTTCATAATATGGGTTACCATCAGTTACCATATTGTCAATAGAAACCAATGTGAGCATCTTCCGGTCATCGGAACCAGAAGGAGCCACCCGATGAAACTCTTCTACAAATCAGGCGCCTGCTCCATGGCAGCGCACATTCTCCTCAACGAGGCAGACGTTCCCTACACGCTTGAAAAGGTCGATACGGATGCTGGCACAACCGAAAACGGCACGGCCTACGCGCAGATCAATCCTCGGGGCTACGTTCCGGCCTTGAAGTTTGAAGATGGCTCGGTCTTGACCGAAAACGTCGCCATCCTCACCTGGCTGTCCGAACAGTTTCCCCAGCTTGGGGCCCAGGGGGGAACCTCGGCACTTCAGAAATACCGGATGCTGGAAGCCCTCAGTTTTTTGACATCTGAGTTGCACAAGGCCTTCAGCCCGTACTTCTCAGGCAAAACTTTCACGGCAGAGGAAAGTGCTCGCAATCTCGCCGCCTTGAGGAAGAAGATTTCCCAGTTCGAAGGCATGCTCTCGGATGACGGCGGGTATCTTCTCAGTGAGACATTCTCCGTTGCCGATGCCTACGCCTTCGTCATCTTGAACTGGACGAGCTTTATCGGAGTTGCGCTAACCGAATGGCCACGCACGACAGACTATGTGAACCGGATCAAGGCTCGGCCCGCCACGCAGCGGACGCTGCAGGAAGAAGGGCTGGCCGCATGAACACAGCTCTGAATGAACTTCAGGCGGTGATCGCGGACTACTTCGAAGCGCTCTACCGCTGCGATACGGACCTCTTGCAGACAGTGTTTCACCCAAAGGCGGTCTATGCCACCGCCGATGAAACGCCGCTGCTTCACCGGACCATGGATGCCTATGTTCCGGTGGTTGCCGCACGCCAATCCCCGGCCTCGCGCGGAGAAGTGCGCACGGATGCAATTGACGAGATCCAGATGGCTGGAGCCAACACAGCCTTTGCCCGTGTCCGCTGTTCAATCGGGGACAGCGACTTCGTCGATTTCCTCACCTTTGTGCGTGACGGTGGGCGCTGGCAGATCATGGCGAAAATCTTCCAGATCATCCCACGCCAATCAGAGAGTGTTTAAAGATGCCCTATGTGCATATTCAAGTGACGGAAGAAGGTGTCAGCGAGCACCAAAAAGCCGAGCTGATCAAAGGTACGACGGATCTGCTTGTCGATGTTCTGAACAAGGAGCCGGCCACGACGTTTGTCGTCATCGAAGAGGTTCCTCTCGAAAACTGGGGCATTGCCGGTTTGCCGGTAAAAGAATTCAGGGCGCGCAAGAAAGCCGGATCCTGATCAGAAGGTCAGACGGTGCCCCGGTCGTTTCGGGGCACCGTTGCTGACGTTCATTCGAAACCGATCAGCGCCTTGCGGCGTTTGCCGACAGACAGGGACAGCCGATCATTGGCACCAAGATCGCCGGACGAAATCCGGCGGCGTGCGTCATCGACCACCCTGTTGTTGAGGCGCACACCGCCGCCTTCCACAAGGCGCCGGGCTTCACCATTGGATGCGGCAAAGCCGCTTGCCACGACAAGCTCCAGAAGACCGACCCCTTCCGCCAAGATGGACAGGGCCATTGTGTGGGTCGGTTCCGTCAACTCGGCATCGCCTGAAAACAGGGCATCGCCCTGCTCCAGGGCCATCCGCGCTTCTTCCGGGCCATGCACGATGGCAGTAACTTGCGTTGCAAGAATCTTCTTGGCCTCGTTCAACTCCGCGCCTTGCAACTCCGACAACCGCTCCACTTCGCGCATCGGCAGTTCAGTGAACAGACGCAGGAATTTGCCGACATCTGCGTCCGCCGTGTTTCGCCAGAATTGCCAGAAACCGAACGGCGACAGATGCTCCGGATGCAGCCAGACAGCGCCCACCGCGGTCTTGCCCATCTTGGACCCGTTGGCCGTCGTCAGAAGCGGGACGGTCAGCCCGTGCAGCTTGCGCCCGTCTCTGCGGCCAAGTTCGACGCCGTTGACAATGTTGCCCCACTGATCGGAGCCGCCGACCTGGAGAACGCAGTCGTGGCGCTTGGCGAGTTCCAGGAAATCCACCGCCTGCAGCATCATGTAGCAGAACTCCAGGATCGTTAGCGGCATCTGGGCATCGAGCCGCGACTTAACGCTGTCGAAAGTCATCATCCGGTTGACGGTGAACTGGGAGCCATAATCGCGCAGGAACTCCAGGAAGCGGAACTCGTTCAGCCATTCCGCGTTGTCGACCAGCAGCGCTCCTTCCGGGCCATCCATATCAACAAGACGTTCCACCGAGCGGCGGATGGTCGCCATGTTGGCAGCGATCTGGCGCTCCTCCAGAAGCGGTCGGGCGTCATTGCGGAAACTCGGATCCCCAACCTGGCTGGTGCCACCGCCCAGAACCACGATCGGCCGGTGCCCCAGTCTTTGCAGCCAGCGCAAGGTCATCAAGGGCATCAAGTGACCGACATGAAGGCTTGCCGCCGTTGCGTCAAACCCCGCGTAAGCAGTGATCGGACCGTCGTTGAGGCGTTTGTCGAGAGCTTCCAGATCGGTGGACTGATGCACGAGCCCGCGCTCCAGAAGCACGGCAAGCGCTTCCGATTTGAGTTTTGTCGCCGGTTTTCCGGCTTCGATCATGTGTTTGGTCATTTTCGGCTTCCTGGGTCTTTTGGGGAGTTCCCGCCAGGGGCCGGTATCTTGAAAACCAAAAAGCCGCCTGACGCGGCGGCTTTTTTAGGTTTGATTTGTCAGAGCAAGATCCTACGCAGCCGCCGGTATGTCGGTGACGTAATAAAAATACGCGAAGGATGAGCTCAACTTGGACATGCCAGTTTAGATGCGCGAGCTTTGAGACAATGTCAAGCGGCAAAAATAGAGGCCCAACCGGAAGCCTTTCTTAAGGGGATCTGAAATTAGCGCAGCCGTGCAGCCCGCCAGCCAGAGGGGGAGATGCCGAATTTGGTTTGAGACGCTCTGCTGAAGGCTTCCTTAGACGCATAGCCGACACGGTCTGCAATCAAGTCTATGGATGCGCTGGAATGCAAAAGCGCTTCTGCTGCCTGATCAAGCCTCCAAGACCTCAAATAGGCACCGGGTGTCTGCCCCATGACGTGTTTGAAACGTTCGGTAAAACTTGAGACAGACATTCCCGAAAGACTGGCGAGCTGGCCATTGGTCAATGTGCGGGCAGGATCCGCATGGATCGCGGAAATGGCGCGTGCAATTCGCTCATCCCTTGCCGCTGCCAACCATCCAGGAAGGGTATCCTCCGACTGCGCCCAACGGCGGAGAAGGATAACCAATAGCAAGTCCAACAATCGCGACACCATCAGACTTGCGCCTGGCCGCGTTGCGCCGAGTTCCCGCAGCACGAGCTGACACACCGTATCCACCCATTCGATTGGATTGTCTGCGAGCCCTTTTAGAACGATGACCCTCGGCAAAGACTGAAGAACTCGCGGAGCCAGATCCCCGTCAGTTGTAAAACTTCCCCAAAAACAATTGATTTTCCCGGTCTCGGATTCTCCGTCACTTGTAAGCACTTGTTGATATGAATGCTTGCCTTCAAGTGCGCTGAAGGTTGCCCTATGAGGGGTTCCTTGCAACATGAGAGCAATCTGTTTTTCGCACAAATTCTGAGGTGGCTCGCTGTCAATTTTGATCTCAAGAGCGCCGCGCTCAACAATGTACACACATGGTTTGCCAGCCGGCACACTAAGGGCCAACGGGTCATCAGGCGTAATGACCCGAGCTGTTTCACCACGCACATGAACAATATTGAGCACTTCGGAAAAGGCGTCCGTTCCGAAATTTGGGGTCTCTGCTAAGTCTTCCGGTGTCTCCATCATCGGCAAGTCCTGCTCTTTCACATACCTCTTTGGGTAACGCGTATTCATCAAAGAGGCATCTTAAAATGTTCAATTCCCATAATATGTTCCGCGCCGGTCTGCTGGCGGCTGTGTTCGCCCTGCCAATGAGCGCTGCAGCTGAAGACGTCTCCGTTGTTCTCGTGCATGGTGCGTTCTCCGACGGGTCGGCCTGGCACAAAGTGATTCCGGTTCTGCAGGAGGCCGGTATTCCGGTGAGGGCTGCGCAACTCTCACTCTCATCCCTGAAAGAAGACGCCGCCGTGGTCGCACGGCTGATCGACATGCAAGATGGCCCCGTAGTGCTCGTCGGTCATTCGTATGGTGGTAATGTCATCACCGAGGCCGGTTCTAACGATGAAGTCGCAGCGTTGGTATATGTTGCCGGCCTTGCATTGGAAGCAGAGCAGTCCATGGCCGGTCTGCTGGAGGGCCAACCTCCGGCACCCTGGCAAGCTGAAATCCAAGCTGATGCAGACGGCTACATCCGCTTAAGTGCAAACGGTATTCAAACCTTTTTTGCACCCGATTTGCCCGCGGATGAGACGGCTTTGATTACAGCGACACAAGGTCCGATCCAGTATCAGATCAACTATGAAGCACCTACTGTTTCTGCATGGTCCATGCGGCCGACCTATTACATCCTCACCGAGAACGATCAGATCATTCCGCCGCGCCTGCAGGGCTTCTTCGCACAGCGCATGAATGCGGAGGTAACACAATTGGATTCGAGCCATGTTCCGATGCTTTCGCAGCCTGAGGCTGTTGCTGACGTCATTCTAAAAGCGGTGTCGGACGTGTCTCAAGACTAACAAAACGACGCCCCGAGGTCTCGGACGCCTTGGGGCGTTTTTGGAAGAAAGGAATGTGTGATGCTTTCTGATCACCAACTCCCGCAGCATTGGAGCATTGCTCTCATTGCCCGCGTTTTATTCACGTCGCTCTTTTTCCTTTCCGGAGTGACGCACTTTACCAACGTGCCGTACTATCTCTCGCTAATGCCAGCAAAGATCCCCTATCCTGTTTTCCTGATCCAGGTGTCGGGTGTTGTGGAGTTGGCCGGAGCGGCGATGATCCTTCTCAACTGGCGCCCTTGCCTTGGAGGCTGGCTTTTGGTCGCTTTCCTCATCCCGGTCACGCTGGTTGTCCACGGACATGAACTGCTTACTGAAACAGATCCAGTGATTTGGGCCTTGCAACAGGCGCACTTCTTGAAAGGGTTTTCCTTGATGGGGGCTGCACTTTTGGTCACCCAGTTGGGTGTCGAACTGCCGACAGTCAAACCATCTTCATCGAAAGAAACAGATACCGCGCACATAGCCACCTAAAGTCAAGCACCTTTGGTGGCCCATCAGCTCAACACTGCTCCGGCCGACAGAAGCTGATCCTTGATAGGCGGCCACTTTTCCGGCGTGACGGTCATCGTTGCCGGCTCAATGATCTCAACGCAATAGCCACGGTTGAGCGCGCCTTTGGCCGTGAATTGAACGCACTGGCAGGCATCAAGCCCGGTCAGGCGGAGGTGACCGACATTATTCCCGGCGAGATAGGCGTCCAGCTCCGGATTGAAAAAGGCATCGCCAATCGGCTTTTCAAAAACGGGCGCATCACTGGCCTTCAGATCCTTGTCGAACGCCAGCCCCTTGCGTCCCGGCGTGCCAATGCCGCCCATCAGAAGTTTCATCGCCAAAATGGCCGGCCAATGGCGGAACACTTGTTTGATCAGAATAACGTCGTATCCTGCGGCGCGCGCGGCCTCGATTTCCTCGTTGATCCGGGCGATGCCACGCGAGCGGGCGTCTTCCGAAAAGGGCTTCGGACTGTTCCGTGTAAAATCCTCCTGAACATCAATCACCAGCAATGCGGTGTTCGGGCGCCCTGCCCGGTCAATCGGCTTCCCGGTTGTGGCCTTGCTGGAAATCCAGACAACCCAGAAAAAATAGCCGGCGGCGCACAGCACCACGGCACCCAGCAGGGTCAGAGCTAAGGTCAAAAAAGACATATCGAACTCCTAAACAAACTCACTCCAGGCCGCGCGGGCGGTTGGGATCGTCTTCAAACTCTGCAAAGTGGTCGAGCATGGCGCATAGAACCCGTTGGGCTGCCTGAACCTCCTCTTTGGAAAAATGCGCGCTGACGGCATCGATCTCATCGTTCTCCTTTGAACGGATCTCGCCGAAAACATCTTGACCGCGCTCTGTCAGAGTAAAAAGCGGAGAGCGCTTATGCGCAGGGTTGGGACGCCGTTCCAACAGCCCGAGCTGCTCCAGCTCGTTGACCATCAGCTGAATTTGCTGGCGGGCCAGAAATAAGGACCGCCCAATATCCGGAACGGACAAGTCCCCGGCCTCTTCCAGCACCTCCATGACAGCCCGCATGCCGACCGATACGCCGGTGCCGTCCAGCTTTACCTCAACAGCCCGCGCCAATCGCCGGTGCACCGGCCGGATCAACCGGATCACCTCATAAAGCTCATGAGAGTTCTGCTGCCGCGCCTTTATCATGACAATTTATTTGTCATATTGACATATTATTTGTCAATATAAAATACTAGAGACCAAAGCGCCGCAGTACCGTTCATCCGCAGGGGCCAATTCTGGCCCGGCCCTGCACTTCTTGGCCTACCAATCCCCATGCTGTACGAGTTAAGATCTTGATTTGAATGATTGCTGTTTTCTGATGACAAAAGCCAAAAAACGACTACCGCACAAAGAGATATTTCTTGAGGTCGCGGACGCGATCGCAGACCTTTGCAAACCCAATGGCTTCATTAATCATCCGATCTACGAAACGGGATGGGACCGGAATAACCAAGATTATTCAAGGCATTTAATCCGCGAGGATACATCCAATTTCATCGATGAAATCGAGCTTTCCTATATGCCGGCCTACAGAAATTTCTTCTTTATGCTAAAGCGATGCAACAGCACTCCCGAACTCCTTCGTCTAATAAGTGAAAAGTGCTGGGCAGGAGACTGGACTGATGCCTCCTACGAAACGTATGATTTGTATCGCTTGCATCCGCAGAACCGCTGGCGTTTCTCATTTACACCCGCCGCTTGCCTCAAAAAGAGCGATTTGAACGATCCGGCTGAAGCCGCTGCAAAAATGATCAAGCGCTACCGGAAATACGCGGATCGATTGTTCCAGGCTGTAGACGAGAAGAAGCAAAGCTTGAATGTCAGTGTGGACTACTACGGCGATACCGGGACTGGGAAACGTATCAGTTCGGGTCATCGCGCCGGCCGTTTCTAAGCAAGCAAAGACAATGGGCACCCGGTTTTTTGTCCGAGTGCCCGGCAAAAGACTGAGCTTGATGACAAATCTCATTCGTCTCAGTGGTCATCCTCGGCCTTGTGCCGAGGATCCATATTTTTCAACATGTTATGGATGTTCGGAACACGTCCGAACATGACGCCGGAGGGAAAATCGCGCTTTGTCAGAAGTCGGAGCTTCCTTTGTTTTCCCTTAGAACCCGATGACCAGCTCCGCGAGGGTGATGAAGAGCGGGATGCTCAGGATCGCCACCGGTGTTCCAAGCCCGGTCGAAGACCCGATGTAAGCTGACGGATTGGCTTCCGGCAGGGCCGCCCGCATGGTCGGCGGACCAGAGATGTCAGAGCTGGAGGCCGCCATGATCGAGAGCAGTACGACGCCGCCGGCAGAGAACCCTGTGAAATGGTGCGCGACAAGACCCATGCCGAACCCAAGCAAACCGTGCAGTAGCGGCGCTGTCAGGCCGTAGATCAGATAGGCGTGGGCAACCTTTTTCAGCTCCGACAACCGGGCCCAGGCTTCCATACCCATGACAAGCATAAGAATGGACAGAAGCCCCCGGAAAAGCGGCTCGTAGAAGCTTTCATAGACCGCCTCCGGCCGGGCCAGCAGGCCAATGCCAATGCCAAGCAGCAGGGCGGAAATGGCCGGGCTCTTGATCGTGTCAACAATGATCCCCTTGGCGAGCTGGCCGTCAAATCCGCCGCCAAATCCAAAGCCTCCACCGCCGGAAGACATGGTGGCAGTGCCGTCAGACTGGACAGTGCCGGCGGTCCGCCGCTCGGCACTCATCCGCGCCAGGAAAATCGCAGTGACCAGCGCCGCAACATCCATGAACGGATAAAGCGCGCCAATGAAGCCTTCATAGTAGATGCCTTCGCTGTCGAGCATCGCCATGCCTGCTGCGAGCGTCGAGGCGGAGACCGCACCGAACAGACCGGCCGTTGCCATGGCGTCGGCGTTGGACACCCCCCGCCACATGGCGAGGATCTTGCCGCCGAAGACAACAATCACGACGCCTAAAAGCGCGGCACAGATTGCCGGGACCGCGAGCGACATGGCATCCGCGGAGCGCACGGAAATCCCGGCACCGAGCCCAACTTTCAACAGCAGCAGAAGGACAACGAACTTGTAGACCGGCTCTGGCACTTCCAACTTGCTGCCCATCGCGGCAATCAGCATACCGCCCATCAAAAAGGCCAGCGTCGGCTTTTGGAATTGTGCCGCAAGCGTTGTGATTACCTCAAAGAAAATGTCCATTCCGGCCTCGGTTGTCGTCAAGAAGCGTGTTTCGAGGCGCTTATGGCGCAGTTCGAAGCGGATAAAAAATATATGTTTTATTATTTTTCGTTCTATTTAATAGAACTATTGATGGTTTGAGCGAGCTGGCAATCGATGGACAATCTCAACTACCACCACTTGCGCTATTTCCGGGAAGTGGCGCATGAGGGCAACCTCACCCGGACTGCGGAACGGGTGAACCTGTCGCAATCCGCGCTCTCCACTCAAATCCGTCAACTGGAGGCCCGGCTCGGCCATGATCTCTTTGAACGATCCGGGCGTCAGCTTGTGTTGACCGAGGTTGGCCGGATTGTGCTCGATCATGCGGACCGGATCTTCGGGACCGGAGAGGAACTGATTGCAACGCTGCAACGGTCCAGCCAGTCCGCCCCGCCCTTGCGGGTCGGAGCCCAGTCTACCCTCTCGCGGAATTTCCAGATCCGCTTTTTGAAGCCGCTTCTGTCCAGCGGAGAAGTCGACTTCACCCTGCGATCCGGCAGTGCCTCGGTCCTGCTTGAAGCCCTTGAATCGCTTGCGCTCGATATCGTCCTGACCACGGACCCGCCGGACAGCTCCTTGTCCGGAGACTTTACGGCACACCGCTTGGCCGAACAGATGGTCACCATTCACGGTACGCCGGAGCGGATCGCCGGAAAAACGCTGCAACAGCTCTTGAGCGACGAACCCCTGATTGTTCCCAATGAGAGTTCGATCCGGACCGGTTTCGACAGCCTTCTGGCACGCCTCGGCATAACTCCGCGAATCTTTGCGGATGTTGACGACATGGCCATGGTCCGGCTGCTCGCCCGGGCTGATGTCGGCATCGCCATTGCCCCGCCGGTCGTCATGGCCGACGAGATTGCTGCCGGTCTCCTGCAAAGTGCCCCTTTTGATTTGCAGATCTTTGAAGCGTTTTACGCGGTGACCGTAACACGGTCGTTTCCGCATCCAATCTTGCGGGAGTTGCTGACAGGTCAAATGGATTGAACGGGGGACCTGTCAGCGGATTTTCAGATAACAGCCTCGATCAGGAACGGACCCTTGATGTTTGACGCGGTCTTCAGCGCCTCAGCCAAGCCTTCCTCGCTGTCGACCCGCACGCCGGAAACCCCATGGCCGGCGGCCAGCGCCACCCAGTCGAGCAACGGGTTCTCAATATCGAACATCGCACTGGCGTTGCGTCCGGGCTTCGGCGCCCCTTGGGCTTCCAGTTCGAAATGCAGGATCTGATAGCCCCTGTTGGCGACGATCACGACCGTGATGTCCAATTCTTCCCGGGCCGCAGTCCACAGGCTCTGGACCTGATACATGGCGGACCCGTCACCGGAGACCGCAAAGACCGGACGGTCGGGGCAGGCAACCGCCGCGCCCAGCGCATTTGGCAGACATTGGCCGATCGACCCACCGGTGTTGTTGATCCGGTCATGAGCGGCAGAGACGTTGACGAACGGCCAAATCCCTGCGCCGGCGGTCACGGCCTCATTGACCATAATGGCACCTTCCGGAATAGCTTTGGCAAGACCTCGGCCAATCCCTTCGGCGGTCAGCGCACCCGGTTCAATGTCCGAAACGTGGCGTACAACACGCGCGATGGTCTCGCTGCCATCCACACCAACGGCGGCCGCCAGCGTTTCAAGGGTCCAGAGCACATCCCAGTCGCCATAACACAACCGATCCAGCGCGCAGCCAGCAGGCTCCGGCGTGGACAGCTTGCCGGGATAGGCAAAGAAATTCACAGGCGGATCTTCACCAACCAGGACAATCCGTGTCTGCCCGGCAAGAAACTCGGCGGTGAGATCAGCATTGTAGGGCAAGCTCTCAAAGGCAACAGCGCCTTCGCCGAGAGCAATGCGCGGCGCAAAGAACGGTGCCAGCAACCGGCAGCCTGTTCTCGCAGCAATCTTGCCGGCCAGTTCCGACCCCTCTCCGTAAAGTCCAGGACCGCTCACCAAAAGAGCCGCGCCGGGTTCGCTCAAGGCTTTGGCCGCTGCCATAACGCGATCCTTGTCCGGCCGATGTTTTTGAGCCGGAGGTTGGGCTTTGCTCGGGCCAGTTTGACTGTCTCCCCACGCACAATCCGCCTGCAGGATTACGGTCGCGATCTCGCCACCGCGCGCAACCCGGATGGCCTCAGCTCCAGCGCTTGCCACCATGGTGCTGTCGGTCGCCCGGCGCACCCAATGGGAAACGGATCCCGCCACCCCGTCGAGATCGGCCTGCAGCGGCGCATCGTGCTTGAGGTGATAACCGGCATGATCACCAACAATGTTGACGATGCCGGAATGGCCTTTTCGGGCGTTGTGCAGATTGGCCCATCCGTTGCCAAATCCCGGCCCAAGATGAAGCAGCGTCCCGGCAACGTTGCCGCTCATCCGGGCATAACCGTCGGCAGCACCCGTAACCCCGCCTTCAAACAGGCAGAGGATACAGCGCATGTCAGGATGGGTGTCGAGGGCTGCCACGAAGTGCATTTCGGACGTGCCCGGATTTGCAAAGCACACCGACACATCGGACGCTAGCATCGTTTTCACCAACGCTTCTGCACCGTTCATGAAAAGCTCCCCTCTTGAAATCTCAAAGCAATTTGAAAGACATGAATGATTCTACCCATATCGGGCAATGCGTTCTCCGGGCAATCAAAAAATCCCCATAGACGAAGGCACGGCGGAGCAAAACTGTTTCATCACTCAGATTGCCAACACTGCATACAAGCTGCCGTGGTCTCATCCAGAGAGTGACGCGTGAGTTCACGCGGTTTTTTGTTTGACACAATTGAGGAAACGGTATCCATCGGAGCGCTCCATTCGGGACAGCGGATGCTCATTCCCGATCGAACTGGGTTTGGCAGAGGAACGTGGTGTGACATACAGTCTTGGGGTCGATACGGGCGGAACCTATACCGACGCGGTCATTCTGCGCGGCGAAGAAGAGGTCATCGCCTCTGCCAAGGCCCTCACCACCCGAAACGACCTTGCCGAAGGCATCAGAGAGGCCGTCCGGTCGGTGCTGGCGCAGGCGGAGATTAACCCTGCCGAGATTGAGCTCGCGTCCTTGTCCACCACCCTGGCAACCAACGCACTGGTCGAAGACCAGGGCGCGCGGGTGGCGCTTATCGCAATCGGGTTTGACGCCAAGGATCTTGAGCAAGCCGGTTTGAGCGCGGCCCTGAAAGACGATCCTGTGCTGTTGCTGCGCGGCGGCCACAACCATGCAGGCTCCGAGGCGGCCCCTCTCGATGAAGAAGCGCTCACCACATTTCTGCAAGATCTTGGTCCAGGCGTGACCGCGCTTGCCGTTGCTGCGCGTTTTGCCACCCGAAATCCCGCGCATGAAAACGCGGCTGCCGAAAAAATATCGGTAATTGCGGGCCGGCCCGTCACGATGTCGCACACGCTGTCCGCCAAGCTCAATGGACCCAAACGGGCGCTCACCGCGCTCCTCAATGCCCGCCTGATCGGCATGATCGACCGCCTGATTGGCCGGGCCCAGGATGCTCTTGTTCAGTTGGGCATCCATGCACCACTGATGGTGGTGCGCGGCGATGGCGCCCTGATGTCGGCAGCCGATGCCCTGGCCCGGCCGATTGAAACAATTCTCAGCGGACCCGCAGCCTCGGTTGTTGGAGCACACTGGCTGACCGGGGTTGATACGGCGCTGGTGTCCGATATCGGCGGAACCACGACGGACATCGCCCTGATCCGCAAAGGGCGCCCTGCGATTGATCCCGATGGCGCGCAGGTGGGATCCTTCCGCACAATGGTCGAAGCCGTTGCCATGCGCACGATCGGCCTTGGCGGCGACAGCCGGGTTCATTTTCTCGACACGGGCCTGACCGGTGGTCTCCACCTTGGTCCAAAGCGCGTGCTGCCCGTCTCCCTGATCGCCCATCTTGCTCCGGAGAAGGTGGTGCCGTTTTTGGAACAACAGGAACGCTCGGACCTGCCGAGCGAGCATGATGGCCGGTTTGTCCGGTGTGTTGGCGGTGCAATGGGCGGACAGAACCTGAACACCCGTGAGAGCGAGCTAATGGAACGGATCGGGGATGACATCCATCCTGTCTCTGCCATCGTTCGAAACCGCATGGAAAATGCAACGCTTGGGAGCTTGATCGATCGCGGCATGGTGCAAGTGTCCGGCGTGACCCCCTCCGATGCGGCCCATGTCCTCGGACTGCTCGATGCCTGGGATGCGGAGGCTGCGCGCCTTGCGCTCAAGAAGCTTGCGCGGCGCAGGCGCGGCGATGGCAAGGTGCTTGCGCCCAGCGCGGACGTCATGGCGCAGATGATCATTGATCAGCTGACGCAGCAGACCGTGGATGCGCTGTTAGAGGTGGCCTTTACCGAGGAAGGTGGCCGGTTTCAGGACAACCCGCGCACCCTTGCCCGCCATGAATTGTTGCAGGCAGGGCTTTCCGGCCATGCCGGTTTTATCGATCTGCAAGCGCGGCTGAACGTGGAGGTCGTTGGGCTGGGCGCTTCCGCTCCGACGTACTACCCGGAGGTTGGCAGGCGCTTGCGGTGCCCAATGCTTTTGTCCGAGCATGCCGGTGTGGCGAATGCCATCGGCGCCGTGGTTGGACGCATAACACTGCGTCGCAGCGGCACAGTCACATCACCGACCGACGGACGCTACAGAGTGCATCTTGAGAGCGGACCGGAAGATTTTTCAGAAACCGAAGCCGCTCTGGACCGGCTGGAAACCGTTCTTCGCGACGAGGCCGAAAAGGCTGCCAAGGAGGCCGGAGCGGTCAGCATCCAGCTCTCAGCAAAACGCGACGTGCGCTCGGTCGAGATCGAATCCCGGCCGATGTTCATTGAGGCGGAGATTGTCGTCGAAGCCAGCGGCCGGCCCCGCGTCGCCGTTTAGTGACCGGCAAAAAGAAAACGAGGCGGACCTGACGCCCGCCCCGCTTAATCACTTTTATTCCGCAGCTTCCGGCGTTACCTGTGCTGGTTCCGGCTCGGTCCATTTCAGGACCGGCTTGCGGGCTGCACCCGTTTCGTCCAAGCGGCGGCGCGGGGCGAGATAGGGCGCTCCAGAGAAGCGCTGAGTCTCACCGCGTTTGGCGCTCATGACCAGATCCCGCATGGTGGCAACGAAGAGGTCCAGCGAGGCGCGGCTTTCCGATTCCGTCGGCTCGATCAACATCGCGCCATGCACCACAAGCGGGAAGTACATGGTCATCGGGTGGTAGCCCTCGTCGATCATCGCCTTGGCAAAATCGAGCGTGGTGACGCCGGTGTCCTTCAGGAAGCTGTCGTCGAACAGAACCTCGTGCATGCACGGCCGCTCGCCGAACGGCAGGCTCATCAGATCCTGAAGGCCGACACGAACATAGTTCGCGTTGAGGACCGCATCTTCAGAGGCCTGACGCAGGCCGTCCGAGCCGTGGCTCATCATGTAGCTGAGCGCGCGCACATACATGCCCATCTGGCCCTGGAACGCCGTCATGCGGCCAAACGGCTGTTCGCCGTCTTTCGTGGCAGCTTCCGTTTCAACCAGCTCCAGGCCATCGTCGGTCCTGCGGATGAATGGCAACGGGGCAAAGGGAGCCAGCTTGTCCGACAGGACCACCGGGCCGGAGCCCGGACCACCGCCACCATGGGGCGTTGAGAAGGTTTTGTGCAGGTTGATGTGCATGGCATCAACGCCGAGATCCCCCGGACGGGCCTTGCCGACGATGGCGTTGAAGTTCGCGCCGTCGCAATAGAAGAACCCGCCAGCCTCGTGGACCCGGTCGGCGATTTCCTTGATGTCCCGCTCGAACAGCCCGCAGGTGTTCGGGTTGGTCAGCATGATCCCGGCAATGTTGCCGGTGTGCTCCGCGATCGTGGTCTTGAGCGCTTCAAGGTCGACCGTACCGTCGTCCTTGGCATCAATGGAGACAACTTTGTAGCCAAGCAGAGCGGCGGTTGCCGGGTTGGTGCCGTGAGCACTTTCCGGAACCAGAACAATTTCCGGGCTCCGGCCGGCTGCGGTATGCGCCGCCTTGATCGCCATCATGCCGCAGAGCTCACCATGGGCGCCGGCTTTCGGGCTCATGGCAACCGCATGGGTACCGGTGGAAACCATCAGCCAATGGGCCAACTCGTCAATCAGCTCAATCGCGCCCGGGACGGATGACACCGGTTGCAGCGGGTGCACATCGGCAAACCCTGGCAAACGGGCCATCTTCTCGTTGAGGCGCGGGTTGTGCTTCATGGTGCACGAGCCAAGCGGATAGAGCCCGGCATCGATCGCATAGTTGTTGCGCGACAGGCGTACATAGTGGCGCATGGCCTCAGGTTCTGCGAGACCCGGTAGACCGATCTCGACCCGGCGAGCGTGACCGCCAAGCTCGAACTCAGGCAGATCGCCTTCGTCGAGATCAACACCGCAATTTTCCAGGGAGCCCACCTCAAAGATCAACGGCTCTTCCATATCGAGACCGCGGTTTCCGGTGAAGGTTTTCGGGCGGAAGCTCTCGCCCGCATCTCCTGCTGCCGTCGGGCGTCCTTGCGTGTTCATGCTCATGCCAGCACCTCCTTCAGCGCATCGGCAAAGGCCGCGCGGTCTTCATCCGTGTTGACTTCGGTGGAAGCCACCACCAGCAGATTTTCCAGATCCGCCTTGCCCGGCTCCAGGCGGGAGACCGGCAGGCCGGCCAGAATGCCTTTTGCTGCCAAAGCCTCAACAACACTGTCGGCTGCTTTCGGCAGACGGAGGGTGAATTCGTTGAAGTAAGCCGAATTCAGTATGTCCACGCCAGGTACCGCACCAAGCTGTTGCTTCAGCTTCACCGCGTTGCCGTGGTTGATCCGCGCCAATTTTGTCAGACCCTTCTGGCCGAGCAACGACATGTGGATCGTAAAGGCGAGACAGCAAAGACCGGAATTAGTGCAAATGTTCGACGTTGCCTTGTCGCGGCGGATGTGTTGCTCGCGGGTGGAGAGGGTCAGCACGAAACCGCGCTTGCCTTCCGCGTCAACGGTTTCACCGCACAGGCGCCCCGGCATCTGCCGGACGTATTTCTGGCGGGTGGCGAAAAGACCGACATATGGACCGCCGTAGTTCAGGCCGTTGCCGATGGACTGGCCTTCGCCAACAACGATGTCCGCGCCCTGCGTTCCAGGAGGCTCGATGAGCCCGAGCGACACCACTTCAGTGAAGACGGCGATCAACAGCGCCTTGTGCTGGTGTGCCTTTTCCGCGATCGGCTTCAGGTCAATCAGTTGCCCGTAAAAGGACGGTGACTGGACCACCACACAGGAGGTCTCATCGTCGATCTGGGACAGAATGTCCTCAGTGCCCATTGGGTCGGCCGGCAGGCTGACGACCTGATCGCCCGCCATGTTGGACAGACCTTCGACCACTTCCCGGTACTGCGGATGCAAACCGCCGGACAGGACCGCCTTGTTCTTCTTGGTGACCCGGTGGGCCATCAGAACAGCCTCGCCGGTGCCGGTGGAACCGTCATACATGGAGGCATTGGCAACATCCATGGCAGTCAGCTTGGCAACCTGGGTCTGAAATTCAAACAGGTACTGCAAGGTGCCTTGAGTGATTTCCGGCTGATACGGTGTGTAGGACGTCAGGAACTCCGAGCGCTGGATCAAATGATCGACAGTCGCCGGAACGTGGTGCTTATAGGCGCCTGCGCCGACAAAAAACGGAACGGAACCAGCCGAGGTGTTTTTGGCGGCCATGGCGGAGAGCTTGCGCTCGACCTCCATTTCGCTGGCGCGTTTCGGTAGATCCAGAAGGCCTTTGAACCGAACATCCTCTGGAATGTCGGTAAAGAGGTCATCAATCGAATTGACCCCGATGCGCGCGAGCATATCGCCGCGATCGGTGTCGGTAAGTGGTAAATAGCGCATTGTCTGCGGCTCCAGATTTACGGTGCGACCGTGCGGACCGGTTCCGGGTCCACCACGATCTCACATTTGACCGAGTTTGCGATAAAGCAGACGTCATGGGCCTTTTCATGCAAGTCCGTGATCCAGCTGGGATCCGGATCGCTGTCGGCGACCAACACGATTTCGGGCTTGAGGACCACTTTCGTGATTGCCATCTTGCCGCGGGCAATCCGGCTCATCTCACCTTTTGCGCTGTCGCGGTAACTGGCAACGACGTAACCGGCGCGCCGGGCAAGATCCAGAAACGACATCATGTGACACGAAGAGATCGCCGCAACGAGCGCCTCTTCCGGGTCAACGGCTGCTTCAATCGAATAGGGCTGAGGCACAACGGTCGGCGAGGCGCTTGCCGGGATCTTCAGACCACCGTCAAACTGCCAGATGTGGCCGCGCGAATACTTGTTGGCCGCATAATCCCCGTCACACGCCCATTCGACCACCGCCGTGTAGTAGTGCCCCGCCATAGTTTAAAGAGTCTCGATGTAGGCCTTGTAGGCCGCTTCATCCATGAGGTCGGCGAGCTGGCCTTCATTGCCAACGGTCATCTTGATGAACCAGGCTGCCCCTTCCGGATCTTCGTTGACCTTGGCAGGCTCATCGGCCAGCACGTCATTGGCTTCGGTGACCTCGCCGTCTATCGGCGCGTAGACTTCACTGGCAGCTTTCACAGATTCCACAACCGCAGCTTCGTCGCCTTGCGAGAGAGCCTTGCCGGCGTCCGGCAGTTCAACATAGACCACATCTCCGAGCTGTTCCTGGGCGTAGGCCGTGATGCCGATGGTGGCGGTACCGCCCTCGATGGAGATCCACTCGTGATCTTTTGAATAATAAGTCGTCATGTTTTGCGTCCGTTCTCTGGAAAATTCAGGCTTTTGGTTTTCGGTAATAGCGGTTGGGCACGAAGGGCATGGCCGCGACCGTGGCCGGCAAACGGCGGGCGCGGACGATCAGCTCCAGCTGCGTCCCCTCGATTGCGTGATCGGCGGGGACGTAGCCCATGGCAATCGGCGCTCCGACAGTTGGAGCGAACCCACCGGAGGTCAGAATGCCGATGACATCCCCGCCAGGCAGAGCGATTTCGGCGCCTTCGCGTGCCGGGGCTTTGCCGTCCAGCCGCAGGCCAACGCGAATGCGGTCTGTTCCCTCGGTCAATTCTTTTTGGATGCGGTCCGCAGCCGGAAACCCGCCGTCTTCACGGCGCCGCTTTTGCATGCAAAAGGTGATGTTGCCTTCAACCGGCGACGTGGTTTCGTCGATGTCGTGGCCATAAAGGCAAAGTCCGGCTTCCAGACGAAGGCTGTCGCGGGCCCCAAGGCCGATCGCTTCGACGCGGTCATCCGCCAAAAGCGCGCGGGCAATTGCCTCGGCAGCCCCTGCAGGTACGGACATTTCAACACCATCTTCACCGGTGTATCCGGCGCGCGCGATGTGGCACGCAATGCCATCGAATTCCATGGGAGCGGCGGACATGAAACCGAGCTCGGCCGCAGCCGGCGCATGGGTTGCGACTGCAGCAACAGCTTCCGGGCCCTGAACCGCGATCAAAGCGCGGTCATCGACCACTTCGAGTTTGACCGTTTCCGGCAGCTTGGCGTGCAGGTGCGCGTAGTCGACATCCTTGCGCGCAGCATTGACCACCAGCAGGAGACGGCCATCATCATTCGGATCCAGCGGACGTGTGACCATCAAATCGTCAATGATGCCGCCGTCCTCGTTCAACAGGACCGTGTAGCGCTGACGGCCATGACCAAGTTCAACGAAGTTGGACGGTGTCAGAGCTTCAAGTGCTTTGGCGGTGGTTTCGTGATCCGGGCCGATCAGAACAGCCTGGCCCATGTGGGACACATCAAACAAACCCGCTTTCGCGCGTGTGTGCTGGTGTTCACCCATGATGCCAAGCTTGTATTGAACGGGCATGGAATAGCCTGCGAACGGCACCATTTTGCCGCCCAGCTCGATATGAAGGTCGTGAAGAGGCGTTAGTTTCAGATCTTCGTCTGCAACGGTTTCCGCCATGAACGGTCCTCGCGTTAGGGGTTGCGCAGTCCCAAACCTCGCCGCGAACGGTTTCGATTCGTCTGCACCCCCTCTGTCCGAGTACCTGAGAGATTTCCCAGCCAAACCAAACGGCCTGGTGGTTACTCCTTCGGTGAGCAGTCCGCGCATGTGTTGACGCAGATCACTGCTTTCCAGAGCGTTGAAGCCTCTGCGGTCCTTTTGCCTGAGAGTTTCCGGGGCGGTTGCTCCTTCGGCGCCAGGATCTTCTCACCTGGCCTCTCCCGCAGTGGCGTTTCGTGCCATGGGCACGATCATCAGGGAACGACCCCAATTTCGCCGCGATTGTGAGTGGCCGACACCACCTTGTCAATATGCGGCAATCAAACTGTTCAATTGCGAAAGCCAGATGCGAATAGAGATGGCTTTCTCTGCCCGAACTTAGCGCCGGCGCCCTTCTTCAAAACCAAACTGGATTTTGCTGCCCTGGTTCATCGGAATGACGAACTTCTCATCCACATAGGTCCATTGTTGCCCGCGGCCGCTGGCTTCAATGGAAACCGGGATCTGGATCACTTCAGAAACCAGCGGTTTCTGATCCGCATCGGAAGACGCCGGGATCGTGACACGCAGCGGCAATACAACATCGCCACCTCTCCAAGCAGGTCCGGGTGTCACGTCACCCGTAAACCCGAGCTTCAAACGACGCTGGCCGCCTGCTTCTTCGGAACAGGTGACCGCCGAATCCTCCACCAGAGCCTGGTAGATCAGGCCATCACGTTCACCGTCCTTGCCTCTTACGAACTCACGGATAAGGTGTGAGTTTGTTTTCATCTGCAGCGGAGGGCACGGCACCGGCGGTGCAAAGGTCTCGCGGGACACTTGAACCGGTTCCGCACCGCCCGAAATCACGTTCTCCGCGATATCGCCGGTTGCGCCGCATCCTGCCAGAAAAGCTGCACATAATGCGACCGAAACCATGGTCTTGCTGTTGACATGAGACAATGCTTGGAACGCCTTGAACATCGTGGACCTGTTAAAAACTATGTATTTGGCGCAGCTTCATAGCAGTTGACCGCCTGCTTGGCGAGATGGCGGTGGGTATTTGTTGGCCCTGCACCTATATCACAAAGCATGCCAACCGGGTTGACAGAACAGCGTCACAAGCCCTTATTGCGCCAAAGCAGGCTTTTCAATGAGCACCATGACACAGACCGCGACAAACAAACCGTCTCTCCAGATCAAACTGTGCGCCCCGCGGGGGTTTTGCGCCGGTGTTGACCGGGCAATTCAGATTGTCGAACTGGCCCTTCAAAAATATGGCCAGCCCGTTTATGTCCGCCATGAGATCGTGCACAACAAATATGTCGTAGACGGACTGAAAGCCAAAGGCGCCGTTTTCGTTGAAGAGCTGGATGAAATTCCGGCGGAGCACGTCGAACGCCCCGTGATCTTTTCCGCACATGGCGTGCCGAAAGCGGTGCCCGCCGATGCCAAGCAGCGCAATATGTTTTACCTGGACGCCACCTGTCCGCTGGTTTCAAAGGTTCACAAGGAAGCCGAGATTCATTTCCGCCGCGAGCGCGAGGTTCTCCTGATTGGTCATGCAGGGCACCCGGAAGTGATCGGCACGATGGGGCAGCTTCCAGAAGGCACCGTGACACTGATCGAGACTGAGGACGACGCACGGCGCTATGAACGCAAGAGCAACGATCGCCCGCTCGCCTATATTACGCAAACCACCTTGTCTGTGGACGACACAGCCGGGATCGTCTCCGTCCTTCAAGACCGGTTTCCAGACATTGTCGCCCCGCACAAAGAAGACATATGCTACGCGACCACCAACCGGCAGGAAGCAGTCAAATACGTGGCTCCAGACGTTGAGGCGATGGTTGTGGTTGGCGCACCCAATTCATCTAATTCGCAAAGGTTGAGAGAAGTCGCCGAGCGGGAAGGCTGCCGTGTTGCGGTCCTCTTGCAACGGGCTGACGAGATCAACTGGGCAGATTTTGAGGGCGTCACAAGCCTTGGCCTTACAGCCGGAGCCTCTGCGCCTGAAACCCTGGTTGAAGAGATCATCAGCGCGTTTGACGCGCGTTTCGACGTCACTGTCGAGATCGTCCGGACGGCCGAGGAGACCATCGCCTTTAACCTGCCGCGCGAACTGCGTGACATGTCCGCACAATCAGAAAAAGCCACCGGATAACAAGAATGGCCGTTTATACGGAAGTCAGTGATGAAGAGCTGAACGCCTTCATCGCACAGTATGATGTCGGGCAGCTTCTGTCCTACAAGGGCATCGCTGAAGGCGTTGAGAACAGCAACTATCTCGTTCAGACCGATACGGCTTACTTTATCCTCACGCTTTACGAGAAGCGGGTGAACCCTGATGACCTCCCTTTCTTTTTGAAGCTCAAGGAACACTTGGCCGGAAAAGGCCTCTCCTGCCCCACTCCGGTCGCTTCGCGAGACGGAGAGCTTCTTGGCACGCTTGCCGGGCGGCCTGCAGCACTCGTCACGTTTCTTCAAGGCATGTCGGTGAAGCGGCCGCGTCCGGAACACTGTGAGGAACTCGGCAAGGCCATGGCCGCCATGCACCTGGCAGGGGCCGATTATGAACTGATCCGCAAGAACGCACTGGACCTGAACGGTTGGCGGCCGCTTTTTGAACAAAGCCAAGACCGTTGTGACACCGTTCATCCGGGACTGGGCGCTGAGATCACCGACGAGCTGGACTTCCTTGAGAAAAACTGGCCGAAGGATCTTCCAGCTGGCGTTATCCATGCCGATCTCTTCACGGACAACGTGTTCTTCCTCAACGACCGCCTGTCCGGCCTTATCGACTTTTATTTCGCGTGCAATGACGCCCTCGCCTACGACATCGCCATCTGCCTCAACGCCTGGTGTTTTGAGCAGGATCTGGCGTTCAATGTCACCAAAGCCAAGGCCATGCTCAAAGGATACACATCCGTGCGTCCGCTGACGGCTGCCGAGTTTGACGCATTGCCCGTGCTTTGCCGCGGAGCTGCGCTGCGCTTCCTGCTGACACGTCTTTATGATTGGCTGAGCGTTCCTGAAGGCGCGCTTGTCACCCCGAAGGACCCGATGGAATACCTGAAAAAACTGCGGTTCCACCAAACCGTCGACAGCGCCAACGCATACGGGCTTGAAGGATGAGCCAGGAAAATCGCGTGACGATTTACACGGATGGTGCCTGTTCTGGAAATCCCGGCCCGGGCGGCTGGGGTGTCATTATGCGCTTCGGCGAACACGAGCGTGAACTGAAGGGCGGCGAGGCTGAGACCACCAACAACCGCATGGAACTGACAGCTGCAATCGAAGCGCTGAACGCCCTGAAGCGCCCCTGCGCCGTCGATCTTTATACCGACAGCACATATGTGCGCTGCGGTATCAGCGAGTGGATGTACGGCTGGAAGCGGAAGAACTGGAAGACGGCCGCGAACAAGCCCGTCAAGAACGCGGATTTGTGGCAGGCTTTGGATGCAGCCCGCGAACGCCATGATGTCACCTGGCACTGGGTCAAAGGCCATGCGGGCCACCCGGACAACGAGCGCGCAGACGAATTGGCGCGCGGCGGTATGGAACCGTTTAAGAAAAACGTTTAAGCACACAGCGTCGCTGCCAACGAGCAAGGATTTCGGGTGATCGATTCGCTGCAGACCGCTCCGGTTTTATCCGGAGTTGAGGCCCCGGAGACGGCTGGCCTCGTGCTTATCATGGCCAACCCGACATCGGGCGGCTACAACAGCCAAAAATTGCAGGATGTCAAAGGCCATCTCGAAGCTGTCGGCTGCCGGGTTGATCTGCGTTTGACAACCCATGCCGGTGAGATCGGCGAGGTGTGTGCCGCACCGGGATTGGCTGCGGAGACCCTGATCATTGCCGGTGGCGACGGATCGGTCAACGAGGCCCTCACGGGGCTGCAGCACAAAAAACGCGTTCCCAACCTCGCGATCATCCCCTTTGGGACCGCAAACGTCCTGGCACTCGAGCTTGGCCTGCCGAAAGGCGCTAAAGAGATTGCCCGGATGATCCTGAACAAGCGTACCAAACCGCTGCACTATGGTCTGGCCAATGATCATCCGTTTGTTCTAATGGCTTCGGCCGGATTTGATGCGGAAGTTGTTCACACCGTTCCGCTGGACCTAAAGCGGCGCTTGAAAAAGTTTGCCTATGTGATCACTGCAATCCGGACCGGACTGACACGCAAAGCGACGCCATTGGCGGTCTCCCTGGATGGCGCACCACCGATTAATGGACGTTTTGCCGTTGCCAGCAATGCACGGCACTACGGCGGCCCGTTCGTCATCTGCCCAGGCGGTGCGACAGATCCAGGTTTGCATATGCTGGTTTTGGAGCGCGACGACCCCTGGTCCTCGATCCGCTATAGCATTGCATTGATGCTGGGCCAGATATCCAAAGCCAAGGGCGTGACTGTTCAAGCCTTTCAGGAAGCGGTTATTTCCAGTCCGGAACCGGTTGCCGCGCAAGTGGATGGTGATCCGTTCGGCGTGAGCCCGCTGCACATCCGGGCAGCTGAGCAGGCGGTTCCAATTCTCGTTCCCTGAAGGCAGAGGCTGATTAAGCGGATGCTGCCTCTGCGACCGGCATCTTCCGCAGCATCTTAGTTGCATCTGCAGCCGATACGGCTTCGCCGAAATAGAACCCTTGTGCGTATTGGCAGCCGAGCTGGAACAGCTCCAGCGCGTCGTTTTCACTCTCAGCGCCCTCGGCAACCACGGACATGCCCAGGTCGTGACCCATGGCAACGATCGTGCGCAACAGCACCGGACGCGCGGCAGACCCATCGGGCTTGACGAACGCCTGATCGATCTTGATCGTGTCGAACGGGAACCGCTGCAGATAGGACAGCGATGAATGACCGGTGCCAAAATCGTCCAGCGACAGGCCAGCTCCCAGACTGCGCAACCGCTCCAGAACCTTTGCGGAGTACTCGGGGTTGGACATGACGAGAGATTCAGTCAGCTCCAGCTTAAGCGTCCCGACCTCCAGTGAATTCCTGGACAAGATCGCCTTCACATCATTGATCAGATCTTGTTTCAAAAGCTGCCGGGATGACAGGTTCACGGACGCAAACAAAGGCCGTGGCATCGGAAATTCGCGCTGCCAGAACGCAAGCTGACTGGCGCCCTTGTCGAGCATGTACATGCCAAGGTCGTTAATCAGACCCGATTGCTCGGCAATCGGAATAAACTCCGCTGGCGAAATCTTGCCACGCTTCGGATGGTTCCAGCGCGCCAGCACTTCAAACCCGGCAATCGCCTGATCTTCCAGCCGTATGATCGGTTGGAAGAAGACACCGAGCGTCTCCTTCTTGATGGCTTCGCGCAGGTCTGCTTCCAGGTCGACAATGTTCTTGCCGAGCGGACGCAGGATCGGCCGGTAAACTTCCTGGCGATCACCACCAAGACGCTTGGCGTGGTTCAAAGCGATTTCGGCGTTGGTCAGCATGTCCTCAACCGCCTGCTTGCCGCCTTCAAAGAAGGAAATGCCAACAGAGCAGGTCAGGAAAATCTCCCGGTCGCTGAAGGTGATCGGCGCGCGCACAGCCTTGCGCAGCGCATCGGCCAGGGCAACGATCCGGTCCGGCTCATTCTCTGACAGGAGCACCAGACCGTACTGGTCGCTGGACAGGCGTCCCAACGTGTCCTGCTGGCCGATCAAGCGGCCAAGACGCCGGGCCACGGTCAACAAAATGCTGTCGCCGGCGGATAGGCCAATGCTGTCATTGACCTGCTTGAAGCGGTCCAGATTGATGACAAGCACGGTCGGCTTGGTCGTCTCTTCCGCCTGTGCCCGCACCACGCTGGTGTGCAAGCGGTCGACGAACAACTCCCGGTTTGGAAGGCCGGTCAGATTGTCGTGGACTGCATCGTGCAACAGGCGTTCTTCGGCGGTACGCTCTTCGGTGACATCGAGCATCGTGCCGACGCAGCGGATGACTTCGCCATCAGCGCCGACAATCGGCCGGGCGCGCAGCCGGAACCACCGGAAGTGACCGTCCTCGGAGCGCAAACGGAACGTCTGCTGGATCTTGCCGCGTCGCTGATCAATCACCGCGTCGAGCGTTGCCCGGAACCTGTCCCTGTCTTGCGGGTGCAAGATCTCCAGCCAGTCCCGCGCAGGTCCCTCCAAGGTGCCATGTTTGAGGTTCAACAGGTCTTCGACTTCGTTGCCCGTGTAGATCTTGTCACGGTCGATGTCCCAATCCCAGATGATGTCTCCAGCACCGGTCAGCGCCAGCGCCTTGCGCTCGACATCAGAGATCAGCCCTTGAGCGATTGCGCCACCGGCAAAGGCATGCTGCATGACCGTGAAACCGATCAGCAGAACAATCAACACCAATCCACCACCCAGCGCCGGCTGGACGATGTCGTTCGACAGACGGCCTGTTACCGTCATGGCCGCACCAATCAGCCATGCAATCAGCAAACACCACGTCGGGATCAACAGGATCGCCCGGTCATAGTGTTGATACGCCAGCACGGCGATTGTGACGAACCCCAGGATACCGATGATGCCCAGAGAAAGACGGGCAATACCGGCTGCAATCGACGGATCCCAAACCGCAACACCAAGCAGCCCCAATAGAAGGATCAGGGTCGTCAATGCCAAATGGGAATAGTGGATGTTCCAACGGTTCAGGTTCAAATAGGCATAGAGAAAGATGATCAAGCTGGCGGCCAGCATGACTTCCGCCGAGGCCCGAGCCAGCTGGCTGCTGCCGCCTTCCAGCTTGAAGACCATGCCCCAGAAGCCGAAATCAATGCAAAGATAAGCCAAGACCGACCAGGCCAAAGCCGCCGTCGCCGGGAACATGACCGTACCCTTGACCACGAACAGGATCGTCAGGAAAAGGGCAAGCAGGCCCGAAATGCCGAGAATGATGCCGCGATACAATGAATAGGCGTTGACCGTTTCCTTGTAGACATCCGGTTCCCAAACCCGGATTTCCGGCAGGTTCGGGGTTGTGAGCTCAGCCACGAAGGTGACGACAGAACCGGGGTCCAAAGTGACCAGGAAGACATCAGCTTCCAGGCTCTTTTGGCGGGAGGGCGCGATCCCCTGGCTCGGGGTAATGCTGGCAATCCGCGAGGATCCGAGATCCGGCCAGAACAGATCAGACCCCACGAACTTGTAATTTGGCGCAACGATCAGGCGGTCGACCTGTTCATCGCTGGTGTTGGCAAGCGCAAAGACAGCCCAGTTGGTGTTTTCCCCGCTGCGCGATGGCACTTCGATCCGCCGGACAATTCCGTCCGCACCCGGCGCGGTTGACACCTGCAAACGGGTTCCGGCGTCCCGGTGCATATCAATCGCATTTGTGATGTCCAGCGCCTCGATATCCAGGGGCACAGAAATCGGCTCGAGCGCACGGGCGGCCTGCGGCGCAACGATAAGCATCATTGCGGCGGCCACAAAAATGGCGCTGCGGATCAGATTGAAAATATGGACCGGCACGAAAATCGACATGGGGCGAAGAACTACCGGTTTGGAGCACATGTCACAAGAAGTCTTTCAAAATTCCTTCGACGAGCGGAGACACCCCATCCGGGCGCGCCGCGTGGTCTTCCGCCAAACAGGAGAGCAAAAGATGGTCCTGCCAAGTTCCGTTTATTAACAGATAGTTACGCGCATATCCTTCCCGGTTGAACCCCGCCTTTTCCAAAAGCCGGATGGACGGGGTGTTGGTCGGAATACAGGCAGCCTCGATGCGATGAAGGTTCAAAACGTCGAAACAAAACGGCAAGATCATGGCGACGGCCGCCGACATGTGCCCTTTGCCCGCGTGGCGCTCGCCCATCCAGTAGCCAAGTGTTGCCGACTGGCTGACACCACGCCGGATGTTGCTGAGCGTCAGTCCACCCAGCAAATCGTCATTGCGCGCGTTGAAAAGGAGGAATGTCAGGCTGCGCCCTTCCTTGCGATCGCGCGCATAGCGGCGCAGTCGGCGGCGAAAGCCGGATTTGGACAGATCATCCGACGGCCATAACGGCTCCCAAGGCGTCAAAAAGGCCCGGCTATCGCTGCGAAGCAAGCACCAGGCCTTGAAGTCGCTCATGATCGGGGGGCGCAGATAATGCGCGCCGGCTTCTATGAGAAGCTCGGCGTCGGGAGGCGGACCTGGGCGAAGGAGAGACATGCCGGTCCTCGCCCTATTACATTGATGCAGCCTGCCGGACCGGCGCCTGCTGAAGCCGCGCCGCCAGCTCATCGGCAGTCATAATGCCGTTGATCGGGCCGATTGCCGTCAGTGTCGGCGTTGTGCCAACGAAGGTGTTGTAAGCCACCTCGCGAATGTCTGCCGCAGTGACAGCCTCGATCTTGGCCGAGATCTCATCCGGAGCAAGGACCCGGCCATGCACAAGGATCTGGCGTGCAATCTGACCGGCCCGGGCCGCGGGGCTTTCAAGGGCCATCATCAAACCTGCACGAATCTGCGCCCGCGAGCGCGCCACTTCGTCCTCTGTGATCGTATGGGCGGCGGACACCAACTCATCTGCAATCATCGGCATCAGCGCGCCGAGGTCCTCGTGGCTCGTTGCGGCGTGAATACCGAAGAGGCCCGTATCGGAAAACGCCCAGTGGAAGCTGTAAATCGCGTAGCATAGGCCATGCTTTTCACGAATTTCCTGGAACAAGCGCGACGACATGCCCCCGCCCAGCACAGACGCCAGGATCTGGATGGCATAGTAGTCTTTGGCCTTGTAAGGGCGGCCCTCAAAGCCGATCAGGACCTGCGCTTCCATCAGGTCCTTGTTGAGCAGCTTTTCACCACCTGAATAGCGGGCATCAGGATCCGGGGCGGCCGGTTCGCTGTTGATGGCACCAAACTTTTGGCGAGCGAGTGAAACAAGCTCATCATGGTTCACCGCGCCAGCAGCCGACAGAACCATGTCCGGTGCCCGGTAACGGCTTGCCAAATAGTCGTTGAGGCTGTCGCGGCCGAAGCCTTGCACGGTTTCTGGTGTGCCCAGGATCGGACGGCCAATTGCCTGTTCCGGCCAGGCTGTCGCCTGGAACAAATCAAATGCCTGGTCTTCCGGAGCATCGTTGGATGCACCGATCTCCTGCAGGATCACGTGTTGCTCGCGCACGAGCTCTTCGGCCTCAAAGGTCGAGTTCTGCAGGATGTCCGCTAGAATATCCACCGCAAGCGGAAGGTCTTCTGCCAGGATCCGCGCATAATAATTTGTGTGTTCAATGCTCGTAGACGCGTTCAGTTCGCCGCCAACAGCCTCGATTTCTTCCGCAATACCGCGTGCCGACCGGCCCTTCGTCCCCTTGAACGCCATGTGTTCAAGAAGATGCGTAATGCCGTTTTGATCCGCGTTTTCTGCTCGTGATCCGGTGCGGACCCAAACACCAAGTGCTGCCGTCTTCAGGTGCGGCATCTGGTCGGTGACGACGGTCAGGCCATTTTCAAGAACTGTCGTTTCTACTTTCATTCAGTTACACCCCAGCCCCCACGGCACGGGCGTGTTTTTCAATATATTGTTCGACCGCGCCCTGCTCGGCCGCCAGAACTTGCTGGCGCTCCTCGGCAAACATCATGTCTTTCAGATTTTCCGGCAGATCCGGACGGACGCCGCTCGCCGCTTCGACTGCATCCGGGAACTTGGCCGGATGGGCGGTGCCCAAGACAACCATTGGCGTTTCACCGCTCGTGTGCGCTTTGGCAACATGCACACCAATCGCCGTGTGCGGATCAAGCAGATAACCCGCCTCTTTCCAAAGCTCAGCAATGGTTGCCGAGGTTGCCTCTTCATCACAGCGGCCAGCGGCGAAATGCTCACGCATCTCAGCTAGAGGTCCCTCTTCGATCGCAAAGCTGCCGGACTGGTTCAGCTGGTCCATCATCCGGCGCACGACATCTCCATCACGTCCGTTCACCTCTGAGAGCAGACGCTCAAAATTGGACGACACCTGGATGTCCATCGATGGAGAAATCGTCGGATGAACGCCGCGTTTTTCGTAGCGCCCCGTCTCGAGCGTCCGCGCCAGGATATCGTTGACGTTGGTTGCAACCACCAGCTTGTCGACCGGCAGGCCCATTTTCATGGCGGCATAACCGGCGAAGATGTCACCGAAATTGCCGGTCGGCACGGTGAAGGATACTTTGCGATGCGGTGCGCCGAGGGCAGCACCTGCCACGAAATAGTAGACGATCTGAGCGAGAATCCGCGCCCAATTGATCGAATTGACCCCGGACAGGGCCACGCGGTCGCGGAAATTGAAATGGTTGAACATGCCTTTGACGATCGCCTGGCAATCATCGAAGTTGCCGGTCAGGGCCAGGGCGTGCACGTTCGCTTCAGTTGGTGTCGTCATCTGACGCCGTTGCACGTTTGAAACCCGGCCGTCCGGAAAGAGAACGAAAATGTCCGTCCGGTCCCGACCGCGGAAAGCCTCGATGGCCGCCCCGCCGGTGTCACCCGACGTTGCCCCGACGATGGTCGCGCGCAGGCCCCGTTTGGTCAGCACATAATCCATCATCCGGCCCAGCAGCTGCATGGCGACATCCTTGAACGCCAGGGTCGGTCCGTGGAACAGCTCAAGGATGAATGTGTTGGAGCCTGTTTGGACCAGGGGCGTGACCGCCGGGTGCCGGAAACCGGAATAAGATTCCGCAATCATGGACTGCAGGTCCGCATCCGGGATAGCCCCATCAACAAACGGGCTGATCACTTCAAACGCGACATCCTCATAGGATTTTCCAGCGAAAGAAGCGATGGTCTCAGCATCGAACTGCGGCCAAGTTTCCGGAAGATAAAGACCGCCATCGCGGGCAAGTCCCTGGAGCAAAACGTCCGAAAACTCCAATACAGGTGCATCACCGCGCGTACTGCTGTATTTCACCGCGTCACTTCCTCTAGTGTTTCCAGCCGGGTTAGAGGCGTTAAAGCCATTTCCTGACCGTAAGCCTCAACCCTACCCGAATTTTATCAGCTTTGGAACAAAGCAAGCCAGTCTAGCGACTTACGCGCCATCCTCATCGGACGCAAGCCACAGGTCGGTAAAAAAGTGTCCGATTTCCGGCAGTCCTGCGGACAGGTGACGCCTTAGGCGTGTCCGGCGTCTGAAAACAACATGGCTGGATCAATACCCAGACTGCCGAGGGCCCGGTGCCATTTTTGTTCCGAATTCGCGTCAAACAGGATGTCCCGATCCGCAGGGGCAGTCAGCCATCCATTTGACTGGATTTCATTTTCCAGCTGACCAGGAGCCCAACCAGCATAACCGAGTGCAAGCATGGCCTGCCGCGGCCCGGTGCCTTCGGCTAAGGCCCTAAGGATCTCCAGCGTCGCTGTCAGGCAGATCCCGTTGTCGATTGAAAGCGTCGATTGGTTGAGCTGAAAGTCAGCACTGTGCAGGACGAAGCCACGCTCAACCTCAACCGGCCCGCCCTTATGCACGCTCATGCCGCGGACCTGAGGTGGTAGACGGATCGCATCATCGTCATTCACGATGTCCAGTTGAATCAGCAACTCCTCAAGAGACAGGTGTTTTGCCACCTGATTAACGATCAGGCCCATTGCGCCTTGTTCGGAGTGAGAGCACACATAGATGACCGAATGCTCGAAGCGGCTGTCTGCCATGCTGGGCATGGCGATCAAGAATTGACCCTCCAGGGTGTCTGCTGCTCCGATTTCGGACATACGCACCTCGTTATTGCTCAACGCCCACCGCCTTCTTTGATCAGCATAGCCCCAATAGGACTTCATGTTAATGACTGATTGAGTCGCAAGCTCACAATCGCGTCACGAGGATATGACCATTCGAGCGTTGTGCGATGCTGACGCGCCTTCTGCTTTGGTGTAGCTGTTGGTCCATGAAATCTGCACTGGCACTCCTCGTTCTTCTGGCAATCACACTCCCAACCGCAGCTCTCGCAGCGGCCAGTGAATGGGTTACCGTAAAAGGTGGCGCCGTTCGGCTGATCACGGCAGGACCGCCTGAAAACGGCACTTACTGGGCGGGACTGGAGTTTCAACTGGAACCAGGCTGGCACACTTATTGGCGCTATCCGGGCGAAGCTGGCATACCGCCGCAAATCACCTGGACGAACACGTCCAACATAAAGGACAAAACACTTCTCTACCCAGTTCCGGAGCGATACAGCGATGGGTTCTCAGACTCCATCGTCTACCACGACGGCATTATCCTGCCGCTAAAGATCTCGCCGGAAGATGCCTCCAAGCCCGCGCAGATTTCGCTGGAGCTGTTTTTTGGCGTTTGCAAGGACATTTGCGTGCCGGGCGAGGCCACCTTATCCCTTCAACTTGACCCGGAGGCGCGCCCGGACAGCCTCTCAGCGAAACTGATCAAACGCGATTTGCAGGCCGTCCCCGGCATCGCCCCAACTGGCGGGCTGAATATTGTCTCTGTCACGCTTGTTGATAGCGATGGCAAGCGTTTGAGGATTGAAGCTGAAACCGGATCAGCGAGCACTCCGGATCTTTTTGCGGCGGGGCCTGAAGGCTCTTACATCGCTCTGCCGAGACTGGCCGAAGGTGGAACAGGCAATCCCGTTTGGCACTTGTCGACAAAGGGCCTGAAAACAACAGCTTCCGACACGAGCCTGCGCCTGGTCCTGTCCGATGGCGAAAACGCGTTGGAACACCTCGCACCGATCCAACCGGATTGGTTGAACTAACTTCTTTCGCAAAGATTTCTCGGCTCTCCCTCGACGGTCCGTTCTGGAAGCCCTATCTCTTCAGCGGGCTGCGGAATAAATGGCAGCGGTTTTTTTTACAAGGGGATTTAGACATGACACTCAAGGTGGGCGACAAGCTGCCGGATGCAACATTCAAGACCATGACTTCCGATGGTCCTGGTGAAATTTCAACAGCAGACCTGACGTCCGGCAAAACAGTTGTCCTGTTTGGTGTTCCAGGCGCTTTCACGCCGACGTGCCACATGAACCACCTGCCCGGCTTTGTCGAGCATGTCGATACACTGAAATCCAAAGGTGTCGACGCGATCGCTGTCGTGTCCGTCAATGACGTGTTTGTCATGGACGCGTGGCAGAAGGCGTCCAACGCCAATGCGATCACTTTCCTGGCTGACACCGGCGCAGAGTTTGTCGAGGCAGCCGGTCTCGGCCTTGGCCCGGCACCGATCTTTGGTCACCTGCGGTCCCAGCGGTTTGCTTTGATTGCAAAAGACGGAGAAGTCAGCTTCATCGCCGTCGAAGACAGCCCCGGCGATGCGACTAAGACCGGCGCCGCAGCGATCCTGGAAGCGCTTTAATCCACGTTCGCTGAATGCTCCTGCTTACGCGGCCACAATACGGCGGCCGCGTAAGCCAAGAAAACCCCAACGAGGGTTGCTGCAAGACCAAACCAGGTCAGCGCATACCCCAGATGATCATTCTTGAAACGCACCAGGGTTTCACCGGCCTGAGGCAGACCACCTTCAGGCGTGTGCACGGCTTGCAGATCGATGCTGTAGGGCGCAAGGTTTCCGCTGACGTTCATTGCCTCCGCCATGGCATCTGTATCGCGGGCAAACCAGAGTTTTGCATTCAGGTCCGGTGCCGGCGTAGTCCAGACAGGTGTCTCACTCAGCCGCAAAAGTCCAACCAGCGTTTGGTCTCCTGATGGCGGCATAAGCGCGTCCCGCTTAATATCGTCAGGAACGCCGTCGGGCAAAAACCCCCTGTTGATCAAGACCGTCCATCCCTCTGCCGTCTCAAACGGGCTGTAGACCATTTCACCCGGCCCGCCATACGTGCCAACCGGATCGGTGAGCGAGAGGTAGTAGAAAACGTTTTGCTCCAGGAAACGACCTGTGACCGAGACCCGACGGTAATCGTCCTCATCACCGAGCCCCTCCCAATCGGTCATGCCGGGCGCGGCCACCGGGGCCGATTTCAAACCTGTCTCAACTTGCTCAATCAGCGTTTCTTTTTCAGCCAACCGCCGAACTTGCCAAAAACCAAGATTCAACAGGATCGCCAAGCCAATCAAAGCAGCAACAGCAGGAATGATGAGTTTACGGGCGCGGCCCATTGGCAGGTTTCTCTCTTACAACTGATCTGTTTGATCGCCATCGGTGTCCAGACGGCCTTCTTCAGCCTTATGCCGGTATTGCACGGCAATCATCAAGCCTTTGAGGGGGCGCAAAATGCCGCCTGCAAGCACTACGGTCAGCGGCAGCCAAAGGATCAGATGAAGCCAAATAGGAGGTTGAAATGACAACTCAACAAAGAGCACCAAGCCTACAATGATGAACCCGACAATCATGATGACAAAGACGGCTGGCCCATCCCCGCTGTCGGCAAAACTGTAATCGAGCCCGCATGTAGAGCACGCGTCTTTCACGCTCAAGAACCCATCGAACAGCTTTCCCTGTCCGCAACGCGGGCATGCGCCCGATAAACCAGCAGTGACAGGGTTGACCGAAGGGAAATGTGCCTTGTCTTGCATCTTGAGGCTCCGCGGGCCGGATTTGAAAAACGCCCGGTCGGATGATCCGCCGGGCGCTTGTTTTTCCAGTGTTCGTTTAGAACGACTTCCGGCTTATTCGCCCCAGATGTAGATGGCGACAAACAGGAACAGCCAGACAACATCAACGAAGTGCCAGTACCAGGCCGCCGCTTCGAAACCGAAGTGCTGTTCTTTGGTAAAGTGACCAGCAAGTGCACGGAACAGGCAAACCGCGAGGAAGATCGTTCCGACGACGACGTGGAAGCCATGGAAGCCTGTCGCCATGTAGAAGGTTGCGCCGTAGATGTTGCCGCTGAAACCGAAGGCTGCGTGGGTGTACTCGTAGATCTGGCAAATGGTGAAGAGAACACCGAGCAGAACAGTCAGCGTCAGACCCCACTTCAAACCTTCGCGGTCATCGTGCAGAAGCGCATGGTGTGCCCAGGTAACGGTGGTGCCGGATGCCAGCAGGATCAGCGTGTTGAGCAGCGGCAGGTGCCACGGATCAAAGGTTTCGATGCCTTCCGGCGGCCAGACGCCACCCGTTGCCTCGGCGCGCGCGTAGTTGATTGCTTCGCCAGCAAACAGCGCTGCGTCGAAGTAGGCCCAGAACCAGGCAACAAAGAACATTACTTCAGAAGCGATGAACAGGATCATGCCGTAACGCAAATGCAGAGACACTACGCGTGTGTGGTGACCTTCATGCGCTTCCTTGATGGTGTCGCGCCACCAGGCGAACATCACGTAAAGAACGATCAGCAAACCGACTGCAAACAACATCCATTTGGCAGAGGACAACTCCAGGCCAAAGAGTTCAAAAGAGCTGCCGGACGCGTAGCGCATCCAGGCAATCGAGCCGAGTGCGAGAATAAAAGCGCCAACGGACGCCATAAACGGCCACGGACTGGGTTCGACCAGGTGGTAATCGTGGTTCTTGGTATGTGCACCAGCCATTGGCAAGCTCCCCAAACACATTCTGTACGGGCGCAAAGCGCCAGTTTCTTACAAGTTCGTTTCAGCCGCAGGCGAATCTGCCCGCGCCGCAACAGGTTGTTCCGGTTGTTCTACCGGGAAGAAGGTATAGGACAAAGTGATTTCCTTGACATGCTCCAGCATGGGATCCTTGTCCATTTCCGGATCGACGAAAAAGACGACCGGCATTTCGACTGTCTCGCCAGGTTCCAACGCCTGCTCGGTAAAGCAGAAACAATCCAGTTTGTTGAAGTAGACACCTGCTGACGTCGGAGTGACGTTGAACGTTGACGTTCCAACAGTCCGCCCATCGCTGACATTTGCGGCAATGTACGGCAATTGCGCGGTTTCGCCCATTTTCAACGTGACAGAGCGTTGAGCAGGTTTGAAGTCCCAAGGAAGCGCATGATTGACGTTGCCGTCAAACCGAACAGTGATCACGCGATCGATCACCATTTCGCTTTCCTGTTCCGCAACCTGTGTCGTGCCGCCGAAGCCGGTGACCCGGCAGAAAAGATCATAAAGCGGGACGGCTGCGTAGGCAGCAGCGATCATGAAACTGAACATACCCAAACAAGCAAAGGCGACCTTGCGGTTGCTGCGGGACAGGTTGTTCTGATCGTTCACTTCGGTCATCTTACCTCTCGTTACAACGGACGGTTCATGATGTCAGGCCCCAGCTTAACAATCGTCACCAGGTAGAACAGCAGGACAAGAGCAGCCAGCACAACCGCGATCGCGATCGATCGGGAGCGGCGCTTCTTTTTCTGTTCGTCGGTGAGAACAATACCTCGTTCGTTGTTGTCCATTTCCGTCAGATCCCCGCTACCAGGCTTTCGCCGAGAAGAAGCGCAAACAGCATGAACAGATAAAAAATCGAGAACTTGAAAAGACGGAGGCAGGCTTTGCGCGCGACGTCGCCTTCCCGCTTTCGCCAGATATCGGCTGCCATTGCAACGAATGCCAGCCCGAGAAGCCCGGAAGAAACGCCGTAAAACAGGCTTGCGTAGCCCATGAAGTACGGTGCAACGCCAATCGGGGCGAGCAGAATGGAGTAGATCAGTATCTGGTGGCGGGTGTTGGTTTCACCTGCGACCACCGGCAGCATCGGAACTCCAGCCGTCTCATAGTCACCTTTTTTGAACAGCGCCAGTGCCCAGAAGTGCGGCGGGGTCCACATGAAGATGATCAGGAAGAGAACGAAGCTTTCCAAGCTAACGCCGCCGGTCACAGATGCCCAACCTACCATCGGAGGGAATGCACCAGCCGCACCGCCGATAACAATGTTCTGCGGTGTCGAGCGCTTCAGCCATATCGTATAGATGACAACGTAGAAGGCGATCGTAAATGCGAGGAAAGCACCTGCAAACCAATTGACCAGAAGCCCAAGCGTCAGTACGGACCCGATCGACAAAGTCATGCCGAATGCGAAAGCTTCTTCGGGTGTGATCTTTCCAGCTGGGATCGGGCGTTTGGCAGTGCGCGACATCACTTCGTCGATGTCCGCGTCGTACCACATGTTCAGAGCACCGGAAGCGCCTGCACCAATGGCTATGCAGAGGATGGCCACGGTGCCGAGAACAGGATGAATGGAGCCCGGTGCCAGCATCATGCCAACAAAAGCAGTGAAAATCACCAAAGACATCACGCGCGGTTTCAGGAGCGCCACGTAGTCGCTCACTGATCCTTCGCCACCGTTCCAAACGGTGCTGCTGTGATCCATCAAATCCTGGCGCTCTGCGAGCGACATGGGCGCGTCCCTTAATTCGTTGTCTTGTTCTGGGTCTGCTGCCGGTTTTCGGTCCGCACCCCAGACAGATTGTTTTCAAGAGCGCACCGCGCCGGTATCCGGCGCGGTGCGTAGGTTAGGAACGGAAGGCCGGTCCTTCCGGCCGCAGGATTACTTGATCCGCGGCAAGGTCTCGAACTGGTGGAACGGTGGCGGAGAAGACAGGGTCCACTCCAGAGTCGTTGCACCTTCACCCCATGGGCTGTTGCCCGCGACGCGTTTCTTGGCGAAGGCTTCCACGATACCATAGATGAACACCAGCACCGCAAAGGCCGAGATATACGATCCGATGGAGGACACGAAGTTCCAGCCAGCCAGCGCATCCGGATAGTCAGCATAGCGGCGTGGCATGCCGTTCAGACCAAGGAAGTGCTGCGGGAAGAAGATCAGGTTCACGCCAATGAAGGTAATCCAGAAGTGAGCCTTCCCGATAGTCTCGTTATACATGTACCCGAACATCTTCGGGAACCAGTAGTACCAGGCCGCGAAGATAGCGAACACTGCGCCCAGCGACAGAACGTAGTGGAAGTGAGCCACAACGTAGTAAGTGTCGTGGAAGGCACGATCGAGACCAGCGTTCGCCAACTGCACGCCTGTCACACCACCGACGGTGAACAGGAAGATGAAGCCAATTGCCCAGACCATCGGGGTCTTGAACTCGATGGAACCGCCCCACATGGTCGCAATCCACGAGAAGATCTTAACCCCGGTCGGAACCGCAATCACCATGGTCGCTGCCACAAAGTATGCCTGGGTCTCAACGGACATGCCGACAGTGTACATGTGGTGGGCCCACACGATGAAGCCGACAACACCGATCGCAACCATGGCATACGCCATGCCGAGGTAACCAAAGATCGGCTTACGGGAGAAGGTGGAAATGATGTGGCTGATGATACCGAAGCCCGGCAAGATCAGGATGTACACTTCCGGATGGCCGAAGAACCAGAACAGGTGCTGGAACAGAACAGGGTCACCGCCGCCAGCTGCATCGAAGAAAGTCGTGCCGAAGTTACGGTCGGTCAAGAGCATGGTGATGGCACCAGCCAGTACCGGCAGGGACAGCAACAGCAAGAAGGCGGTGATCAGAACAGACCAAGCAAACAGCGGCATCTTGTGCAAGGTCATGCCCGGTGCACGCATGTTGAAGATGGTCGTGATGAAGTTGATCGCTCCCAGGATCGACGAGGCACCTGCAATATGCAGGGACAGGATCGCGAGATCCATTGCCGGGCCCGGCTGACCGGATGTGGACAGCGGCGGGTAGATCGTCCAACCACCGCCAACACCGTTGGCTCCCGGAGGACCTTCAACGAACAGAGAGAGGATCAACAGGAGGAACGCCGGCGGAAGTAGCCAGAAGGAGATGTTGTTCATCCGCGGGAACGCCATGTCCGGCGCACCAACCATGATCGGCACGAAGTAGTTGGCGTATCCACCAATCATGGCCGGCATAACCATGAAGAAGATCATGATCAAACCGTGTGACGTCGTGAACACGTTGAATGTGTGAGCGTTGGCAAAGATCTGCATACCCGGTTCTTGCAATTCCATCCGGATACCGACGGACAGAGCGCCGCCGATAATTCCAGCCATGATCGCAAAGTACAAATACATCAGGCCGATGTCTTTGTGGTTGGTCGAATAGACCCAGCGTCGCCATCCCGTAGGATGGTCGTGTGCCGCATGTGCTTCGGTCGCAGCCATTTTGGGCTCCCTCTTTAGTCGATTTCAGCGGCGCTGCGTGTCAAATCGCGCGCAATCGCCAAATAGGCTCGCCGCCGCGTTACTTCGCGGCGACGGAGATTTCGTCCACATCGCCCTGTGCGGCGAGTTTCTTGGCTTCCGCGATGGAGGCCATCAGCTGTTCGTTGGCAACGTCCAGGTCGTCTTGAGCCACAGAAGCCCACTGCTGGAACTGATCCGCAGAGACTACACGGACTGCGATCGGCATGAAGGCGTGGTCCTTGCCGCAAAGCTCGGAGCACTGCCCGTAATAGACACCTTCCTCGCGTGCATGGAACCAAGTCTCATTCAGGCGGCCCGGGATCGCGTCGATTTTGACGCCCCACGTCGGCATTGCGAAGGCGTGGATGACGTCTTCCGAAGTGACCTGAAGGCGCACTGTCGTGTCGACAGGGATGACCAGATCGTAATCGACTGCGAGCAGCCGCGGCACTTCATCGATAGACACGCCGCGCGCATCTGCGACGGCCTGACGCTCAGCATCCTGAACCATGATGGAATCGAAGTAGAGTTCACCCATATTCTCATCGGTGTACTCGTAACCCCAGTACCACTGATACCCTATCGCCTTGACCGTCATATCGTATTCCGGGATCTCGAGCTGCTTGTAGAGCAGCCGGAAAGACGGGATTGCGATGATGACCAGGATCAGGATCGGCACTACGGTCCAGACAATCTCGATCGTGGTATTATGAGATGTACGGGACGGCACCGGGTTGTTCTTGGCGCTGAACTTCACGACGCAGTACATCAGCAACGCCAAAACAAAGAGCGTAATGACTGTGATGATGATGAGAGTGAAGTTGTTGAACCAGGTGATGTCGTCCATCACATCGCTGGTTGAGGCTTGAAACCCGAGCTGCCAGTTGTTGAACCCAGGCTCTGCTGCCAATGCCGCTGTCGAAACACCGGCGAATGCGGTCGCCATCGTGACCAAATTCATGAGACGCTTGAAGACTACCTTCACGTCCGCGCTCCCTTCCCTCAGCCGCCCACATGGCGGCGCATGCTAATTTCCGGACCTTGCCCGGTCGGATACCTGAATGCCGCAGTAATAGGCTTGCCGAAAGTCCGCAAGCTTAAACTGCCGGTCCGAGTCCCGACTATCCTAGTAAAGGATTGCCGAATATAACCACAATCACGGCTAAAGAGCGATGCTACCAATCGGCTAGGGCGGCGATCTGCCGCATCTTTTCATCGGCTCCTTTTGGCCGCACAAAAACCACAAGACGCCGTGCGCTGCAACGAAATTTGCGCGATTTCACAAGTGGCTCGGATTTTTTTCCAATTGAGAGAGATCAAGGACAGGCGGATTTTCGACAAAAAAACCGGCTATCCAAGAGCTTTGCACCGGCGGTGACTGGAATCGTCCGCATTCATGCGGCAATGTCTGGCCGGAAAACACTCCTGATTCGCTGCGGTCAGCGCGTTTTAAAACGTGCGCTGTGCGGATCTGACCACAAACGACTGGAGGAATTCTTGTCGACCCAGTTGCCGCAGCAGCGCCGTAGCCGCTCGCTTCTCTCCACACTGCCGAAACTGGCGGCTGCCGCCGCGATCGGCTTGACCGCATTTGCGCACAGCCTGCAACCGGCCAGCGCCCAAGGCGAAATCCGCGCCAACCACGGCGATTGGCAAATGCGCTGCGACACGCCCCCAGGCGCCGCGAGTGAGCAATGTGCGCTGATCCAAAACGTGACCGCCGCCGACCGTGAGAACGTTGGCTTGTCGGTCATCATTCTTCGCACGGCCGACAAGCAGGCCCGCATCTTACGGGTTTTGGCTCCGCTCGGCGTCTTGCTCCCCTCCGGCCTCGGTCTGAAGGTTGATGGCAACGACATCGGACGGGCGGGTTTCGTCCGCTGCCTGCCGAATGGCTGTATCGCGGAGGTGATTCTGGAAGATGAGCTGCTGAACCAATTGAAGTCCGGTTCGCAAGCGACTTTCATTATTTTCCAGACACCCGAAGAAGGGATCGGTATCCCGATCTCGCTGAACGGATTCTCTGCCGGCTTTGACGCCCTGCCTTAGACTGTCCTTCGATGGTGTGAGATCGAAAAGGCGCCGTCATCAGGCGCCTTTCTTTATTCTGCGGCAGCGTCTGGATTGGTCGTCTCGGCCGTCTTGCGCGGCGTCACGCGGTGCAGCTTGTCCGACCCGGCATACATGCCGCCCGACAATTGCTCTGCCAGGCGCTGTTCATCGCGATACCGCACATCTTCCTCAATCTGATCTATCCGCTCGAGCGGCGTTCCAAGAGCCTCCAGGGCAGCCCGGCCAAACACCACACTCGATTCGAATGTCTCGCGGATCTGGAAGTCGACGCCCTGTTTTGTGAGGTCCATGGCATGTGCCCTATCAGTCGCGCGGCAGAAGATGAGCGCTTTGGGAAAATCCCCACGGATCATCTCGATCGACTGCGCCATCACCTTGTCGTTTTCAATGCACATGGCGACAAGCGCCGCATCGCCGGCACCCGCCGCCTCCAGAACATCTGCGCGCGTGGCATCGCCATAATAGACCCTGTAACCTTGCTTCCGGGCATAGGCGATCCGGTCGGGACGGTTGTCGATTGCAGTGATCTCGAGGCCTTCGGAGGTGAGGATTTGCGCAACGACCATGCCGAACCGGCCAAAACCGACGACAAGTACCGTTGGCGTTGCCTCATCGAATGTTTCAATGGACGGATTCTCAACACCCCGCGCTTTGGCTCGCGTGGCCAGCACATCCAACCCCAGACAGGCCACTGGGGTTAAAAGCATTGTCAGAATGACAATCGCATTCAACAGGTTGGCGGTTTCATAGTCGAAGATCGAATTCACCACGGCCGCGGTGAACAGGACAAACGCAAATTCGCCACCCTGAGGCAGGGTCACGGCAATCCGCATGGCATCGGAGTTGCTGGACCCGGTCCCCCGTGACAGCCCCCACAAGAAAAGCCCCTTAACCACCATGACCACGCACACTCCGCCGGCGATGTAAGCCCAGTTCGCCATGACGAGTGAAAAGTCGAGCGACATGCCGACGGCCACGAAGAAGAGGCCCATCAGAAGCGATCGGAAGGGTTCGATATCGGCTTCCAGTGTGTGACGGAAACTCGATTCAGCAAGAAGCACGCCGGCCAAAAACGCGCCCAGCGCCATCGACAGGCCGACTGTGTGCATGATCCCGGCGCTGCCGAGCGCTACCAACAGGGCCGCGGACAGCATGACCTCGCGGGCCCGCGTGGCGGCGAGCAGCAAGAACACCGGTGAAATCAGGTATCGCCCGGTCAGAATCACCGCTGCCACCGCAGACAAAACGAGCAGCACTTCCTGCACAATTTCCACGGTCGTTGACGGGCCCTCTCCGGGCGCCAAAATGGCGACCATGGCCAGGAGCGGGACGATGGCGATATCCTGCAACAGCAAGATGCCAAAAGCTCGCTGACCATATTCCGATGAAAGCTGCCCGCGCTCTTGCAAGATCTGCAGAGCAAAAGCCGTTGAGGACAGCGCCAAGCCGAAGCCCGCGACGAGGGCCGCTGATTGGCCCATTCCGGCGAGTTGCGCAAAGCCGAAGAGGCAGAACCCCGTCAACATTACCTGCGCCGTGCCAAGGCCGAAAATGTCACGCTTCATGCGCCAGAGTTTTTGGGGATCCAGCTCAAGGCCAATGACAAACAACAGCAAGACGACGCCAAGTTCGGCAACGTGCAGCACGTCCTCGCCAGAGCCCAGGAGCTGAAGACCATGCGGTCCGATTGCAGCGCCTGCCGCCAGATAGCCCACCACGGAGCCAAGGCCGAGACGCTTCGCGATCGGCACCGCCACAACGGTCGCCGACAGGAAGATTATCGCTTCAGCAAATAAGGGAGGCGCACTTTCTGCAGCCATGCTCTCTCCGGCCCCCAGCCTGGTGTCTCATCTTACCCAATTAAACGGCGGAAATCTCGAAAGATTCCTAAACATGTTAGCGATTTGCCAGAAAGAAACATTGAGATAGGCCAAGGCGGACAGCGGCTGCGCCAATACCGTGCCGCCAAGCAGTCATCCGACCATTTCCTGCTCTCAAACAAGCGGTCAGGTGAGCGGGCTCATGACACCCTTCTGGTAGGCCGGACGTTCGGTCAGTCGTTTGTACCAGGCCGCAAGGTACGGCTGTTCCGGACGTTCGAAGTCCATATTGAACCAGGCATAGGCAAGGCTCCCAAGCGGGATGTCGCCAACCCCGCAGGCGTCACCCGACAAATACGGTTGGTTATTCAGCAGCGTATCCACGACCGCAAACTGAGCGGAACAATGCTCGATGCCCTGCGTGATGGCCGCCTGGTCCCTGTCTTCCGGGACGGTGCGGACCAGGTTCCAGAACAGGTTTCTGAACGGCATGCCGAAGGAAAACGTAGTCCAATCCATCCACTGATCCGCCAGCGCCCATTCCCCCGGATCTTCTGAGAGGAACGGCGCAGTGCCATAGGTTTTGGCCAGATAGCGGCAGATCGCGTTGGATTCAAAGATCGTGAAATTGCCGTCCTGAAGGCAAGGGATACGGCCATTCGGATTCAGCGCGCGATAGTCAGGCGTGTCTACAACGCCAAAGGCCCCACCGGCATCGAACTGCTCGTAGTTCAGGCCGAGCTCTTCCAGACACCACAGAACCTTGCGCACATTGGACGAGTTGATCCGCCCCCAGACGATTATGTCTGACGCCATTTCACTATCACCCCAAATCGAAAACGGCCGGCAAGACTGCCAGCACAGGAGAGGGTTTGTTGCTACTGCGATGCGCCGGCGATTGCAAAAGAAAAAGGGTCTTCAGTGCTTTACTGAAGACCCTTTTTATGTTGTTCAGATCGAAGTTATCGGTGCTTAAACCGCAGTGCCACCCACCGTCATGGCATTGATGCGCATGGAGGGCTGGCCGACCCCGACCGGAACGCCCTGCCCCTGCTTGCCGCACGTACCCATGCCCGGGTCGAGTTTCATGTCGTTGCCGATCATCTCGACGCGGGTCAGAGCATCCGGACCGTTGCCGATCAGCATGGCGCCCTTGACCGGCGCGCCAACCTTGCCGTTTTCGACCTTGTAAGCCTCCGTACAGGAGAAGACGAATTTTCCGGACGTGATATCAACCTGACCGCCGCCAAAGGCGAACGCGTAAATGCCGTCCTTCACGGAGGCGAGAATTTCTTCCGGATCCTTGTCTCCGTTCATCATGACCGTATTGGTCATGCGCGGCATCGGGATGTGGGCGTAGGACTGCCGGCGGCCGTTGCCGGTCGGCTCCATTCCCATCAAGCGGGCGTTCTGGCGGTCCTGCATGTAGCCGGTCAGGATACCGTCCTCGATGAGGGTGGTCCTGGCCGCCGGCGTGCCTTCATCATCGACCGACAGAGATCCACGGCGATCCGGGATCGTTCCGTCATCGACAATCGTCACACCAGGTGACGCCACCCGCTCGCCCATCAGGCCCGCAAAGGCCGAGGTTTTCTTGCGGTTGAAGTCGCCTTCCAAGCCGTGACCAACGGCTTCGTGCAGCAAAATGCCCGGCCAGCCTGGCCCCAGGACGACATCCATCTCACCCGCCGGTGCCGGAATGGCATCCAGATTGACCAGCGCCTGGCGCAGCGCTTCATCAACGCCGCCCTGCCAATTCTCTGTCGTGATGAACCGCTCGAACCCTTCCCGTCCGCCGCACCCGTAAGAGCCGCTTTCCTGACGGTCGTCATTGCCCGCGACCACGGAAATGCTGAGGCGCACCATCGGGCGGACATCCCGCACAAGATGACCATCGGCCCGCAGGATCTCCACCACTTGCCAGGACCCGGCGAGCGATGCGGAAACCTGACGCACACGCGGGTCCTTTGCCCGTGCATAAGCATCAATTTCCTGCAGAAGTTTGACCTTGTCTTCAAAGCTTGGGCCGCCCAACGGATTGGCATCGGTATAGAGCGACAGGTTGGTGCGCGCCGGGGCAGCGGCATAGGTCCCGGAATAGCCTTTCGACACAGCACTCACTGCATCGGCCGCACGTTTCAAGGCCGCCTCGGAGATGTCCCCTGCATGGGCATAACCTGCCGCTTCTCCAGCGACTGCCCGCAAACCGAACCCTTGCGCCGTGTCGTAGTTGGCGCCTTTCAGACGGCCGTTGTCAAAAACGAGGCCTTCGGTCTGGCGGTATTCAACAAAGAGCTCACCATCATCGGCGTTGGCAAGCGCTTCCTTGGTGATGCGTCTGGCTGTTTCCAAACCGAGGCCGGATGTTTCAATCAGATCAGAACTGGACAGAGCCATCAGAGTTTCCTTGTTGATCCAGTGCCGCTGCCAACCACCAGAGTGAGTTGATGACCGAGCGGCATGTATGTCTTCTTGACAACAACATAGGGATTTGGCGGGGCAAATCACCCCAAAAGCTCTGAAATTCACTTGGCAAATTTTTAATATGAGTATATTACTCAAGTTTAAGTGCAGATTAAAGTTCTGCGACTGATCCAGCTGGGCGTCTTTGGATGACCCGAGCCAGACCTCCAAAAATCCTGAAAAACCGACTGCGGCTTGCCCCGCAGCAAAAAGGCTTGCGCCATGACTGACCAGACCGGAAGGCCGTTGCCGTCCAGCATAATTGCATTCAACACCTTTGCCGCAGCCCGCGGAGATGGCTTGCATCCGCAGCTTGCCGAGGCATTGGCCAAGACCGGGTCTGTCTCTGGTCCGCCTCTTTCGTCTGAAACAGCCGATAACGTGGTGCGCGTGTGTTTTTCAAAGGTTGGAACACCTGATCAGAAGACGGGCTCCGAAAGATCATGAACGGCGTTCTGATCGCCCTTCATCTGGTCGCATGCCAGCCAAACCTTCTGATCTGCGAGGATGTGTCCGCTTCCCGAGAGTATTGGGAGGATATGGACGCTTGTCAGATTGCCCGTAAACCAGAAATGGACCGGGCCCGGGACAGTCTTCCTAACCAGACCGTTGTCATGTCCAGGTGCCGTTACATGATTGCGCCGGATGCCCGCACGGCGCCAATTTTCTAGACAACATCGCCTTTGCCAACCGGTCCGGACTTGCCGAAGCTGACTAATGTGCCATAAAGAGGCGCATGAGGACGCTAAACGTCCGGAACAAAAGCATCAGGCCACCATGAACCGTTACGAAAATCCGCGCATCCCGAGCGAAGCCCGAATCCGTTATCTCGATGGAGATTATCAGGTTGAGACGCCGGGAACTTTCGTGCGCTGCGCCGTGACGGGCACCGCGATCCCGCTGGATGAGTTGAAGTACTGGTCGGTCGAACTGCAAGAGCCGTATGTCGACGCCCATGCGTCCATGAAACGCTACCTGGAAACACAGGTAAAAAACTAAGCCGTTTTAGCGGTTCAGGCCTTAAAGGCGCGGTTCCTCAGGCAGTCCTTGATCAGGGACACCAGCCGGTCTTCCTCCGGGATCTCCATATTCACATCAAGAACTTCCGACTTGGCAGCAAGCCAGTGGAAGATTTCGCCGCGCTGTGTGGTGATGCGGGCCATGTCCTTTGCCGTGGTGACCAGTTGCAGCCCGTCCCGATCGGACTCCGTCAACAGTTCCCGGGCATCTGCTTCGCTGAAATCATGGTGATCGGCAAACTCCCGCGTCTTTGCCACCTTGTGATTGAGATCAGTGAGGGTCTGAAAGAATTTTTGAGGCCGCCCGATGCCCGCAAAGGCCAAGAGATCTTGGCCTGAGAGAGCGTCGTTTTCTTCCGGAACGATGTAAGCATGCAGGATCGGCAATCCGCGCCGGCCCGCCAGATGGACAGCGTCCGAAGCCCGTTCGCCATCACCGACCAGGACCAGGCAGTCGGCCTTGACGATCTGTTTTTCCGCTGGCGCACGTAACGGTCCGGCTGGAAAACACAGACCATTGCCAAAGCCGGTCGCGCAGTCGACCAGGACTAAGCTGAGATCCTTGTGCAAAGACGGGTTCTGGAAGCCATCGTCCATCAGGATCAGGTCGACCGGCTGCTTTTCCAGCAATTCAGCTCCGGCCGGACGGTCTGCAGAAATCACCGTTGGTCCGGCTTGAGCCAAGAGTAGCGCTTCGTCGCCAACGTCCGCCGCAGTGTGTTGTGCCGGGTTAACAAGCACCGGTCCTTGGAGACGCCCGCCATAGCCGCGCAACAAAAAGCCGGGCGTGTGCCCTTCCTGAAGCAATTGGTCTGACAGGCGGAGCGCAAAAGGGGTCTTCCCGGTTCCACCGGTCACAAAATTGCCGATGCAGATAACCGGCAACGCGCTTCTTGCCTTTGAATGCTGCACCATCCGCCGACCAGCAATGAGGCCGTAGATCCAGCCAAAAGGGGCAAGGGCGAGTGAAGCCGCACTGCGATTGGGTGTCCACCAGAAATCAAGCGCCTTGCCCATCGCCCCTCTCCATGGTGTCGGCCTGAGATTTTCGCGCAAGAATGGGCTTTAGCAAAGCAGCTGTCCGGGTCAAGGCACCGCGTCCCTCAATGACCCGTTTCATCGCCCGGTCAACCTGCTCCTTGCGGCTTTCAGGGCGGTCTATGAGGCGCGCGATTTCCAAGGAAAGCTGAGCGGGCTCCGCGGCCTTTAGAGCTGCTCCCTGTCCCCAAAGATCCTTATAAACGGCTCTGGCATTGGCGACCTTCGGTCCAGTGACCAAAGCTGATCCGAGAAGCACGGCTTCGACAGGATTGTGTCCACCAGCGTCGTTGAACGACCCTCCGAGAAATGTCACTGGAGCCAAGCGATAGAACAACCCCATTTCTCCGAGCGTGTCTCCGAGATAGACCCCGGTCTCAGCAGCCACCGGATCGCCGCAGCTCCGCCGGGCCAAAACGTGTCCACGGTCCCTGACAAGTGCGGCGACATCATCGGCGCGGGCCGGGTGGCGGGGAACAAGCAGCAAAAGCAGGTCCGGATGTTCTTCAAGAAGACGCGCATGCGCCTTCAATGCGATTTCATCTTCGCCGGGATGCGTCAGGGCCGCCATCCAGACCGGGCGATCGCCGATTTGATCAGCAAGCCGACGGCGGTCTTCTTCATCAGCAGCTGGTTCTGCCGCATCAAACTTTAGATTGCCGGGCATTTCGACGTGCCGACATCCGAGCTTAAAGAACCGCTCCTTGTCTGCATCGCTTTGCGCCAGAACCAGATCGAGACATTTGAAGATGTACCCAGAAGTTTTCGGGGCCTTCATCCAGTTTCGCGACGAACTCTCCGACATCCGTCCATTCAAAAGTGCAAACGGGATGCCGCGTTGATGCACCTCGTCGAACATGCAGGGCCAAATCTCGGATTCCACCACCATGGCCAGATCGGGCCGCCAATGATCCAAAAAGCTCGAAACGCATTCCGGCGTGTCATAGGGCGTGAACTGATGAATGCAGTTTTTCGGCAACCGCTTCTCGGCAAGTTCAGCGGCCGTCACCGTAACACTGGTCAAAAGCACCGAGTGGCCGTCGCGTGCAAGCTGTTCGATCAGCGGCAAGACAGACATCGTTTCGCCGACGCTGGCAGCGTGGATCCAGACAAGTGATCCCTCTGGCCGCGGTACTCCAGTAACACCGAAGCGCTCCCCCTTACGGCTTTCGATTTCCTTGCCGTTTGCAGCGCGGCGGCGGAACAAAAGATGTAGAAGTGGCGTCAAAGCCCGTCCAAGGACCCGGTAAAGCGTCAGGGCGATGGGGCGACGCTCAGCCATTCGGCCTTCCGACAAGCTCGTAAACCCGGCGCGTTGCCGTGTTTAGACCGTCTTCCACTTTCTGGCGGTAGGCCTCAAGTCCTTCATCATCGGTGTCGGACGGCACCCAGATCAGGTCACCGCCAACGATACCGCCGCGGCCAAAGGGCAAATTCACACTCGCCTTGTCCCAACTGTTCAGCTCGATGCTGCGGCTCGTGGCAACAGCGACCGGCAAAATCGGCCGTCCGGAGTGTTTGGCGAGCTGCACAATCCCTGAGCCAGAGTGCCGTGCGGGCCCTTTTGGAACATCGGCTGTCATTGCAATGGAGTATCCGTCCTTCAAGGCCCTTACTGCCTCGATAAACCCCCGCATGCCGCCGCGTTTCTTGATTTGGTGCGCAGTCCGCCCGCCAGAGGCCCGGATCAATCCCATCCCCAGCTTCCGGGCCGCAATCGCATTGATCTCGCCGTCCGCGGATTTGGAAATCATCACCTTGGCCGGCCAATGCGATGGTTTGGCGAACGGCACCATGAAGTGCTGTCCGTGCCACATGGCCACGATCACGGGCAGGTCCTTATCCATGTCTTCATGGATTGTCACAGGTTCGATCGTAAACCGGTTCGTGTAATAAACCAGCTTCAAATATCCAGCGAGCAGGGAGCCGATTGCCGAAAGAACAAGCGGATGTCGGCCGATGCGTTTTAGCATTTTTCTTTTTGCCCAAGTATGGAGCGGCGCCGTCAGCTGGCCGTGTCAGGATCCAGCAAGCGGTGCATGTGTACAATGAAGTAGCGCATGTGCGCATTGTCGACGGTGGCCTGCGCCTTGGCTTTCCAAGCCGTGTAAGCCTCCGCATAGTTCGGATAGATCCCGACGATGTCCAGTTCATCCAGATCGCGGAATGTCAGACCGTCGGGACTTTCCAGTTCGCCGCCGAAGACCAAATGCAGGAGTTGTTTCGGTGCTTCTGTATCGCTCATGAACAGTCCTTGTTTGCCTGGATCCTCGAGGCTCTAAGCAATCAGCTTTCCCAGAACGTTGCGAACCGGCCCGCTCAGTTGCACAGGGGCTGCAACAAGTGCGGGATGGCGCGTCTTCGCGCGATTGTAAAGCAGTTGCTCACCCGACAGATCGGTCAGAGTTCCGCCAGCTTCCTGCACCAAAAGATCGGCGGCTGCAAGATCCCAATCGCTTGGCCCACCACGCGCGGCCCCGACATCCACCCGGCCACAGGCCACCATGGCGAGCCGGTAAGCCAGAGATCGCAACACATCCGTTGCCTCAAAACCGGCCGCTTGAACGTCTTTGTTGGCGGAAATCGAATAGGGCCCGGTTAACAGGGCTCCTGCCGTTTCGGTTCTGTTTGAGACCGCTATCTCATCCTTGTTCAAGGACGCCCCACCGCCTTTGGCCGCAAGGAACATTTCCTTTCGTCTTGGACAATAGACCGCGCCCGCTACAGGCCGCCCCTTGTCGACAACTGCGACGGATATGGTCCACTCGTCACCGCCCGCCAAAAATGCCCGGGTTCCATCAATCGGATCCACGATGAACACCCGGTCATGCTGCAGCCGGATCGGATCGTCAGCGGTTTCTTCCGACAGCCAGCCGTAGTCCGGCCGGGCCGCGCGCAAGGTTTCACCAAGAAAACGGTCGACGGCGATGTCAGCCTCCGAGACCGGAGACTTGTTGCCCTTGAACCAGGTTTCGGGATCGCGGCCGAAATAGGTCAGCGCCAGTTCGCCGGCCTCCAGCGCCGCATCTTCTAAGAGCTTCAGATCGGTTTCAAAGGCAGCAGCATCAATTCCCGGCAAGGGCCATTCCTTCAATCATGATTGAAGGGGCCGCAGCTGCATAGCGGTTGTCCAGATCGCTGCCGGGCACCATACGCTTGAACATGTCCTTCAAATTGCCTGCGATCGTGATTTCGCTGACGGGTCTGACGATTTTGCCGTTTTCGAACCAGAATCCGGCAGCTCCGCGCGAATAGTCTCCGGTGAGGCCGTTTACTCCGTGACCGATTAGATCCGTCACAAGAAGGCCGTCGCCCGCGTCCGCCATCAACTCTTCCAGAGACTTTTCTCCCGGCATCAAGGTCACGTTTGTGGAGCCCGGAGACGTGCCACTGCCTGCGCGCCGGGCACGGCCGTTCGGGGTCAAACCGAGCTCTCGTGCCGAAGCCCCATCCAAATACCAGTGTTGCAGGACACCGTCTTCAACCATGTTCAGAACGCTCGCCTCGGTTCCCTCACCGTCGAACGGGCGGGTCGCCGCGCCGCGGCGCTTGAACGGGTCGTCAACAACCGTCAGGCCGGGAGCCAAAACTGGCTCTCCCATGTGATCCATCAGGAAGCTTGTCTTTCGGGCTACCGACGCTCCGTTTATCGCGCCGACCAGGTGTCCAAGGATGCTGCGGGCAGCCCGCGCTTCATAAACCACGTTGGTGGTGCGCGTGGAGAGTTTGTCCGGGTTGAGCCTGCGCACAGCCCGCTCCCCGGCCCGGCGGCCGATATCAGCAGGTGCATCAAGGTCTTCAAAGAACGTGCGGCTGTCGAAATCGTAGTCCCGCTCCATCGCGGTGCCATCACCGGCCACCGCCGTCATGGACATGCCGAAACGGGAAGAAAGATATGACCCCTGAAATCCATGGCTGGTGGCCATCACGACACCGGCAAGGCGCCAGGATGCCGATGCACCACCAGATTTGCTGACCCCCTCCACACTGAGGCCCGCAGTTTCTGCTTCGAGCGCGATGTTAGTGAGTTCGTCGGCGGACAATTGTTTGCTGTCCAGCAGCTCCAGCTCCGGCAGTTGCTTGACCAGCAAATCCGGATCAGCCAGGCCGGCAAACGGGTCTTCCGGCGCCACCTTGGCCATGGCGACAGCGCGTTCCGCAAGGTCTGAGGGATTGTCCAATTGATTGGCCGACACGGCTGCACTGCATTTTCCGACGAAAACCCGCAGCGTGACGTCATCCCCCTCAGCCCGTTCGGTCTCCTCGACCTTGCCGTCCCGGACTTCAACACCCAGAGAAACGCCGGTGACTGCGATGGCGTCGCAGGCATCTGCGCCTGCTTTGCGGGCTGCAGCAACCAAACGTTCGGCTCGGGATTGGAGTTCAGTTTGATCAATCAATTCGGACATTCATACCGCCTTCGTGTTGGCATACCGCCTTATGTTGGGCTGTTGTTTACGCTCAGGAGGATAGAGCCGCAACCGTTGGAGGATAACTAATGGCGTGCGGTGGAACGAAAACCGATTTGCATGGAAATTGGGGCTGCATGCCGCTCTTGCCAAGCCATTATGCTCAACAGAGTGTTAGCGGGCTCGTTACACTCCAGTAACCCTTTTTAAAATCACAGTTTTTTAACCGTGTCTCTTAAGCAGATCACGACTCTTTGGTGTGTAGAGTAACTTCATCAAGAGGCCAAAAGGCCCGGTGGAGAAGTCACAGTGAAGCGTCAAACAGAACAACAGATGACACAAGCGGCCGGGATCGGCACCGAGCAGGTGCTGCATCCCGGTTGCCTCCCAATCCAGTTCCAGCAACGCCTGGAAGCCCGGCCAGGAACAACCTCCCTTCCGGCCGACATCTTTCTTGATCGCGAAAAAGCAATCATCAAGCGCTGCGTCGGCGGCCTGCCGGTCACAATTGTTGTGCCAATGCACGGTTTTGACGGCGTGATGGTGCGCATTATTCCAGGCAATACGCCGGGAGAGATCCTGGCCAGTTTGATCCTGAAACATCCCGACAGCGCACTGTCGATCACACTCGTGGAAACACATTCATCTGACGAGCTGGCATCGTATTGGAGCCGCTGGGCGCAAGTCTTGTCCTTGCCCATGCTGGTGTGTGATCTCGGTGGTGCTGTCAAACCAATTGAAGCTTTTCAGGCCAACCCGGCTGCTGCCCCGGCACCACGCCGGAAACTGCGCCTTCTGACGGGCCGCCGCCCGCGCTTTCTAAATCGCCGGCAAACAGGGTCACTTGGCAAAGTGTCAACGAGTTACGCGCACGAACGCGAGATCATCGCGCGGGACTGACTCTACCCCTTTCGATTTCCCGTCAGGCGAACATCCCTGAAATCATTGCATCTGCTGTGAAGCCGATAAACAGGATCCAGCCATAGATCTTGTTGGATCGGAACAGCTGGAGACACTGATCCCCGTCATCAATATCGATGATGACGATCTGCCAGCCAAGATGGATCGCGCCCAGAAGAATGCCCAGGAAGGCGGCTGGCCCGGCATCCGCCAAGGCTGCAGCTAGGGCAAAAAGTACAGAGGCCAGGGCGTAGAGCACGATCAGTGCAAGCCGGGTGCGCTCGCCGAACAAACGAGCCGTCGACTTCACACCAACCAAGGCGTCATCTTCCTTGTCCTGATGGGCATAGATCGTGTCATAGCCGATGGTCCAGCATATCCCGCCGATGTAGAGCAGGATTGGCGCCAAGGAAAGCTCTCCAAAAACAGCCGCCCACCCCATCAATGCGCCCCAGGAAAATGCGAACCCGAGGAACAACTGCGGCCAGTTGGTGATCCGTTTCATGAACGGATAAATCGCGACCGGGATCAGCGACGCGATGCCCAGCGCAATCGAGAAGCTGTTGAATTGCAGAAGGACCAGCAGACCGACCAGCGCCTGGACCACCAGAAAAATCTTCGCCTGGCGTTTACTCACCTGCCCAGCGGGGATCGGCCGAGAGCGCGTCCGCTCCACCTGAGCATCGATATCAACATCCACAATATCATTGTAGGTGCATCCAGCACCGCGCATTGCAACGGCACCGATCAGGAACAAGAGCATGTGCCAGGGATTCGGCCAGCTGTTACCCGCCGCGATCGCGGCAAGCGCTGCGGACCACCAGCAAGGCCAAAGCAGCAGCCACCAGCCAATCGGTCTTTCCCAGCGCGCCAGACGGGCATAAGGGCGCAAACCCGCAGGCAGACGGGTGTCCACCCAATGCTGCTTGACCGCATCTGCAACCGGGCCGGTATCCCGGGTGGAAAAGAACATGATGTAGTCCCTGATTGACGTTTCGGCCGTTAAAAATCGCGCCAAGCCCGCGATTGATTTCCCGCAGCTTTACCGGCTGCGCAAATGAAAATCACCCCCAAGCCGCAATTCACACAGTAAAGCTCTGGAGATCCATTCGCGAGAGGCATAACTGACGCAGTCCGCCCCGCAAGATCAATTTAGAGCGACCTTCAGCAGGTTTCGTCACTTTCCTGATCGGAATACCGAATGAGAGCGGTGCAGGAAAACCCTTCGATTTCGTACACGGCTGCGAGCGGATCATCTTCCTTTACATAGGCGACCACCACGTCCGGACCGAAGTTTTCCAAGTCGCCAATGATTGCCCGGAGAACCCGCTGGGCAAGCCCCTGCCCTTCATAAGCTTTCAGCAACCGGAGCTCCTCGAGCACCGCGAGCTGACCTCCCCACGAAACAGATTGCTGAAACGACACGCTGGCAAATCCCGCTGGGTTACCACGCACATCAATCAGGTAAATCCGACCGGCCGATGCATCGACAAGAAACCGGCTAATGGCACCTTCATACTGCTTGTTGAAAGTCCGACCCGTCTCTTCCCGGCATTTCCGGACGATGCTGAGTATGTCCCGCCGGTTGACCGGAGACCCCAACACGACCTGCCATGTGCGGCTCATGTCCTGTCCTTTGAGCTGATGGTCTTCTTATTGGGCAACGGTAAACCTCCGGCCCAATTGCAGCACCGGCGCCAGCATGGTAGACCGCGCCTCACCTGCGGAAGCGGCCCTGCTGGCCCCGACATCCGCTCCCCTTCTTGTTGATGCATGTGAGATTGGCATTTCATGAAAGTTCTCCTGATCGGATCCGGTGGCCGTGAGCACTCCCTTGCCTGGGCCATGGCGAAATCCCCGAAGCTCACAAAGCTTTATGCAGCTCCCGGGAATGCCGGCATTGCCGCACATGCCGAGCTCTCAGATCTGGACGTTTCAGACCATGCTGCCGTGATCTCCTTTTGCCGTGACAAGCAGATCGAGTTTGTTGTCGTCGGCCCGGAAGCGCCACTCGTCGCCGGGCTGGTCGATAATCTGAACGCTGCTGGCATAAAGGCCTTCGGTCCAACGAAAGCCGCTGCCCAGCTTGAGGGCTCCAAGGCTTTTACAAAGGCCGTTTGCGACGAAGCGAATATCCCGACGGCCAGCTATGGCCGGTTTGACACCGCTGCGGATGCCTTGGATTACGTGCGCAAAAAGGGGGCACCAATCGTGATCAAGGCGGATGGCCTAGCTGCCGGCAAAGGTGTCGTCGTCGCCATGACACTTGCGGATGCGGAAGCTGCTGTAACGGATTGTTTTGATGGCTCGTTCGGTGCGGCGGGCTCGGAAGTCGTGATCGAAGAGTTCCTGGAAGGCGAAGAGGCGAGCTTCTTTGTTCTGTCTGACGGCATCAACGCGCTGCCTCTGGCAACCGCACAGGATCACAAACGCGCCTTTGATGGCGACGAAGGCCCTAACACGGGCGGCATGGGCGCCTACTCTCCGGCTCCGGTTCTCACTGACGCATTGGTTGCAGAGGTCATGCGTTCCATCGTTGAGCCGACGATCGCAACGTTGTCCAAGCGCGGCACACCGTTCAAGGGTGTTCTCTACGCGGGCCTGATGATCACGTCAGACGGACCCAAACTGATCGAATACAACACGCGCTTTGGTGATCCGGAGTGCCAGGTGCTGATGATGCGTCTGAAAAGCGATCTTCTGGACCTGATGATCGCAAGCGCGGAGGGGACGCTCGATCAATCCCAGGCCCACTGGCACGATGATGTTGCATTGACCGTAGTCATGGCTGCCAAGGGATATCCGGGTGCTTATGAAAAGGGCACGGAGATCAAAGGCTTGAATGCTATCTCGGCAGATGAAGCCGAAGTCTTTCACGCGGGAACAAAGTCCGACGGCGACAAGATCCTTGCAAATGGCGGCCGCGTTCTGAACGTAACGGCGCTCGGCACATCGGTGAAAGACGCGCAGGAAGCTGCCTACAAGGCCGTGTCAAAAATCGATTGGCCGGAAGGTTTTTGCCGGACCGACATCGGCTGGCGGGCAGTCGCGCGAGATAACTGATATTCGCCCAATAGATCCATAGCCATCAACGTCTCAGATTATTAGGCTCGTTTCAAAGGATTCTGTTGGGAGGATGCTGTGGGTGAGACACTGCCAGACCTGTTTCCAGGTTTCGAAAGCCATTTTGTCGAAACGGCGCAAGGGCCCATTTTCTGCCGGGCAGGCGGCAATGGCCCGGCGCTCTTGCTTGTACACGGCTATCCGCAGTCACATGTCATCTGGCACAAGATCGCTGCGGACCTTGCCAAGTCTTTCACGCTCGTTATGCCGGACCTTCCCGGATACGGGCAGTCCGTCGTTCCTCCCTTGAGTGCCGATCATGCGGCCTATTCCAAACGGACCATGGCGCAGACCATGATCGAGGTCATGGCCCATCTTGGCCACGACAGATTTGGGGCTGTCGGGCATGATCGCGGCGGACGTGTGGTATACCGTATGGCGCTGGATATGCCCGATCGGCTTTCTGGCGCTGCGGTTCTCGATATCCTGCCAACATTTGACTACTGGAACCATCTTGACCGCACCTTCGCACTGAAGATCTATCATTGGGCGTTTTTGGCCCAACCGGCACCCTTTCCTGAAAACATGATTGCCGCCGACCCAATCCCGTTTCTGGAGCACAAGCTCGCAAGCTGGAGCGCGGCAAAGGACCTGTCACCCTTCTCTGAGGGTGCGCTTCAGCACACACGCGCTTGGTTTTCAGATCCGGCGCGCATCGCGGCGAGCTGCGAGGACTACCGGGCCGGGGCGCATATTGATTACGATCATGATGCAGAGGACCGGCGGACAAATAAAACCATCTCCCAACCGTTTCTTGCGTTGTGGGGCGAACAGGGGATTGCGGCGAGTATCGAAGATCCGTTGGCGACCTGGCAGACGTGGTGTCCTCACGCAAAAGGTAGGGCGATTATGGGCGGACATTTCCTGCCGGAAGAGTCACCAAAAGAAATCGCGCAGGAGATACTCGAATTCTTTTCCTTGTAGAAAATACCAAAGTATAAAAAATCAAATTCCAGCTTCAACCAAACTTCCTAATCCTAAATGCACATGGTGTTAAGCTGTTAAAATGCAGTGCTTTTCAGTGAAAGTCCTTAATTTTCTTAACACTCTTATTCAATGCAATTTAACGAATACCCGCTATCGATAATTATGGCAGGGATTATTCCTATGTGATCGGCGCCATCTGGGCTGCCGGAACTCAAGGATACTGCCTGACGAGGTGCGGGGGCAACCGTACGCAACGGTTGAAGGTTTGGCGTGGTTGAGCGGAGTATGCGGGACACCAAAGTGAAACGGTCCGGATATCATTTTCTCGATACTGTGGAATCCCGGTTGGATCACATCGCCGCTCAATGGAGCGACGATGGCGCTCGGATTGAACGCCCGCTTAAAGCTGTCTTTATTGGTTTTCTGGCGCTCATTGTTTGCATTCTAACGCTCCAGAACATCGTCACTGAAGTCGCGCGACTGCAGGTTCCATTTGATCGAGTGCAGTCAGCTTCCAAAAAGCTGGTCCATCAGGAACAGCAGCGAAATGCCCAGGCTCTTGCAACGCTCGCAGACCGTTTGACGTCCGATTACAATCTGACTTCAGCCATGATCAAGACTGATCCCGCGTCGGTTGCGCTTTATGCTGAACGTGGGTTTGAGACATTCAACGGCAAAGAGGGGCCTTACCGGTTGGCAGTTTATGGAGCTGATCATTCGGTTCTGTACCGACATGGTCCTCCGGCAGCCGCATTGAAATTCTCAACCGATATGACCGGAGACGAAGATCATGCTAGTTCGCCGCATGTCTCAGATAGCCTAGAATACGATCAGGCCGGAACCATTGTGGTTCGCAGCACAGAACCTTTGGTGCATGAGGGTCGGCTGCTCGGCTATCTGGATTTAAGTTCCAGTATCGAACCCCATCTGATGCATTTGAGTTCTGCCGTTAACGGCAAGATCCTCAAAATCGGCGGGCCGGTAACCCCTGCGCCCACCACCAGCTCCAAAGAGCAGAGCGCACAGGCAGCATCAGCCGCTGTTCCGTTGTTGTTCAAGGAAGATGACACTATTCTCATGACCGAGGGCCTGTCTCTTCCATTGGCGAATGCTGTCCCGGGCTCGAAAATTATGTTGCAGCGGGACGTCACAACTGCTGCCACAGCGTTTTTCAAAACAACGCTTGTCGTGCTGCTTGTCAGCCTGGGTTTCGCCATCCTTGCCTGGGTTGTGATGCAGCGCCTTTTGGCCCGGCTTCAACGCAGAATTGGCCGCACATGGTCCAGCCTGGAAGAAGCCGTCAGTTCCAACACCAAGGAACTTGAGCGCAGTCGTGCCCAACTGCTTGAGGCTCAAGCAATTGCCTCCATCGGCAGCTGGGAGTGTGACCTCAGCACGAAAGAGATCTCTGCCTCTGAGGAGTTTTTCCGGATTACCGGCATTTCGCCCACGACAGCGTCTGGCAATCTGCTTGAGCAATTGATCGAACGCGTGCCTGCAACTGATTTGCCGCGGGTCAAGTCAGTCATTCATCATGCTCTCGCGCAATGCGAGCCCTTTGATCTGGAGCACTCGATACTGAGAGCTGATGGCTCGCTTGCACGGGTCCACACCAAAGGGCGTGTATTCAAAGGCGAAAACGGCCGAAGCGTGCGGGGCATCGGGACTGTCCACGACATTACGGAACGGTCCAACACGGAACGCCAGAACACGCTGATGGCAAAGATCCTCGAAACATCACTAAACGAGATCTACGTTCTCAACGCGGATACCTACAAGGTTGAATACGCGAACGCATGCGCGATCACAAACCTAGGCTACACGCTGACCGAGCTGCAAAATCTGACGCTGTGGGACATCAATCAGGAGTTCAGCCGATCAAGTATTGCCGAAAAGCTACTGCCGTTGGCTGAGGGTACCGAGGCCAATATCAAAGGCGAGGCTCAGCAACATCGCAAGGACGGAACGGATTATCCGGTTGATTTCCAGATCCAGATGGTACGCGACCAGGGCCGTAATCGAATTGTGGCCATGGCGAACGATATTTCAGAGCGGGTTCAACGCGAATCTGAAACCCGGGACGCCAAGGAACGCGCCGAGCGCCTTGCCTATTTTGATCCGCTTACGAAACTCTCAAACCGCGCTGGATGCCAGCGGGATGCCAGCAAGCGATTTGCGAAGGCTGAGAAGCCAGCATTCCTCATCCACGTTGACATGGACAACTTCAAGCGTGTGAATGACACTCTGGGACACCTGGCCGGTGACTATTGCCTTGCAGAGACAGGGCGCCGTCTGCGTGAAGTCAGCCGGGGGCTCGGGACACCGTACCGCTGGGGTGGCGATGAGTTTGTTATTCTGGCCAACTCTTCAGAATCCGACCCGAACGAGTTATGCGAGCGTGCGCGCCGGCTGATGCGCGCCCCGATGGAGTTCAACGGCACCACATTCTGGCCCACCGTCAGCATGGGGATCGCCCTTTGTCCAGATCACGGTACGGATTTCGATACGCTCCTTGTGAATGCAGACCTTGCCCTTTACCGTTCCAAGCACAGCGGCAAGGACAGGTTTACGTTCTACTCCTCCGATCTGCAGTCCGTGAACGACAAGGAAGCGGAGCTTGAACGCGAGTTGCATATGGCAGCCCAGCGCGACGAGTTCTTCCTCGTCTTCCAGCCGCAGGTCAACATGCGCACCCACAAGGTCGTCGGGGTTGAGGCGCTTGTCAGATGGCAACACCCGAAACGTGGCGTCGTCTCACCAGGCGAATTTCTTCCTGTTGTTGAAAAAACGGGGTTTGCTGCAGTCCTCGGAGAAATTGTTCTGGACAAAGCATTTGCAGCTGCCAAGTCCTGGCAGGACGCCGGACTGGATTTTGGTCGGATTTCCGTGAACATTTCACCGGCGCATCTGTCCTCTGGCATGTTGTTCGAGCAATTCAAAACCGCGATGGAGCGGTATGACCTCGCACCGGAACGGATCACAGCCGAGGTCTTGGAATCGGTGTTCCTGGACGACCACAAATCAGGTCACTTGTCGACGCTCAAGGATCTTTATGAAATGGGCGTGCATGTGGAGCTGGACGATTTCGGCACAGGATATGCCTCGCTCACTCACGTGGTTGATCTTCCCATCAACGGCTTGAAAATCGACCGCTCGTTTACCCAGCAGCTGCTTGAAGATGACCGCAAGGAAATCCTGATTAACCAGCTGATCCATCTGGCCCGCTCGCTGAACATCTCGGTTGTTTGCGAGGGTGTTGAGACAGAAGAGCAATATGACCGCCTGCGCATGATGGGTGACTTTGCAGTCCAGGGTTTCCTTATTGCCAAACCCCTGCGTTTTGAAGACGTCACGAACTGGATGTCGGAAACCGCAGAAGACCTCTATTTCGTATTTTAGGACCTGCCCCTCACACCGTCACACTGCTGACGTTATGATCAGGCAACGAGTGGCCAAAGGGCCGTTCGGCGACACTACGTCCCCGACACCCGCCGAATAACCAACAGAGGCATCGGGCCACATGCTGCAAAACGCGTCGCATCCCAAGATAGGCCTTGCGCTCGGCGGTGGAGGAGCCAGAGGCCTTGCCCACATCCCCGTTCTTGAGGCGTTTGACGATTTGGGGATCAAACCCCACAAAATCGCAGGGACATCCATCGGCGCGATCTTTGGGGCAGGCTATGCTGCCGGTCACAGCGGTGAGGATCTGCGCGAGATCGCGCTGGATTTATTTGCCGACAGCAACAAAGTCCTGTCGCGCTTCTGGAAGCTTGGACCAAAACGCATCCGGGATCTCTTCCGCGCTGGGCCGGTTCAGTTCGACCCTGTCGGTGTGCTGGACGCCTTTGTCGCCGAGCATCTGCCATCCCGGTTTGAAGATCTCGACATCCCCTTACGAATCTTGGCAACCGACTATTTCGGCTGCACCGAGGTGGATTTCGAAACGGGGCCGCTCTTACCGGCTATTGCCGCCTCCATATCTATCCCAGCTGTTTTCCGTCCTGTCCGGCATCAGGGAAGATTTCTGATCGACGGAGGTGTTGTAAACCCCCTCCCCTTCGACGGCTTGCGGGAAGAATGCGATTTTGTGGTCGCGGTTGATGTTGTCGGCGCCCCGGTTCCGCGCTCAAACCCGGCTGACATCAGCATGCTGGACTCGATTTTCGGATCTTCGCAGATTTTGATGCAGACGATCACGGCGCAAAAACTCAAGCTGGATCAACCAGATATCCTGGTCCGCCCGCAGCATGACAATACCCGCGTTCTCGACTTCCTAAAGGCAGGAGCAATATTGGAAAAGTCGGAGTCCTTACGCAGTGTGACGCGGATCAGGCTGACAGAACTGCTAAATACAACAACCAAATCCATCAAATAATCTCAAATATTATTCAAGAAATTTCCCTCGCTTAATTTACCGACTGTGGATAATTAAGACTCAATTAACTGAATTTCGCGATCCTTCTCTATGAACCGAGGAGTAGAGCAATGCCGATGGCAAAGGGATCCGCAGATTTAGAGACTTGCCCCGTCACGGATGATATCCTGAAAAAACTTCTGGATTCTGCCCTGAACGCGACGGCAGAGATCACTGGCCAATGGCCAGCTGAACAACGCGCTGCAATGGCGGTTTACTGCTACCGGCGCGCCCATTTGCGCAGCCTGGGCCTTCAACTTGCCGCCCAATGCGAACAATCCGACCTCGTCCGCGAAGCCGGAACAGCTGGCGAAATGATCTATCTGCAATCCAAAACTGCCGGTGCGGCCACCGACGATCTGAAGACACGCCCCCGCGGCACGAGAACGCCGGTCAGCCTTCACATCGTTTGATTGAGTTCCCGGGGCGGGTCCTTACTCCCACCTGCCCCCACCTGGCAACCGTCCAACAGGCCGGTTGCCTTTTCTTTGGGCAAATGAATGTCCAACCGATCAAATTCCTCGCGATCACCCATAATTTCTTGCCGGTCTTGCCTGAAAGCCTAGTATTATTCGGGTGACACTCGCGAGTGGGGATCGTTCAGCATGTGGCAGTCCATCCATTGCATCAGACCAGCTACCTGGTTTCATCGACGCTTTGAAAGCAATGCGGCGTTCCTTCTCACCTTCTTTTCAGTAATCCTCTTTGCTGGCCCTGCTCTGGCGATCTGCCAGGTCGTCGCTGATGCTCCGTACAAGCCGTTGCGGCCGGGCGAAGTCCGGGTGTGGAACGCCAATCTGGAGCCGGATCAAGTCAGCATTCGCTACATCGGGCATTCTACCTTTGAGCTGGAAACCCCCCAAGGGATCCGCATCGCAACCGACTACAACGACATCTACCGTCCGTTTCTTCCGCCGACGATAGCCACGATGAACGGGGCCCACAGCACCCACTATTCACTGAACCCGGACCCGAACATTGAACATCTGCTTTATGGCTGGAACCGGAACGGCGGCCCGATGGATCATGATATCTTTGTTGGCGATGTTCGCGTTCGAAATATTCAAACCAACATTCGTGGCTGGGATGGGGAGAGCCGCCGGCTCGGCAACTCAATCTTTATCTTTGAAGCCGCGGATTTGTGCCTCGCCCACTTGGGGCATTTGCATCACCGGCTGACGGAAAACGATTTGCTGCGCCTTGGGCAGATTGATGTGGTGTTCGCCGCCATTGACAACTCAACGACCCTCAGGCTCGACAGCCTCATGGACGTCCTGGCTGCCATCAGTCCGTCGATGATCATTCCGATGCATTTTCATTTCGCGGGCGCCCTTCCAGCATTCATGGGCCGGGCGACCGAACAGGGCTATCGGATCGTCCGCGCGGAGACTTCAAGTGTGACCGTGAGCCGTAGCACCCTGCCAGCGGAAAAAACGGTCTACATCATGATGCCCGGCGGAGCATAGATCAGGACGCGATTACCCCTTATCAAACCGCAGAAACAAAACCTGACTGTCACCGGCCTTGCGCCGATCGAGCTCCGTGAACCCCTCCGGGACATCAACATCTGCGGAGCCCCGCTCTTCCAGAATGCAGATGGCACCCGGTTTCAACCAACCGCCAGTCGCAGCAGAAGCGAGTGCCCGCTCTCCAAGCCCCTTGTCATAAGGCGGGTCGGCGAACACCAAATCGAAGGGTTCAATCGTTCCCGGCTCACCGAGCTTGGTCGCATCCCGCCGGAATATCTTGGCAGCGCCATTGAGCCCGAGGCTTTCCATGTTCCGGCGAATGACGCCTCGCGGCTCCGCGGCTTCTTCAATAAAGGTGCAGTGCCGTGCACCACGGCTGATGGCCTCAAAACCGAGTGCTCCGGTGCCGGCAAAAAGGTCCAGGACCCGGCATCCGTCGATCTCGAATTCAAGACCATGAGCAAGGATGTTGAAGACAGTTTCGCGCAATCGGTCGCTGGTCGGCCGCGTGGCATTTGACTTGGGCGCTGCCAATGCAGCGCCCTTGAATCGTCCGGCAACTATTCTCACGAACGGTCTCCGCGGCGCGGTGGACGGCCACCGCGATCCGGGCGGCTGCCACGATCTGGACGGCCAGTGCGACCTGACCGGTCCCCCCGATCCGGGCGGTCACCACGGCCTGCGCGATCTCGCCCTTCTGACCGCCCACCTTGATCGGATCGGTTGCCGCGCTCTGGCCGGTCGCCGCGGAACGGACGGTCTTCGCGAGGTCCACCCTTCCGGTCACCTTTGTCGCGGTTTGTACGGCGCTCCTGCTGTTTGTCCTCAACGAGACCCTCATCTCCCCAAATCCGGCGTTGCGGCAGGGACGGTCGCTCCTCGTTGTAATCCTTGCGGAACCGAGGTTCGGACGTCATGCGAAACTTAGACCGCGGAGAGACTTTCTCCCGGCGCGGCCCTTCGTTTCTCCGCTTGCCCTGTTTTGGACCACCTTCGTCGCTCCGCGAGGCTCTCTTTCGATCCGTCGCAGACTTGCCTTCACGGGCCGTCAGCCATTTGCCCTGGCCCTTTTCCGAGAAGCCATCCCGGCCACCGCCGCGCGGACCGGACCGTTTCTTGTCCTCATCCTGCTTCGGCATATGGAAGATAGGCGCATCGAAGTCGGCGCCAGCCTCTTCCGCCAGGGCATCACCCAGCTGGTCGCGAAGAACGCGGCCGCGAATTTCGCGCACATCGCCTTCGGCCAGATCCATGAGCTGGAATGGACCATAGGACAGGCGGATCAGCCGGTTGACCGACATCCCCAAATGTTCAAGGACGCGTTTGACTTCCCGGTTCTTGCCTTCTCGCAAACCGACCGTCATCCAGACATTGCCGCCCTGTTCCTTGTCCAGTGTCGCCTCGATCGCGCCATAGAGCACGCCGTCAATCGCTACACCGTCATTCAAGGTATCGAGTTCGGCCTGTGTAATCTTGCCAAAGGCGCGTACGCGGTAGCGGCGCAGCCAACCGGTTGCCGGCAGTTCCAGGACCCGGGCAAGGCCGCCATCATTGGTCAGCAGCAACAAGCCTTCGGTATTGATGTCGAGACGCCCAACGGTCAAGACCCGCGGAAGATCATCCGGCAGGCGGTCGAACACGGTCGGACGGCCCTCCGGATCTTTGTTGGTCGTCACCAGGCCGCGCGGCTTGTGGTAGAGCCACAGCCGTGTCCGTTCGCGCATCGGCAGCGGTTCGCCGTCCACCAGAACCTTGTCCTTGCCGGTGACCGTGACTGCTGGCGTGGTCAAAACCTTGCCATTGACCTCGACCCGGCCGTTCATGACCCAGGCTTCAGCCTCGCGGCGGGAGCACAAGCCGGCACGGGCCATGACCTTGGCGATGCGTTCGCCACTGTCTGTGTCAGGAATGGTCACGCGCGGAGCATCGCCCGCGTCGCCAGCTTTCGTAGCGGATTTGCGCGGCACTGGCTTGCGCGGACCGCGGTTGTCTGCTGCGCGTTTGGGTCGGTTCCGGCCGTTGTCCGGGCCAGACCGTTTCGGAGGGAATTTCTTTGTCATCATAGGCGCGTCATAGCAGAGCAGAACGCGTTCGGGAATCGCTTGTTTTCACCATTTCAAAGTAATCGTACCCGAAGACCGTATCCGGAACCCAAATTCTCCTGCTTTTGCAGCTGACGGATACGCCGCACCGCATTACAACGGCGGATATGGAAAAGACGGCATGACATCTCAAGACAACAACTTCGCCGAAAAGACCTTCATGGATATCGCCCTGGAGGAAGCTGCAGCGGCCGCGGAGCGTGGTGAAGTCCCCGTAGGTGCCGTTCTGGTGCGCAACGGAGAGATCTTGGCCCGGAACGGCAACCGAACCCTGGAATTGAACGATCCGACCGCGCATGCGGAAGTGCTGGTGATCCGTGCGGCCTGTGCAGCTCTCCAATCACAACGGCTCCCGGAGTGCGATCTCTATGTCACGCTGGAGCCCTGCGCGATGTGCGCCGGCGCCATTTCCTTTGCCCGAATCCGCCGGCTTTATTATGGCGCCGGAGACGAAAAGGGCGGCGCTGTCGACCACGGAACCCGCTTTTTCTGTCAGCCCATTTGCCACCATGCCCCAGAAACCTATGCCGGGATAGGAGAACGCCAGTCTGCCGCGCTTTTGAAAGCTTTCTTCCAAGGCCGCCGATAACCCTGCTGTTGCACAACCGCAACAAAGCTCGTGTGTCTTCTCCAGACTGGTATGGAATCGGCAACATGTCACAAAAGACACGCTAGTATTGACTGGCGAAGCATAGTTATGCTGGGGAGCGTCTCATGATCAGATCTGCCATCATTGGAGCGAGCATGGTGATGCTCGCCGGCCCCGTATTTGCCGCCGACCTTCCCGTTGCACCGGAACCGATAGACTACCTGCGGATCTGTGATGCGTACGGCAACCGGTTCTTTTACCTGCCGGGCACCGAAACTTGCCTGCGTGTCGGAGGCCGAGTTCGTATTGAAGCCCGGCTGAACAATTATGGCAGCGGACCAAACAATTGGTCAGATAAGGCGGCGACAGGAACAACGTTCCGGGCCCGCGGCTACAGCTACCTGGATTCGCGCACCGCAACGGAATATGGGTTGCTGCGCACCTATAACGCTGTCTTCGTGACAAACGACAACGACAGCAGCTCCAATTCCTTGGAGCTGGAATACAGCTTCATCCAGTTCGGAGGGTTCACCTTTGGCCGGGCTCAATCGTTCTGGGACTTCTGGACAGGCTATTCTTTCGGCGCCCGGGTCACCTCGTACTCCGATAGCAAATCGAACGTTGCCGCCTACACCCGTGCATTCGGCAACGGAGTGTCCGCAAGCCTTTCAATCGAAAGTGCGGTTTCCCGCCGGGTGGAACTGATTTCTCCGAACGCCAACGGATATGGCGGCTTTAAGATCCCGGACGCTGTCGCCAACATCCGGATCGATCAGGCGTGGGGATCCGCGCAAATCATGGGCGCATTGCACCAAGTCTATTTCGTCGACACGGCAACAGAATCTGCTCTGGGCTGGGCTGTCGGTGCCGGCGCGGAGATCAAGGTTCCTTTCCTTGGTGACCGGGACAAAGTTGTTCTCCAAGTGGGCTATTCCAACGGCGCAAGCCGTTTCCCACTCGACAGTTGGAATGGCCGGATCACCGACGCCATCAATGTTGGCGGGTCCACCAAAACAACAAAGACATGGAACGTTGCCGGGGGCTGGCGTCACGCCGTGACAGAAACGGTCACGGCCAATCTGGAAGGTGGTTACCACACCGTCGATGCCGCCTTGGACAGTTACGATTTCAATCAATGGACAGTGACCGGAAATCTTGTGTGGTCACCGGTTTCCAGTCTGGATATTGGCGCTGAAATGCAATACCGGAACGTCGATTTCGATAGAGCTTCCGGACTTTCCGATACGGATGAAATCTACACAACGCTTCGGGTTCAGAAGACGTTTTGAGCCGCGGGGAAGACCTCGGGCATTACCGCGCAGTGCGTGATGCACACGGGCATTCCTGATCACGGTTCGGCTTTGGTTTGCGCCCAAAGTCAACAGGCGAGCGTTTCGACCTTCGAGGTGCAATAAGCGTCTTGGACCGCGTCCCAGAGACCGTTGCCCCAAAGACCGCTGTGGCTGACGCCGTCAACGATCTTGAGTGTCTTCGGCTCAGGCGCCAGCTCGTACAAGCGTTCTCCGTGCGCCACAGGGATCACCTGGTCATCCGTTCCATGCACGATTAGAACCGGGCTTTGAATGTTCTGAATCCGCTCCCGCGTCGGCATTGGATCCTTCATGAGCACTGACACGGGCAACCAGGGATATTGCTCGGACGCAATGTCAACGAGAGCCGTATAGGGCGCTTCCAGGACGAGCAACTCAGCGTCCGGGCGCTGTTCTGCGACGGCAGTGGCGACACCTGTACCCAAGCTCTCACCGTGCACGATGACGGGTCTGCCAGCCGCCGAGGCCCTGTCATAATGCTCCAGCGCATCCTGAATGAACGCTGCCTCGGACGGCGCCCCTTCACTTCCCGGATAGCCGCGATAACTTGGCGCATAAAGCCCGTAGCCACTGTCCAGAACCTGCGCAAAGCGCTTGTGGCGGGTCGACAGATTGCTTGAGTTGCCGTGGAAATAGAGAACAACCGGCGTGCTTTCCTGACCCTCAGACGTCCAGACGGTCACGTTGGTTCCATCTTGCATTGCGACCGTTTCCACAGAGACGTTCTCAAGTCCCTTTGCGCCGGGTGTCTCAAGCTCACCCGTCGGGACAAAAACGAAATTCCGCTGATTGAGGTACATGTAGCCGGCCGCAATGCCGTAGGCGATCGCACCAGCGACCAAGACCTTCCTGACAGTCCTGCCAACCTTGTGCGCGGTTCCCGTGCTGTGCCGCGCAGGTGGTGTGTTGTTGTTGCTGTCTTCTGCGGTCATTCCGGTCTCCGAACGGCTGCCGAACTCGCCGTGCGGGACCGTTCCCATTGGCTGTTACTTGCGGCCAAAAAGCTTCTCAAAATCGCTGAGTTTCAGTTCAACCCAGGTCGGGCGCCCGTGGTTGCACTGTCCAGAAAGTGGTGTTGCTTCCATGTCGCGCAAGAGGGCGTCCATTTCTTCCGGTCGCATGCGGCGTCCGGCTCGAACCGATCCATGGCAGGCCATCGTGGCGGCAACGTGGTCAAGTTTCTCCCGAAGACTGTCGGCGGTCTCCCACTCGGCCAGTTCATCGGCGAGCGTGCGCACCATGCCCTGAATGTCCATGTCACCAAGGATGGCTGGTGTTTCACGAACCGCGATGGCACCCGGCCCAAACGCCTCAAGCGAGAGGCCGACCTTTTCCAGATCCTCCGCGCGGTCCGCCAGCCGGGCCACATCTTCTTCCGGCAGGTCGACAACCTCCGGGATTAAAAGGATCTGCCGGGCGACGTCCTTCTTGGCCAAGGCCTCCTTCAGGCGCTCATAGACCAGCCGTTCGTGCGCTGCGTGCTGATCGACAATGACAACGCCATCTTCTGTTTGGGAAATGATGTAAGTCTCGTGCACCTGTGCCCGTGCAGCTCCAAGCGGCAGCTCGGTTTTCTCTGAGGCCAGCGGAACATCATGCGCTCTTGCATCGGCTGATGGTGTGGTCAGAGCAGAAAAGCCGTTCTGGACCTCTGCAACCCGGTCTTCAGCAAACCCCGGCACAGGATTTGGTACCGTCTCCAAAGGCCGAAAAACTTCCGGCTCCCAGCGTTCCGCTGTTGCCGTTGCACCGAACCCTTGCCCCCTCGCCGCACCCTGATCGACAGAGCTGTAAGCAGGAGAAGTGGCACCGGATGGCCATCCCGGCTGTGGAGATTGTTTTCGAAGCGCGTCCAAGGCGACGGCTGCGTTGGACGTTGACGACCGGTGCCCCGCTTGGACCAGTGCATGCTTGATTGCCCCGACAAGCAGGCCGCGGACCAACTGTGCATCGCGAAAGCGGACATCGGATTTGGCCGGATGCACATTGACGTCAACCAAAGCCGGGTCCAGATCGATGAAGAGAACCACCACCGGGTGACGATCGCGCGCAAGAACGTCTGCATAAGCCCCTCGCAAACCGGACAAGAGCAGCTTGTCTTTCACCGGACGGCCATTGACGAAAAAGAACTGATGCTGGGCATTGCCCCTGTGATGAGTGGGCAACCCGGCATACCCGGTGAGCCGGACCCCTTCCCGCGCCGCATCAATCTCCATGGCGTTGTCGACGAAATCGGGCCCCAAAATCTGCGCGATCCGGGCCAGATGCGGCTCGTCTCCGCGCGCTGCCGGCCAGGTTTGCGGCTGACGGTCAGCGCCCGACAGTGAAAATCCGATATGCGGATAGGCAAGCGCAATCCGCTTGACGATCTCGGTGATGGCGGCTGCTTCCGCGCGGTCGGACTTCAAGAATTTCAGGCGGGCCGGTGTCGCAAAGAACAGATCACGGACCTCAACCTGGGTGCCTTTTAAACGGGCGGCAGGCACAATCGGCTGTTCCTTGCCGCCTTCCACGGCGATCGCCCAGGCGTGGTCTTCTTCGCCGTGGCGGGTCTGAATGACGAGACGGGCCACGGAGCCAATCGACGGCAATGCCTCGCCGCGAAACCCGAGCGTGCGGATATCAAACAGGTCATCATCGGAAATCTTGGAGGTGCAGTGACGGCGGATGGCCAGCTTGAGATCGCCCTGACGCATGCCGGCCCCGTCATCGGCCACGCGCATCAGCGTCTTGCCGCCCGCAGCGGTGACGATGTCGATTTGCGACGCCCCGGCATCAACGGCGTTTTCAACCAGCTCCTTGATCACGCTGGCAGGCCGTTCAATGACCTCGCCAGCGGCAATCTGGTTGATCACCTGTTCGCCAAGTTGCCTGACCTGCATGAATTGCCCTTTGATTGGTTCCGTTTGACGCGCGCTTCGGATATGGTCCGCGCCGGATTTACTTCGATTCCGTGCAATCCTATCAGATAATTTCTCATCCGAGTGAGCCGCCATGACCGTTTCTGCACCGCTTCTTGTTGACGGGCTCCATGCCCTTGCCCCGCAATACAAGGGCATCTTGTGCGATGTCTGGGGAGTGCTGCACAACGGTGTATCCGCGTTTGAAGAGGCACATATAGCATTGCGGCGCTTCCGGGAAGAAACCGGCGGCCATGTGGTTTTGATCACGAATGCCCCGCGTCCGGCAAAATATGTCGCCGAGATGCTGACCAGCATGGGCGTGCCGGAAGAGGCTTACGACAGCATCGCCAGCTCAGGCGATGTCACCCGTGAAGTTCTGGAAGCACAAGGTTCCAAGACGCTGCTGCACATCGGACCGGACCGGGACCAGCCGCTCTATCACAATCTGGAAGCAACATTCACCAGCGTTGACGAGGATGCAGACGCGATCAGCTGTACGGGGTTCCGGGATGATGAGACGGAAACACCGGACGATTACCGGGAGCGCCTAGAGAAACTGGCGGCGCGCAACCTTTTGATGATCTGCGCCAATCCGGATATCGTTGTGGAGCGGGGCGACCGCTTGGTCTGGTGCGCTGGGGCCCTCGCCCGCCTATACGAAGACCTCGGCGGGGAAGTTGCCATTCTCGGCAAACCGCACGCACCGATCTATGAGGCGGGTCTGCGCCGTTTGGCCGAGCACGCCGGGACAACAATCGCAAAGGAAGACGTTCTGGCGATCGGCGATGGCCTGCCGACAGACATTCGCGGCGCCGTGTCCCAGGACATCGACGTTCTGTTCATCACCGCCGGCATTCATGCCTCGGATTTTGGACCGAGCGAAGCCCCGGAAGAACACCTGATCCGAAAGCGTCTCATCGAAGAAGGCCTGCGGGCACGTGCAGCGATCCCACGGCTGTCCTGGTGAGAATGCCTCCAAACAAAAACAAAAAGGCCGCCCAAATGAGCGGCCCTTTTGAATTCTGTATCCGGCGATGATCAGTCGAACAGTTTGTCGATATCGGCCTGAGAATCGCCCAGAAGGGCGTCGATGTCATTTTGGGAAACGCCTTCGCCGGAGTGCTGCGGCCCATGAAGGATCAGCTTCCGTTTGCGGCGCTCTTCATCGGTTTCCTCGATCTCGGCTTCAAAACTCGCCGGAATGCGCAGCTGTTCAATGAAGGAGGTCACCCGCTCATCAATAAAGCGCAGGGTTTCAACCACCTTTGAGATCCGCTGACCGGTGATGTCCTGGAAGGTACAGGCTTCAAAGATGCCGATCATCTTGTTGCTGACAAGGTCCTGGTAGGCCTCGGAATCACTGGGATCCGCGGCCATGATTTCTTCGGCAGCTTCCATGATTGTGTTGGTCGCGTTCTCGGTCGCTTCAACGATGGCGTCGAGTTCGCGGCCGGCATCCGGGATCTTGTTGCCGGTCATATCATTGGCACGAAGCGCGGAAATCTCCTGCTTCATGCGCGTGATTTCTTTTGCTATCGCCGTCAGCTCTTCCGTAACAGCCGGTTGAACTGTCGACAAAAAGTCGTGCATGGACCCCGACATGACTTCGGCAAGATGCATGACATCGTTTAGGGAAACTTCCCCATCCCGGGTCTTGTTTTGTTCCAGGAAATCGATGATTTGCGCGACATTTTCTTGTTTTATTTTGGCCATGAGATCCAGCCTTTCAATGGTGTCCATTGCTTAACCGCCGCCTCCAAACAGCAGATGCCGAGCTCTTGAAAACCGGCAATAAAACATTTTTGGCGCAATTGTCCGGCTGCAGCCTGCCTGCCCAGCCCGACTGCTCAACTTGAAAAAGAATGCCGGCAACGGCGGAGAAGGAGACGCACACCGGTCTCCGCCAAGCCAAAGTGTTTTAGTCGGAGAAGACAGCCTCAATTTTCCCTTTCAATGTTTGCGCATTGAACGGCTTCACGATGTAGTTGTTCACACCGGCTTTTTTTGCTGCAATCACGTTTTCGGTCTTGGATTCAGCTGTCACCATGATGAACGGTGTTTTGCTGAGGGAACCATCGGCGCGAACCTGCTTCAAAAGTTCGTAACCGGTCATCGGCTCCATGTTCCAGTCCGAGATCACAAGACCATAGCGGCGCTGCTTCATTTTTTCCAAGGCTTCGGTGCCGTCCGCAGCGTCGTCAATGTCTTCGAAACCGAGCTGTTTCAGAAGGTTGCGAATGATGCGAATCATCGTCTTGTAGTCATCGACCACGAGGACCGGCATCTGAAGATCAAGGGCCATTGTCTACTCCATACTGTCAAGGTGCGCGGCCCCTGGCCGTGGGCCGTTGGAAACGCGTTATGACTTCGAAGGAGAGCGACACATTTATTTGTGTCCTCACCTCCCCACACTCAACGCAAACTAACGGCAGCAACTGAAAAGACCGTTAATAACAGGCACTTTTTTTCTTCACCGAAAGCATAATTGTCAGAATTCCCGGGCGCGCTTAGCGTCCAACGCACAAAAAAACGCGATATACAGGGCCAAAAACATCATGCTGGAATTGCAAAAACTCTGTTTCGAGGATCTCACCGTCGGCATGACGGAAGAACTCGTAAAACATGTCAGTTCCTCCGACGTGGTGGGCTTTGCCGAAGTCTCGGGCGATAGAAACCCGATCCACCTATCTGAGCACTTCGCAGCAAGAACGCCGTTCAAAACGCGGATCGCGCACGGCCTTTATACAGCAAGCCTGATTTCCGCTGTTCTTGGCACCCGCCTGCCCGGGCCTGGCGCGATCTACTTGTCGCAGACCTTGAATTTCAAGGCACCGGTGAAGATCGGCGATGATGTAACGGTGACCGTGCGCGTCGAAGAACTGATGGAGCGCGGCAACAGGGCCCGGCTGTCCTGCATTTGCAGTGTTGAAGACACCGTGGTGCTTGAAGGTGAGGCCTTGGTCAAGGTCCCGAGCAAGACAGAAGACCGCTCCCGGCTTTGATCTGATCAAACCCAGTTCAATTTCATCATGAGAGCAGCTTGACCTTTTTTGGTGTTGCCGGCACGTTCCACGCGGCCTGGAACCGGCGGGATTTACTTGTCTGTTCCGGAATGCCAGAACGAACGCCACCTTGCGCATAGGTCCTCTGCATGAACCGCACCCAATCCTCTGAATTTCAAATCGCCGAATCGCTGGAGAGTTTTCCTGCCAGTCTGAAGGGCGGTGTGGTTGCGATTGGTAATTTTGACGGCGTGCACCGTGGTCACCGGGCTGTTCTTGACGCTGCTCTCGGACTTGGCCGCGGAACGCATCACCCGGTCTTCGCAATGAGTTTCGAACCGCATCCGCGAACCGTGTTTAATCCGGCCAAACCCGTGTTCCGGCTGACCCCACCGCCGCTCAAGACCGAGATGTTGCGCGTCTGCGGTCTTGATGGCGCGCTGATCCTGCCGTTTACAAAAGATTTTGCAGCCGTTGAAGCCAACGCGTTCGTTCAAGATATTCTGATCGACACACTCGGCATTTCCCACGCCGTTACCGGCTACGACTTCCACTTCGGCCGCGCCCGCCAAGGCACACCGGATTACTTGCGCGCTGCCGGGGCAGAGCACGGCTTTGGCGTCACAATCGTCCAGCGCGAAGAGGACGAGAATGCCGACGTGATTTCGTCATCGCGCATCCGGGACAACCTTGCGACCGGCGACATGGCCGAAGCGAATGCCCTCCTTGGTTACCGGTGGTTTTTCGAATCGCAAGTCCAGCATGGCGACAAACGGGGCCGGGATCTCGGCTACCCAACCGCAAATCTTCGGATGCCGGAAGATTGCCCGCTGCTGCAGGGCATCTATGCCGTCAAGATCAAGGTCGGCGAAGACTGGTATGGTGGCGTCGCCAGCTACGGAAGACGGCCGACATTCGACAACGGGGCTGCCTTGTTCGAAGTTTACCTGTTTGACTTCAAGGGTGACCTCTATGGCAAGACCTTGCGGGTGCATGTGGTCTCCTATCTTCGAGGAGAAGCGAAGTTTGACAGCGCGGACGCGCTGGTCACCCAGATGGACCGGGACAGTGAAGAAGCACGCGCGGCCCTGGCGTCACTGCAACCTTTGTCCGAAATCGATCTGAAACTCTTGGACTTCGAATCGTGAGACAACGGTCGCCTGCGGTCGACGTCAGCGAAAATCCGTTACAGGCAATCCTTTTGATGTCCAGCGCGATGCTGATCGTGCCTGTGATGGACATTATCGCAAAATACCTTTCGTCCTCAATCCATCCACTGGAAGTCACCTTTGGCCGGTTTGTCTTTCAGTTCCTGGTCAGCTTGGTGTTCGCGCTGATCTTGTTGCGCTTGCCACGCCCTGGCGGACAGCAACCCGTCGTGAATTTTCTGCGGGGGATTTTGCTGGCCTCCGCGTCGTTGTGTTTCTTCATCGCGGTGAAGTACATGTCGGTCGCCACAGCCATCTCGATCTTTTTCGTCGAGCCGATGATCCTGACGATCCTTGCAGCCCTTATCTTGAAAGAACCCGTTGGTCCCCGGCGGATCGGTGCAATCGCTGTTGGTCTTGCTGGCGCGCTGATTATCTTACGGCCAAACCTTGCCGAGATCGGTCTCGTAAGCCTGTTGCCGGTCGCAACGGCCGTGTTGTTTTCGTTTTATCTGTTGCTCAACCGGCTATACCCCGTTCGGGATGATTTGCTGACGATCCAACTGAGTGCCGGGCTGGCCGGGAGCCTCTATCTGGGCGCCATACTCCTCGCAGCGACAACTCTTGAATTGGGCGATGTCGTGTTCGTCTGGCCGAATGCTTGGCAGGTAGGGCTTTTGGCTCTGATTGGCCTCATTTCCTTCTGCGCCCATGGACTGGTGGTGGCTGCGTTTCAACGCGGCAGCGCAAGCCTGCTCGCACCTCTGCAATACCTGGAAATCGTAAGCGCGACCTTGTTCGGGTTTCTGGTATTTGCCGATTTCCCGGATTTGCTCACATGGGTCGGTATCAGCCTGATTGTTGGCAGCGGTCTTTACATCACGCACCGGGAGCGGGTGAGGAAACAGGCGGCCGGATAGAACCCGCAAGGTTTGCCCGATTATGCTCCCATTGCTTGTAGTAGCGATGCGTCAGGAACATGGTCAATAGAACCGGACCACTGGCCAACGGGATCCCCGTGTAATCCGCAATTGCGCGGGCCAATAGAATCAGGAGCACGATCAACACATAAAGCGTTGTGTCAAAAGGCAACAGATTGCCGTCAACTGCATGGCGCGCGAGAAACAGGATCGGGACAGCCAGAATAATGTACTCGTACGTGAGCATATAAGGAGACGCCAAAAGGCTTGCCGCGACAAGGCCAGCTGCTTTCAATTCGAATGGCGCATCACTTCTCCAAAGACGTAGGACCCAAACAAGGCAGCCTGCCGCGAAGAATAGCTGAGCCACCATTGCGACCTGATCCGGTAACCCGAGCATTCTCAAACCGGCATAGATCGACAAATACTTCCAAAATTCGACGAGCTCCTGATCGAGTAGCGTTGCAGCGAATTTACTCTGCTCAAAGAACGCCAGCCAAATCTCCGGTCCGAACGCAAACGCCGGAAGCGCTGCGAACACCACCGTGGTCACTCCGGCAGTAATAAAGGTCGTCCAATAACGCCCGGCTAAAAGAGCAAATGGTATGAGAACACCGATCTGCGGCTTGTAGGTCAAAAAGCCAATCAAGATGCCGGCCAAGATGTAGCGTTTACCCCCGAGCGCAGCAAGTGTCCCACCGAACAACGCAGCTGTCAGAAAACTGTTCTGACCATGGATCAGAACACCCAGTACGCCCGGGAAAGCGCAGGCAATCAATGCTCCCTTCCAGTCCCCCCAAATAATACGCCCTACGAGTGCCAACGCGCCCAAGGTCAGGGAGAAGAACAGGATATGCGAGAGCCAATTCGGGAGAAAGCCGAACGGCACCATCGCGAGGAGGTAGGTCGGTGGATACATGAACGGTAGATAACCGTATTCCGCAACGAAGTTCTCAGCGACCAACCGGAACGCATCGTTGTCATAGACGTCGAACGGGCCCCCTGCCAACACAGTCACCGCCGCAAGCCAATAGCAGATGTAATCTCCCATCAGCAGCAAACCGTGCTTTGCATCCCAGATATGAGCCTGTTGGATGTGAAAACTCGCCATACCAACGAGATACGCAACAGGTGCGAGCCTCAAGAACACATCGATCCGATCTGATGTCAGGATCGTCTCAAGGTGCTTCAATTTCTCCATGCGGGCTGCCGTACCGTTTGAGCTTCAGTTCCACTTCGCACAGATATGCCCATCAATTCTTGCAGAACCGCTAATATTGCCATGCCCTTGTTGGATCCACGAACGCAGAACCAACCGCATCTTGGATCAAATCCCTTACCCCTCTTTATTACTTGCCGAACTGCTGCTATGTCCCATGCCATGCAAAAACAGGTTGTCTTCCGCCCCTGGAAGAAGGTGGCGTACATCAAGCGAATTACCGGCCCGGCCCTCGGCTGACGCAATTGCGGCGCCAGGGACCGGGATAAGCCTCGTTCGACTGCCGTCATCGTGCCGGCAGACATTTCATGAAAATTGACTGCGGGCCTCGTCCCGCTGACCGGATCGACCACCGATGACCGACGCACCAAACCGCGACTATTCTGAAACGCTGAACCTGCCGAAAACCGAATTCCCGATGCGGGCCGGCCTTCCCAAAAAAGAGCCGGAAATTCTGGCGCGCTGGGAAAAGCTTAGCATCTACAAGATGCTGCGTGATCAGTCAGCAGGACGCGACAAGTTCATTCTGCATGACGGCCCTCCTTACGCCAATGGCAACATCCATATCGGACATGCGCTGAACAAGACCCTGAAAGACATCGTCACCCGGTCGATGCAAATGATGGGCTATGACAGCAACTATGTTCCAGGCTGGGACTGCCACGGCCTGCCGATCGAATGGAAGATCGAGGAGCAATACCGCGCCAAGGGCAAGAACAAGGACGAAGTGCCGATCAACGAGTTCCGGAAGGAATGCCGGGACTTCGCTGATCACTGGATCGGCGTCCAGCGCGAAGAGTTCAAACGCCTTGGTATTGAAGGCGACTGGGACAACCCGTACCTGACCATGCGCTTTGAAAGCGAAGCGGTCATTGCCCAGGAACTCATGAAGTTTGCCATGTCCGGCCAGCTTTATCGCGGCTCCAAACCGGTGATGTGGTCTGTTGTTGAAAAGACTGCGCTTGCAGAAGCGGAAATCGAATACCACGACTATCAGTCAGACCAAATCTGGGTGAAGTTCCCGATCTTTGAGGCGGGCGGCACCGATGAAGCAGCGGCGGAGCAGCTGCTCGACGCTTCGGTTGTTATCTGGACAACCACCCCGTGGACCATCCCTGGCAACCGCGCCGTGTGCTTCTCATCCCGGATCAATTATGGTCTTTATGAAGTGACCCAGGACGGCCTGCCGGACGACAACTGGGTGCAAAAAGGTGATCTTCTGATCCTCGCAGACGCCCTTGCCGGCGACGTTTTCAAGAACGCCCGGATTGAAGACTTCAAACTGGTCCGTGCGGTATCTCCTGATGAGATGGCAGCTCTCACGCTCGCCCACCCTTACCGGGATATGGATCTCGGCGGCTATCAATTTGATGTGCCGCTGCTTGACGGCGACCATGTCACCGATGATGCCGGTACCGGTTTCGTGCACACGGCTCCAGGTCACGGTGCGGACGACTTTGAAATCTGGATGGCTAACGCCAAGGACCTTGATGATCGCGGCATCGACACCGCAATCCCCTTCACGGTCGCCGACGACGGCTTCTACACCAAGGATGCGCCAGGTCTGGAGGGCAATCAGGTCATCACGCACAAGGGTGAAAAGGGAAAGGCGAACAAAGCCAACATTGAGTATCTGAAGCAGGCAGGCGCTCTGATCGGGCTTGGCCGCATGAAGCACCAGTATCCGCATTCATGGCGCTCCAAGAAACCGATTATTTTCCGGAATACGCCGCAATGGTTCGTCTATATGGACAAGACCTTGTCCGGCGAAGGCGATACGCTCCGCACCCGGGCCCTCAATGCGATTGACGAGACCCGTTTCGTGCCGGTTTCCGGTCAGAACCGCCTGCGCTCGATGATCGAGAACCGCCCGGATTGGGTTCTCTCCCGCCAGCGCGCCTGGGGCGTGCCGATCACGGTCTTCATCAACAAGGACACATCTGAAGTTCTCAAGGATGAAGCGGTCAATGCGCGGATCTATGAGGCGTTTGTTCAAGAAGGAGCGGATGCCTGGTTCGCAGAGGGCGCAAAGGAACGCTTCCTCGGCAACGATCACAAGGCTGATAAGTGGGACATGGTCATGGACATTCTGGATGTCTGGTTTGATTCCGGGTCCACCCATGCCTTCTGCCTGGAAAAGCGAGAAGACCTCAACCCGCAGCGCAAGACCGCAGGCGGCAAGGACTACGTTCTCTACCTGGAAGGCTCGGACCAGCATCGCGGTTGGTTCCACTCCTCGCTTCTGGAAAGCTGCGGCACCCGCGGGCATGCGCCATATGATGCGGTCCTGACGCACGGCTTCACAATGGCCGAAGATGGACGCAAAATGTCCAAGTCGCTCGGCAACCAGGTGTTCCCTCAGGACATCATCAAGCAATACGGCGCGGACATCCTGCGTCTTTGGGCAGCGTCGTGCGACTATTCGGAAGACCAGCGGATCGGTCCGGAAATCATCAAAACCAGCGTCGACAGTTACCGCAAGCTGCGGAACACACTGCGCTGGATGCTGGGCTCCCTGGCGCATGCGACCGGCGAAGAAGTTGCCCTCAGTGACATGCCGGAGCTGGAGCGCCTGATGCTGCACCGGCTTGCAGAGCTTGATGCAATGGTTCGCGAGGCCTACGCCGATTACGACTACAAGAAGATATTCCACCAGCTGTTCACATTCATGACGGTGGAACTGTCGGCGTTCTATTTCGACATCCGCAAGGACGCGCTTTATTGCGACGCCGGGTCTTCCAATCGCCGCAAGGCCTCTCTCTATGTCATCGACAAGCTGTTCAACAGCCTGGTGACATGGATGGCGCCGATGCTGCCGTTCACAATGGACGAAACCTGGGTCTCCCGCTACGGCGAGGAGACATCTGTACATTTGCAGCAATTCCCGGCGGTTCCGGCAGACTGGAAAGACGATGCGCTCGCGGAGAAGTGGGCCAAGATCAAAACGGTTCGCCGTGTGATCACCGGTGCTCTTGAGATCGAACGCCGCGAGAAGCGGATCGGCTCCTCTTTGGAAGCGCATCCTGTTGTTCACGTGACCGATCCAGACCTCATGGCTGCGCTGGCAGGCCGGGATATGGCTGACATTGCCATTACCAGCCAACTCACTTTGAGTTCGGATCCGGCCCCGGAAGGTGCGTTTTCCCTTGACGATACAAAGGGCGTTGCGGTCGTACCCGCTCTTGCGGAGGGCACCAAATGCGCCCGGTCCTGGAAGATCCTGCCAGAAGTCGGCACAGACCCGGATTATCCAGATGTGACACCAAGGGACGCCGATGCGCTGCGTGAGTGGGACGCAGCCAACGTTGCCGCATAACGGATCAATGAGACCTTGATGACAAATGGCAGTGATAACTCAGATCACCCCGGAAAACCGACGTATGTCTGGGGCGGCTTAAGCTGGCTCGTTCTGTCCGTCGCTGCCATTTGCCTCGTCCTGGATCAAGCAACCAAGATCTGGTTCGTCCATGGCTTTGATCTTGCCGCAAACGGCCCGGTAAGGGTCTTACCGGTTCTGGATTTTGTTCTCGTATGGAACCGCGGCATCTCCTACGGCCTTTTCCAGCAAGACAGTGATTTTGGCCGTTGGTTGCTCGCTGGTTTCACCATTGCAGCGACGATCGCACTGTGGATTTGGTCGACCCGCGTCGATTTGAAGCTTCCGGCTCTTGCACTGGCCCTAATCATCGGCGGTGCAATCGGAAACGGTGTCGACCGGGTCGTTTACGGAGCTGTGGTCGACTTCGTCCACTTCCACGTCGGTACGTTCTCCTGGTACGTGTTTAACCTAGCCGACGTGTGGATCGTTGCAGGTGTCATCGGTCTCCTGTATGACAGTTTCGCAAACGGTCCAAATTAAGCCGCAAATTAGCGGTTTATAGGATGGATCCAATATTTTCTGTTTGGCGGTGGTCAGACAGTGTCCGCTTTCTTGAAGGATACGTTGTGGTGCGCACGCTCGGCGATTTTATCTCCAAAGGCCTCCTGCTCGCAGCAGTGACAGGCCTCGCAGCTTGTCAGGCAGCCGACGGAACGACCGTTGCTCCCGATACGGCTTTGGTGAACAACATCATGTCGGGTCTTGGCGCCGTCGATCCGAACAAAAAAGAGATCGAATACAAACCACGCGCACCGCTTGCCATGCCGGCCGACAACACAACTTTGCCGTCGCCATCAACCGAAGTCGCTGGTGCAGGGTCGCAGAATTGGCCCGAGCAGCGCAACGAAGATGAGATGAACGCCCTGCGGGATCGTTACAAAGTTGCCACGGACCATCGCGGTGACTTAAAGCGGCTGACACCGGAACAGATGGCGGGAATTGAAATCGTTGGTGTTGAACGTCCTGCGTCGACACCGGAACTGCGGGCAGCATCCGATCCGGATACCGCGCTTGGCCCGGGCAAACGTCTGTCACCAGAACAGATGAAAATCGAGTCAGAGCGGTTTAATGCGCTGAAACAGCAGCAAGCCGGCACACAGACAGCTGGCGCTGCGCTTCAGCGGCAATACCTGATCGAGCCGCCTGCAGCGTACAGCACGCCGTCTGCCGACGCTCCGATGCCGTCGACAGAAATCGAAGTGAAAAAAGAATATGTGAAGGTACAGCGGGACCACGAAACGAACCGCATCGACCCAAGATGTATGGCGGGCGAGTCCAAATACTGTAACTAACTCTTCACGCGAAATTACAGACATTTAATGAGGCCTCCGATCCATTCGACCCTATATGGGGTGTTTGGGCCGGAGGCCTTTTCGTTTGGGCATACAACAGGAGCTCCCCGTGATTGGATTGCGCCAACCAATACCGATACTCAGTTTTGACCGCGCCTTGCGCAGCACACTTTTGGAAAGCCTTTTCTCCGCCACGCTGTTTGCCGTTCCGCTATCCGGCGTAACCCTGTCCAAGGCAAGCGCGTTGGAAGTCACGCAAGACGAAATTGTCATCGCGCCAAACCTGGAACGGTTTGTCCTCGACAATGGACTGGAAGTGGTTGTAATCCCTGACCGCCGTGCCCCCGTGGTCACACACATGCTTTGGTACAAGGTCGGATCGGCCGATGAACCCGAAGGTCAATCCGGTGTTGCTCACTTCCTGGAACACCTGATGTTCAAGGGAACCGAGGACCATCCGGACGGTGAGTTTTCAAAAATCATTGCTGACCGCGGCGGCCAGGAAAACGCCTTCACCAGCTACGATTACACCGCCTATTTCCAACGTGTTGCAAAAGAACACCTGCCGCTCATGATGGAAATGGAGGCGGACCGAATGGCAAACCTCGTACTCAGCGACGCAGTGGTCGCGCCCGAACGGGACGTTGTATTGGAAGAACGGCGGGACCGGGTTGAGAGCGACCCCGGGTCACGCTTGCGGGAAGCGATGAACGCCATCACGTTCGTCAATCATCCCTACGGATCGCCGATAATCGGCTGGCAGAATGAGATCGAAGCTCTCAACAAGGATGCGGCAATCGCATTCTATGACCGTTTCTACACCCCGAATAATGCCGTGCTTGTCGTAGCAGGTGACGTAGAGCCAGCCACCGTTCTGGACCTCGCCCGGAATACATATGGCAAGGTTGCGCGCCGGGCAGAGCCGGGCGAGCGTCTGCGTCCAGCGGAACCGCCACTCGCCGGGGAACGACGGATCGCAGTTACAGATCCGCGGGTCAGGCAAGAGGCGATCTCCCACACATGGATCGTGCCGAGCCAGACAACCGGCGAGGGCCGGACACCGGAAGCGCTGGATATTCTGTCCTACGTCTTGGGCCAGGGCCCATCCAGCCGCCTCTACAAGGCCCTTGTGCTGGATGCCGGCCTCGCCGCAAGTGCCGGCGCCTATTACCAGAGCACCGCCCTGAACAGCGGACGTTTTGTTGTCTACGCTTCACCGCGGCCTGGCCATACGCTGGAAGATATTGAAGCGGCTGCTGCGCAAGAACTGAGCAAGTTGCTGGAAGAGGGTGTGACCGCAGAAGAAGTCAATCGGGCAAAACGCAGCATGATCGCAAGTTCGATTTACGCTCAAGACAGCCAAACCGGCCTTGCAAGGCTGTTCGGCGCAGCCCTCACAACCGGCATGAAAGTCGAAGACGTTCAGACTTGGCCAAGCCAAATCCAAGCTGTCACACCCGAAGACGTTGAAGCTGCTGCTAGAGAATTTCTGACCGCAACACCAGTGACCGGGGAACTCAGAAGCCCGCAATCAAACGCCGACACCGCCGATAAGTCCGGCAAGGAGTCCTGATCATGAGATTGCAAAACGTTTTCCCTGCTACCCCTGCCCTGTTCGCATTCGTGTTTGCCGTTGTAGCGCTCGCGGTGCGTTCATCTTTTGCTGTGGAAGTGGAACGGGTCATCAGTCCGAAGGGCATCGAAGCATGGCTGGTTGAAGACCACACGGTGCCGATCATTGCCCTAAACTTCTCTTTTGAAGGCGGCTCGGCTCAAGATCCGGCAGACAAAGCCGGTATGACACGCCTTCTTGCCGCAACACTAGATGAAGGCGCAGGTGACCTTACCTCTGAAGACTATCAGGCACGGCTTGAGGAGCTGGCCGTGAGCGTCAACTTCAGCACCGGCAAGGACAGGTTCTTCGGCAGCATGCGCACTCTAACCCAAACGCTTCCTGAAGCGACAGAGATGCTCGCACTCGCCCTGAACGCACCGCGGTTCGATGTTGAGCCAGTTGAGCGCATGAAAACTCAGCTTATCACACGTGCGAAGCGGAATGAGACCAATCAGGATGCCATCGCGGGACTTGCCCTGTCGAAGGCTGTGTTCGGCGACCATCCTTATGCGCAACCGACGCTTGGTACCCCAGAGACGCTAGGGGGCCTTCAACCGGAGGACTTGAAAGCGCACAAGCCCAAGCTCATCGCAAAAGACGGGCTCAAAATCGGAGTGGTTGGCGCGATTGACGCTGAAACCCTGAAGTCAGTCCTGGATACAGTCTTTGCAGGTTTGCCGGAGAAAGCCGACCTCAAGCCAATCGAAGAGCTCACCCCGCGAACTGGAGACACTGTCGAAGCGTTCCTCGATGTACCGCAGACCACGATCCTGTTGTCGCTGCCAGGTTTGAAGCGGGACGATCCGGACTATCAAGCAGCGTTTGTAATGAACCACATACTAGGCGGTGGAACCTTCACCTCCTGGATGTATCAGGAAGTACGCGAGAAGCGCGGCCTCTCTTATGGCACAGGCACGTCGCTTTCGCCTTACAAACACACAGGTGTTCTTGTTGGTTCTGCGTCAACAAAAGCAGAGCGTTCATCCGAGACCGTCGACGTCATGCTGGCTCAGCTAAACCGGATGGCCGAGGAAGGACCGACAGAGGCTGAACTTGAAAGTGCCAAACGGTTTCTGACCGGCTCCTATGCACTCCGGTTTGACAGTTCCGGAAAAATCGCCCGGCAACTGGTTGCACTTCAAAATGCCGGTCTTGGCATTGATTACTTCGACCTGCGCAACAGCGAAATCGAGGCTGTCACTCTGGACGATGTCAACCGGGTCGCCCAGCGGCTCATCGCCGGCGTTGACCCGACAATTATCCAGGTCGGTCCGAACAACCCGCCTGCAACCGACTGACCTTAAGACCAGGATTTGGACTTCAAAACAAAAAACCGGCGGGACTTCCCCGCCGGTTTTTTTTTGAGGCATACCGTAAAAAAACTATTCACGACGCTAAGCTTATGACTTTGCAAGAACGCCTACATCATGCGGCTGGCAGATCAGAGACGGCTTGATACTGGAGCTGGTTTAGCCGGCCGCTTTTTTGCGAGGCGCTGGCGTGCCTTGCAAGACTTCCGCCCGCACAGGCCGAGGCGGTGAGAAGAGGTTGCCCTGAGCCAGTTTTACGTCGAAGTCGAGAAGCTCAAGCACCTGGGACTCGGTTTCAACGTGATCAGTGATCAGTTCCATTCCGTAGCGGTGCAGCAGATCCCCAAAATCGGACGGGTGAATGTGACCGTGATTGGTTTCCCGTCGACCAATCAGATAATCCGCATTCAACTTGCCATACTTGAAGCCACGGCCAGCCAAGCTGTTGAAGTCCATTCTCATGTCGTCAATCTGATCAACAGAGAACCGGAAACCGGATTCATAAAGCGCCGCAAGGCTTTCCAGCTCAACCGCGCCCATCTGAGCGATATCGGATTGCGAGAACTCGAAGATCAGAGCGTCTGAGAACTCACGGTTGGACCGGACGAACTCCAGGAAGCCGGGAAAGAAAGTATTATCCGACAGCGACAATGAAGAAATATTGCAGAACAGAACAGCGTTGCGATTGCGCGACATCAGCCTGCGGATGACCTGAACCGACCGGAAAAGAAGCAAGTTGTCGATGCGGGCGATGTGTCCGGAGCGAACGGCTTCGGGCATGAAGGCTTGCGCCTCAATGGAGTCGCCATTGGCGTTCCGCAGACGGGTGAACGCTTCGTAGTGCTTCACCTGACGCTGAGGCAAACTGACAATCGGTTGCAGAAAAAGTTCAACGCGGTTTGCATTCAATGCCGATGTGATGAGCTCATTCATCGCCGGGTTGGGGCCTGGATTGGTCAGGCGCTCCGCAGATGGTTCAGCCGGAAGATCGGCAAAACCTTCATCGATTTCGCGCGCACCGGCACCATTGTCAGGCGCACGGCCATCGCGTGGCACGTGCACGCCATAGCGACGGTCCAGCTCAGACATATCACGATGGGTGGGAACGACGCCGTCATTGTATGGGCCAGGTTGCGGCGCTTGCGGTGGCGCGTAAGGAGCATGTTGCGGGACTGGCGCTTGCTGCGCGTACTGACCCGGATGAGCCTGACCTTGACCGTTTTTCTGCGGATATCCGTGGTTTGGCTGCTGAGGCTGCTGATATTGCGGCAAACTCTGCATGGGTGGCGGAGGTGCAATGGCCTGCTGATCCTCCACCTTGGTCTCCAGGTCGGACATGGCTTCCGCCATCTGCTTGACCAGAGTGCCGAGCACTTCGACCTCTGCAAACAATGGATCGATTTCTGCCCGGGTTCGGCGCGGCATCGTATGTTCCATGCCGGTGAGACGGCCTTCCAGATTGCCGACATCCTCGTCGAGATCCGTCATGCGTTCTTCGAGGCGCTCTACGGCGTCGCTCACTGCACCGCGGTCCCGCGACCGTCCGATCAGCAGATGAACGAGGATCATCGTGCACATCAGCGCAAGGGACAGAGACACGGCTTCGCCAAATGGACGGCCAAATTGGAAAACCATCACTGCCGCTGAAGACAGTGCAATGATCACCATGCATATCGCTACAAATATGGTCGCAGTTCGGCCCATTTGGTACTGAATCTACCCGATGCGAATCAAAAAAGACTGGTTAATCATGCCTTAAGACAGCGCAGCCTCCGAATCCGTAAGCTCCTGTAAAACCTGTTTTTGGCGACTTGTCCCCGACTATGCGTGCAATGCGGCTCTAAAATGACCCGCACACCAAATCAGTGCCCCGGTTTCTCCCGCGCTAGCCGCGCTAGCCGCGCTAGAGGGTACCGCTTTGCCCGTTCTCCGGCAATTAGGGATTGAAATCAAATACACATGTCGTAAGATTACCTAACGTAAGCTTTAGTTCTTCAGCAGTCTCACAGGAGCAGAAAGGCGTTCAAAATGCCCATGCCGGGGCGATCATTGCGGTCGGAACCATTCGGAGAAGGTTCAACCACAACCGACATATCCCCCTCAATCCAGGGTCCACTTTTGTCTGGCGGTCAGGGCAGAACAGGCACGGCAAAAGCTTCACGATCCAAGCCTGGACAAAATGACCTCGGACCCCGAGCAGATGCCATCCTTGCTTCTTTGAAACACATCCTCAACAGCCCGGAGTTCAAGTCAGCTCCTCAGTTGCAGGCTTTCCTGCATTTCGTGGTCGATGCGGCCCTAAATGATCAGACCGAGAAACTGAAAGGGATGACAATCGCTATCGAGGCTCTTGGACGCGATGCAAACTTTGATCCGGACAAAGATCCAATTGTCAGGGTCGAGGCGGCTCGGCTGAGATCACGGTTATCCAAATACTATGAGGGATCAGGGGCGTCAGATCCGGTGAGGATCTCCATTCCGAAGGGCGGTTACGCTCCAGCTTTCGAGTTAGCAAACATGAAAGCCACACCCGGCGCCCCTGCATCTGCCACCCCACGACATGACGATCCGCCGTTGGAAAACCTTTCAACAGCCCTCACAACCTTTGATATCAGCAATTCATCTTCGTCTCATTCAGAAACAGAAGAACCGCCAGGACCGCACGACCTTCCGAAAACGGCTCACTTAGACTCACCCAATCCACGTGCACTGCTCAAAAACGCAATGTCCCGTCCGCGAATTCCCATTGGCTGGCTGCTTGTTACAAATGCGGCATGCTTGGCGGCCGGTTACTGGGCAGGCAGTGAATAACTTCCGCGTTTCAATGCCTTTCCGGGCAAAAACTGCATTTTGCTCTTTGTGACAACGCTTTGTTTACCCTGTTTGGCGAATTATCCCATTAGTCAATCTTTCGAGCCCCGAAGGATTATGACCAAAGCGATGGGAGTTACCCTGCGATGGGGAGTAAAGAGGGCAAGACCTTGCCTGTGATTGTACGCGTTTTGGACGCATCGGCGTCTGAAGCAGCCCGCACATCGGCCGTCTGTGCGAGATTATCGGCCGAGTGTTCTGAGCCGATCCTCTATACCGATACCGCTCCCTGTCTTCAGGACCTTGCTGATAAGACCACAGACATTCTCATCATCGATCTAGAGACGATTGGCGGCGACGAAGCACTTGAGGCTTACGCGGTCCGCTGCCCCAAGGCCGTTATTCTCGCGGTCTCCTCGATGGGATCCGTTTCCCGCGCGGTCAGTGCGATGCGCGCCGGGGCTCATGATTTTCTGACAAAACCATTCTCTCTGGATGCGCTGGCATCAAAAATCAGCTTCCAACTGCAACAGCGCCGGCCTATTACGAAGCCCTGCCAACAGACGGCAGATCGTGCGATCCAGATCGAGGCCGTAAGTCAAGATAACTTGCCAGCACCGCGCAGTCTTCCTGAACCCAAACAGGCTTTGGGGCTCGACAGGCTGATCGGCACATCCCCCGCAATGCTGGACATTCACGATCAAGTCCGACGCATGGCACCATCGCAAGCCCCTGTTTTCATTACCGGTGAATCTGGAACCGGAAAGGAACTATGTGCGGCCGCAGTGCATGAACTCTCAGATCGGAATTCCGGTCGTTTTGTGACCCTGAATTGCGCGGCTATTCCCCGGGATCTGATCGAGAGCGAAATCTTCGGCTATGTCCGAGGTGCTTTCACTGGTGCTGCCGACAACCGCGCCGGCGCAGCAGAACAAGCCGACGGTGGCACGCTGTTCCTTGACGAAATCGGCGAGATGGATCTGTTGTTGCAAAGCAAGCTTTTGCGCTTTTTGCAAACCGGCACGTTCCAAAGGCTTGGCGACACCGCCAGCCGGAAGGTGGATGCCCGGATCATATGCGCGACCAATCGGGACCCGTTGACTGAAATCACGGCCGGCCGTTTCCGCGAAGACCTTTACTATCGCCTACATGTTCTGCCAGTCCATCTTCCCGCCTTGCGGGAACGGCGGGAGGACATTCTGCCGTTGGCCGAAGCTTTCCTGAAACGATATTCAGTTGAGGAACGCCGCAACTTCCGCGGTTTTGACGCAGATGCAGAAGCGCGGATCGTCTCTTACGGCTGGCCCGGAAATGTCCGTCAGCTTGAGAACACGATCCGTCAGATTGTCGTTATGAATGATGGCGCTGCCGTTACTCATGACATGCTGCCTCTGGTCATTCGCGATGCGCAATCGCGCCCGAACGGCATCATCGACCTGTCGCGCGAACGATCTCGCGCAGCTCCGGTCAGTCGGCCATTCGGTGCGATTGAACCTCTTTGGGCTCAAGAGCGCCGCATTATCGAAGATGCCCTCGAAGCGTTTGATGGGAACATAGCCATGGCCGCTGCAGCACTGGAGATCAGCCCGTCGACAATCTATCGCAAAAAACAATCCTGGTCCGCCCGCAGCCTTTAACCGGCTATATTTACCGCAACGCACACATTTCCTTGTTTCTTGGCGATACTCGGTCTATATCGGCAAAATCGCTAAGAAAAGACAAGATCTAAGGGCGGCGGGGATTTATATGACGAAGCAGGCAAGCCGGTTTAAGCTTGGGCGGAATTCCACTTCTCTTGCATTGGTGTTCGGGATATTCGTGGCGGCGGGCTCCGCTGTTGCTCAATCTCCCGACTACAAGTCTCCCTCCCCTGCGTTCACGGAAGCGTTGGCAGCTTTCGATGGCGCATGGACTGCAGACGGCCTTGCTTTTTCAACTGTAACTTTCACAGACGGTCCCGGCAGCGGATATGGGAAGTACACTGCCACAGAAAACAACGTGTTTTCAGCCGGTGAGACGATTGCGCTTTATGCTGAACCTGTCGGATACGCATTCGATCAGTCGCAAGACGGTTACACATATAAACTAGCCGCCAGCTATCGCCTGATGAACACGTCAGGTCAGGTCTTGAGCGAACAATCTGATTTTGTAGAATTCACCGGCACGACCCGATCCAAGCAACGCCAACTGTCGGCCAGCTTGTCATTTCAGTTCGATGGTTTGCCCGAAGGTGACTATGAACTCGAAGCCACTTTTGCCGATCAAATCGGCAATCAAACAGCCGGCTTCAAGCTTCCATTTACAATTCAGGCCTCCAACTGATCCGCATCTATTTCACGACTCACAGCGCTCGAGCACCGACCACGCTCAGCCCGCGACTGGACGCAAGGAAATCCAAGCGTTAACAGTGTCGTACCAATGTGCCTGATACGGCCAGAAAATCTTTCTTCCGCCATTGACAAGCCCCTCCGCGATACATAAATCCTTGGGCGCTGTTAGCACTCGCCACTAGGGAGTGCTAATTGCGGATGGGAGGGGTAATTTCTCCTGTTCTAAGTAACCCAATAATCATGTCTCGCGCGCTGCCTATTGCGTGGGGCGCGCTCATGAGAGGAAACAGTCTTATGGCATTTCGTCCACTTCACGACCGTGTCGTAGTTCGCCGCGTCGACTCCGAAGAGAAGACCGCTGGTGGCATCATCATCCCGGATACAGCTAAAGAAAAGCCGCAGGAAGGCGAAATCGTTGCAGTCGGCAACGGTGCGCGTGACGACAGCGGCAACGTTGTTGCTCTCGACGTAAAAGCAGGCGACCGTGTTCTGTTCGGCAAATGGTCCGGCACTGAAGTAAAAATCGACGGTGAAGACCTCCTGATCATGAAGGAATCCGACATCATGGGCGTGATCGCTTAATTCAGCGAACCGCTTTTTGATCTCAATCGCAAATTCCAGAATAAGTGAGACGACTACATGTCTGCTAAAGAAGTAAAATTCTCGTCTGACGCACGTGAGAAAATGCTCCGCGGCGTCGACACCCTCGCAAACGCCGTTAAAGTAACGCTTGGCCCGAAAGGCCGTAACGTCGTTCTCGACAAAGCCTTCGGTGCACCGCGCATCACCAAAGACGGTGTTTCCGTTGCCAAGGAAATCGAACTTGAAGACAAGTTCGAAAACATGGGCGCACAGATGGTGCGCGAAGTGGCTTCCAAAACAAACGACATCGCTGGTGACGGCACAACCACTGCAACCGTTCTTGCACAGGCTATCGTCAAAGAAGGCGCCAAGGCTGTTGCTGCCGGCATGAACCCGATGGACCTGAAGCGCGGTGTAGATCTGGCTGCTGCAGAAGCTGTCAAAGCTCTGATGGCTGCTTCCAAAGACATCACCACGTCTGAAGAAGTTGCTCAGGTCGGCACAATCTCCGCAAACGGCGACGAGCAGGTCGGCAAAGACATTGCTGAAGCCATGCAGAAAGTTGGCAACGAAGGTGTCATCACCGTCGAGGAAGCCAAGTCTCTGGAAACCGAGCTGGAAGTCGTTGAAGGCATGCAGTTCGACCGTGGTTACCTGTCTCCGTACTTCGTAACCAACGCCGACAAGATGCTGGCTGACCTTGAAAAGCCGTTCATCCTGCTGCACGAGAAAAAACTCTCCAACCTGCAGGCCATGCTGCCGATCCTGGAAGCTGTTGTTCAGTCTTCCCGTCCGCTGCTCATCATTGCGGAAGACGTTGAAGGCGAAGCTCTGGCAACTCTCGTTGTCAACAAGCTCCGCGGCGGCCTGAAAATCGCAGCAGTCAAGGCACCGGGCTTCGGCGACCGCCGCAAGGCCATGTTGGAAGACATCGCGATCCTGACCGGCGGCACCGTGATCTCCGAAGATCTCGGCATCAAGCTGGAAAACGTGACCCTCGACATGCTCGGCACGGCTGAGAAAGTTGCGATCACCAAGGAAACCACCACCATCGTTGACGGTGCAGGTTCCAAGGACGACATCAACGGCCGCGTTGGTCAGATCAAAGCTCAGATCGAAGAAACCACTTCCGATTACGACCGTGAAAAGCTGCAAGAGCGTCTGGCGAAACTCGCTGGCGGTGTTGCTGTGATCCGCGTTGGCGGTGCGACCGAAATCGAAGTGAAAGAGAAAAAAGATCGCGTTGATGATGCTCTGAACGCAACCCGCGCTGCTGTTGAAGAAGGCATCGTCCCAGGTGGTGGTACAGCTCTGCTGCGTGCGAAGAAAGCTGTCGAAGGCCTGGCCAACGACAACGCTGACATCGCAGCTGGCATCAAGATCGTCCTGCGCGCTCTGGAAGCTCCGATCCGTCAGATCGCTGAAAACGCTGGTGTCGAAGGCTCCATCGTTGTCGGCAAGATCCAGGAAAACGACGACACCACTTTCGGCTTCAACGCGCAGACCGAAGAATTCGTCAACATGATCGAAGCTGGTATCATTGACCCGACCAAAGTTGTCCGTACTGCTCTGCAGGACGCAGCTTCTGTTGCCGGTCTCCTTATCACCACCGAAGCCATGGTTGCTGAGCTGCCGAAGAAAGACGCAGCACCGGCAATGCCGGGCGGCGACATGGGCGGTATGGGCGGCATGGGCTTCTAAGCCAGCCACTCACAAGTCATACGGAAAGGGCGGCCCTCGGGCCGCCCTTTTTGCCATGCGCAACAAGCAGAATGCGCTTCAGAACACAGCCGTACCTGCGATCTCGAGGTATCACTCTTCAAAGTTTGCGATCATATTCGCGATGGCATTGAATTGCGCTGCCGCTGCCTGACCTGCATTCAACGGTGCCACAAGGTTAAATCCAGCTGGATTGTTCTGAACATCGGCAAGCGAAAACAATGCATTTGCGGGTGTAATGACCTGATTGTTGTAGCCGAGAGCCGGGAAATTGACCCTTTGCACGGAACTCCCCAGCGTTTGCAAGCGGGAGAAAAGGTTCTTGGTCGCTATATCCGGCAAGGCAGGCGCAGCCTGCAGCGCGTTTTGCACGTTCACTACATTGACCGAATAAAAGCGCTTCAACCCCTCTTTGGAACACAGCGCATGCCCACGGTGATAATGCCCGGCAGCAGCCCTGCCGTTCATGAATTCGTTATAAAGCGCGGTCTGATCCAGGCGCCCGTTGTTGTAAATGTTGGGTATGTTGACGGCTGGAATCACGTAGTCGCGAATGCAAAACGGATAATATTGGAACTGCACTCCGGCACCCCAACCGCCATATTTCAATCCCCAAAATGTTCCTTGAAGCTCGCCGGATTCGATGTAAACGACGCTTGAATGTGGGGCATTGTTCGCCGGGTTGTTTTGAAGGAACGCCTGAGTGCTTTGCTTCGTGGCCCGGTCGATAATGGTAGAGATCTGAGCCTGAAAGTCTTCCAGAGACACGCCCAGAACAAACATCAACCAGTCATCCGTCCGGTGAAGATAATTGTTCCAGCCATTCACATTGTGATCGTTCACCGCCACTGCGTTCTGAGCCAGCGGATTTCCCGGACCGGCGGCCGCTGCGTAAATGCGGGTATTTGCATTTGTGACTGTAAACCCGTGATCGTGGTAAGGCCGGTACCGCGTTGTTAAATAGCTTGATTGCAAGCCATAGTACATCGAAGGTAACTGCATGGCCTGAAAGGTTGTCGGCGGGTTGTTCAGACGAACCGTTCCAAAACCGATGTTGGCCTCTTCTATCATCGACAAGGTGCGGTTGGTTTGCGCGGTCATGAGCTTTCCTGACAATTTGACTGCAAGCCTCAGGTGGTCAAACTCAAGGACGGACTGCTCGGAAAAGTGTGACGACTTTTTCAATCTGCGCCGAAAACGAAAAACAAGCGGAAGAGCTATGCTCGCCAGTCGACCCCACTCCGACCCGCTGAAATGTTTATTGTATGCCGATGTGGCTGGAGCCGGTGCACGTCTGATTGCCTGGCCGCTTGAACAGCCAAGTCTGTAAATGTTGTTGACAGCCGAAAGTGATCTTCATAGTGCAATTCAAATTACAGCCATAGACCTTGGGGCGTTCGACGCCTGCATCTTTCAGGAAACACTGTGAGCAAAGACCTCGACCAAAGAATTGAAAAACTTGAGATCGACCTGGCCCACGCCACGAACACAATCGATGAGCTGAATGGCGTTGTCGTCGAGCAAGGGAAACAGATTGACCGACTGACCCGAAAGCTCCACAACATGACCGATCAGGTCGAAGAGTTGATTGAAAACGTATTGCCTGGTCACCAGGTCGAGAAACCACCACACTATTGAGCTCTGACAGGGCGGTCCCGTATTGGCGATCTGGCCAAACCGCTTAGCTATCGAAAATCGTCTCAGAGCACGTCCTGCCCCTTGCAACGCACCTAATGGTTCGCTTACGTATAATGCGGTGCATATACACATTATAAGTTAAACCAAGGACACTGAGATGCATAATCTGCGCTTGACCCTGAAATCTCGTCCCGAAGGAAAGCTGGGACCGGAACACTTCGACAGTGTCGAAGAAGACATGGGACCTCTGGCAGATGGCAAGGCGCGCGTCCGTGTCGTTTATGTCTCCCTGGATCCGGCCATGCGCGGCTGGGTGTCGCCGGACACAAAGAGCTATATTCCGCCAGTCCGATTGGGCGAGACGATGCGCTCGTTGGGTGTCGGCGTTGTCGAGGAAAGCAAGTCTGATGCCTACAAGGTCGGCGATTGGGTCTCCGGTACACCCGGCTGGACGAAATATGTCGACGTAGCACCCGGCGAAATCAGTGTCGTACCGCAAATGGACCGGATTGAGCACTATATGGGCGTTCTTGGCCTGCCGGGGGTGACCGCCTATCAGGGCCTGGTTATTGAGGGTCAACCGAAGGAAGGCGAAACGCTCTGTGTGACCGGAGCTGCCGGGTCGGTTGGCTCTCTTGTCGGCCAGATTGGCAAGGCGCTCGGCCTGCGCGTGATCGGTATTGCGGGGACCCAGGAAAAGTGTGACTGGCTCACCAAGGACCTCGGCTTTGACGCAGCCCTCAACTACAAGACCGATGATCTGAGCAAAGGGCTTGCCGAGTTCGCTCCGGACGGCATCAATCTGCATTTCGAGAATGTCGGCGGCGCGCCCTTCAAGGCAGCCTTCCGCAATATGGCGGCGCATGGCCGCATGATCTTCTGCGGGTTCATATCTGCTTACAACGGCGATATCGATCGGGATCCGCTTGATATGACAACCATCATCCGGCGGCGTCTGATGCTCAAAGGCTTCACCATGCCCGATCACTATGCCTCTTACCCAATGCTGTTTTCAGAGCTTGGTAAACTTATGATGCAGGGCAAGCTCAAATACCGGCTCCACATTGAAGATGGCCTGGAGAACGCCCCCGTCGTCTTCAACAAACTGTTCGATGGCAGCAATACGGGCAAGCTGGTGGTCAAGGTTGCGGATCTCTGACCATCATTCCCTATTGAGAAGATCGCCGGTGGAGCAATCCGCCGGCTTTTCTGTTTCTGAGCATGTTCAAAAATGTCCTCGACAGAAAAACTCGGCGGATTGGCTGTTACTGAGCAAAAGACCACAGGGATAGCCGTTGCGCACGACATGGATATTGCCGACCGCATACAGCGGCGCATTCATCTGGTCGATGGAAAAACCGACTGTTACCGCAATCAATAACCGATGAAATCCTTCGGTTATTGGATGACTTGCCAAAAAACGGAACTCATGGCATAAGCCCGCCATCATCAAGAGAAGGGCTGGCGCCCTCGCCAACCTGCCGACCGGGCAAGGTGGTTTCCGCAACAGGGATGCGGCCGTCCAGACACTCAAAAGAGGCTGCGCGGCAACGAAGCGGTACTTTTCATGCGCCAGTCCTCCTCGGGCAACCGATGGAGGATTATTTGTTTCAAGATGCACTGGCCGGTCAAGCGGCCGAGTTGATCAGATACCAGGACGCCGAAGCAGTCGGCCAAACAGCAGCTGAGATCTGGCAATCCACGGCGGAAGATTGTGTGCTGGCCCGCATGAAGACCATCCGGGTTTATGGCGGATTGCCACGCCACAAACGCGGGTTGACCAAGCATGAGCGGGTCGACCGCTTACAGGCATTGTTGCGCCTTTGGGCCAATGGATGCATTTGTGCGGTTGATGAGGAGCTGTTTGCGGACCTGCTGGCGCGCAGATCCTTGCGCGCCTGATTACTGCGGAGCCGGGGCGTCCTTGGGGACTGGACGTGGCTTGCCTTGGTCATCAACGGCGACCATCGTGAAAATCGCTTCGGTGACTTTTTCCCGCCCACCGAAACGGTGGCGAAGAGCCCAGGCTTCCAGTTTGATTTCCATGGAGCTTGTCCCGACGCGGCCGACGCTTGTGTAAACACACAAGACGTCTCCGACATGGACCGGGCGGATGAATTTCATCTTGTCGACTGCGATCGTGACGACGCGGCCCTGCGCTCTTTGCCCCGCGGCAATCCCACCGGCGAGATCCATCTGAGACAACACCCATCCTCCAAATATATCGCCAGATGCATTGGTGTCGGCCGGCATTGCCATTGTCCGGAGGGTCAGTTCCCCTTGCGGTGTTTCTTCACTCAAAGCGGTCGCTCCAGTTTCGTGTTTTACCGAGCCTAGCTCAACCGCTTCAAAACACAACGCTATCAATCAGATGATCAGCATCAGAATGGCCATGATCCAGAGCGGCATTGGCGCTGCAATCCAGATTAAGAGGATGGGTAAGCCCCGATGTGCCCATTTTGAGCTGAACATTGGTATCTCCTGTAAACTCAGAACATAGGGATTTCGTAGTAAGTCAGTGCCGCCAATGCGGTCATTCCGACCGCAAAGGCGAGTTTGGCGCTGCCAATGAGCGTTCGCCCCGCCACGTCGAGACGCGGCAACGGCATGGATCTGGAGTCCAGGTACATCGACACCATCATCCCGATAAAGACCGTGAACCACAAAACAACCAGACCTTCGGCCACCAATACGATTGCCGGTAACATGAGCCCCTCCTATCAGGCTTGTTCAGTATAGAGTTCCGCCGGCGGTGTACTGCCGGCAAAACCGAACGTGGCGAGCCACAGGCTCTGAGCAATCCGTTCGGCAATGGCGATGATCTCTTCGGCAACATCCGGAACAAAAACCTCGCGCGCCACCGGCCGGAATACGTCGAGCCAGTCGCCATAATCGGAGCTGACCACTTCCTTGAGTTTAAGGTGTTCCGGAACCGGCTTGCCTTTGTAGGTCCCGTTTTTCAGGAGAACGGACTGCCAAAAGCGTTCCATTTTCTCAAGATGCTCCGGCCACCGCCCTCCGAGGCGATTTTCAAAGATCTGACCGAGATGAGGTTGCTGGCGCAAAGTCCCATAAAATGAATGCACAAGGACCCGGATCGTCTCGGGAGTAACCTCGGCGTACTGCACCCCGCAGGCCTCGTCGGAGCGAAGGACAGCGCCAACGTTTTCCTGTGGTGTTTGTTTAATTTGCATCGCATCCTCATAACATTCATTTGAAATGCATCTTTTAAATTGCACAAGCTCGCGCTAAAATCAACATATAAAATGAATGTTTTGAAAGTACCGGAAATGCGCCTCAGTCAAGCCAGTGATTTTGCCTTAAGGCTCCTGATGGCAATCAGCCAATCAGATGCCCCGCAGACAGTGGACAAGTTGACCACGCAACTTGGCCTGGCGAAATCCCATGTCATGAAAATCGTAGCTCAGCTTGCCAAGGCCGGCTACCTGGAAACGACTCGGGGCCGCGGCGGCGGCATTCGCATTGCCAAAAAAGCAGATGACATCCGCATTGGCGATGTGGTGCGGCTGATTGAACCGGATCTCGGCGTCGTCGCGTGCCTCAAGGATGAACCGGCAAGCTGCCCGTTCTTGCCCCGGTGCGCGCTCAAAGGCGCGATGGCAAGGGCGGCTGAAGCGTTTCTCGACAGCCTGAATGAACAAACGCTCGGTTCGATCCTGGCCGGCACTCAGAAGATATGAAGACTTGGTACATTGCCTAAAGTGTTGAAGCTTGTTCCAGAAAATCCACCTGTTCCAGGCAGTAATAGCCGGAGATCCGGCTGATTGTTCCGGAACGCTTCCAATCGTTCAGGACCCGGCTGACATTCTCTCGAGCGGCTCCCGCCATGTTGGCAATGTCCGCCTGACTGAGCTTGTAGTGGATCAAGACGCGGCCATCATCCAACGGCTTGCCAAACGTTTCGGCCAGCTGCAGCAATGTCTGCGCGACACGTCCTGGAAGCGGCAGGAAAGAGCGTGCTGCCAGAACGTCATTGGCATGGCGCAAACGTTTCCCGACGATCGACAGCATGTGGCGGTATACGGCGGGGTTTTCGTCGGCGAACCGCTCAAAGGCGGACTTTTCAATGAATGCCAGCTGCGCTTCCTTCAAAACGCTTACCGTTGCAGACCGTGGACGGCCATCCAGCAGGGCAAGCTCACCGACCAGATCGCCTGGTCCGAGAACCGCAAGCAACTGCTCATCCCCATCAACTGACAAGATCGACACCTTCAAAGAGCCTTCCAAAACAGCGTAACACCCGTTACCGGGATCGCCGTTTTCGAAAAGAGTGGCATTGGCCACCATTTTTATCGGGCGGGCAAGTTTTGACAGCCCAAGCGCCAATTCCGAATCAAGCCCTTGTAAAGAAAAGCTATTTTTCAGAAAATCATCGATCTTTGCCACACCTGCCCCCTGCAGACATTGCCGTCAAACCGGCCAATTTCGAAATACGCGCATTGTTGTGATGTGCATCACGTGCCCATCCGCAAACTACCCCTATATTGAAAAACATGGAAGCGGGGTTGCCCCTCCCCCACTTCTGGACCTCCACGAAAAACGGCTCTGTTCCCCCCAGAGCCGTTTTTTCGTTTGTTGTCCAAGCCCTCAATTCAGGAAAACATCCTTTTTATCCAGCGTGTGAAAGAAACGGTCACTCGCCAGGACGTCATACTGACACTCTCGGATCGCGATCTTGGCCTTTGGCTCCTCCCGGCGCAACCGGTCATCGGCTCTGCCCGGAATAGCCGTCACGAAACTCATGTCCGCCATCCCGTCGAAATGATTGTGCAGAAGACGATGCAGTTCTTCCCTGTCACTGACCTCCGGCAGCGGATCCGCCTTGGGCAAAAATTTGAGACCGTACGGCTTCGCCAAGCGCTGAAGACGAAGAGTTTTAAGGCCCGACCGCACAGGAGAAATGATAAGCGGCGGCGTATCAATCCCCGCGTGTCCAATTGCCTTGAAAACTGTTCGCGCCACACTGCTGCGGGCCAGCATCCCGTCTCTGACGGCAACGAAATCCGGCTGGCGCTTCATCAGAACCGTGTACCGGCCCAGTTGCGCCAGCGTTTCTTCCAAAAGAAGCTCATCTGGCAGAAGCCGCAAGAGCGCCAGGCGGTTCATCTTCGAACGGGAAAACATCCGGTCGCCGTAGGTTTGATGCATCCGGCTGCTGACGGGCGATACCCTGTCGCCGGTAAAGGCCAGCGTGATCCCGAAGAGTGTGCGTGAACTTGAGGCCTTGACGGTTTCGATCAGCGGCCGGAACTCCCGGGGCCAAAGATCTGTCGCAACAAGCGCGCCGAGCGCACTGATACGCCCTTGCTCGGCGAGATCACGCAGCGCGCGGTCAACCCCGAATGCAAGACCGTAGTCCAAGGCTCCAAGCGTAATTCTTTTCATGCAGCGCGGTAAAGATACATATGAAACGACACGCTCCTCCCTGCAAAACTTCGTAGAGTTTTGCAAGTCTTATCGTGACATCCGCCTCTTATGCAGTCGGCGTTACTTGGTCTCCAGCGGATCGAGAGCGTTCGTTTTTCGGCCTGAGAGCTTGTACACCACCAGTTCTTCCAACGGCACACCCTTCACCAACCTCCCCAAAACCGCGACCTGCTCCACGGTGTCAAACCGGGCCTTGAGGACATCCGCTTGGTCGCGGCGGCTTTCAGCGACGTAAAGCCCAGCGCCATCAAACTCAGCCTCTTGCGGCTCTGGCGCCATGATGTAGCGGATCCGCTGGGTGAACTGATGAACCGGCACGGTGTCTTTCATGAGAAAGTTGATCTGACCGTTAAGGCCATAGCCGGAGGTCAGAACAAAGGCTGCATCCGTGTCACCAACCACATCTTTGAGAGCTGAACCGATCTCTTGCCACCCGCGCAGCTGATGGGTCGGGTCTTTTCGCGCGAACTGCCCTGTAAAGGCCGAGACAGCATGGAGCTGAACGGCGAACGCGATCACAAGACCAAGGCAGACACCGGTTGTGGCAAGCTTGACCCAGTTTCTTGAGCGGCCTTGAAGATCGCCTACAAAGACCGCTGCCATCAACGCAATCACCGGAAACAGCGGCGCTGGCCAGTTGGCTTGCACGCGCGAGTGCAGCGAGTGATAGGCAAGATAAATCAGGAACGGCAGCACGGTCAGGATGATCAAGGAGGCGGCCGCATCCTGTTTCAAAAAGCGGCCGAACAAACGGGCGGCGCCAAACGCTGCCAAAAGCGCGATCAACGGATTGAGCAGGCCAACAAACGCGCCGACAAACTCAAAGATGTACTTGGCGGTATATCCATCACTGCCGGCCCGCCCGAACTGTTTATAAAAGCTGACCCAGTCGTGCAGATGGTTCCAGTAGAGCACCGGCGCGAACGTCAAGACCGCAATCAATCCACCGGTCCAGAGCTGCCAGGTCAGAAGCCAGCGACGGGCGTCCGGAACCCACAAGAGCCACAGAACGATCCCCGCCCCAAGGAACAGGACCGAATATTTCGACAAGAGCCCGCACCCTGCCATCAAACCGACAACCAGCCACCAGTTCGCATTTTTGGACGTGATGAGTTCGGCCAGCGCCCAGAAACTCAAGCCCCAGAACAGAACCGACGGGGCATCCGGTGTTGCAAGGATCCCGCCGATACCGACCAGCAAGCTGGTGTTCAGAAACAGGACGGCCCAACCAGCGACACGGGCGTCAAACAGGATAAAGGCCGTCCGCCAAAGTGCCAGCGATCCGATCAGGCCGGAAAAGATAACCAATGCCCGCACCGCAAACACGGTGTCTCCAAAAACGGATTGCCCCGCTGCAATCCACCAGCCGATCATCGGCGGATGATCATAGTAGCTGAGCGCCGGATAAAGCCCCCAGATCCGGTAATAGGCCTCGTCCTCGACAAAATGCGCCTGGCTCGCGGCAAAAACCTTGAGAGCCATCAGCGCCATAACAACCAGCACAAGTCCGGCTGGCCGAAGGAAAAAGGGCAAGTCTTCAGGGCTGTGTGCGTTTGTCACGAATGCCTCAGCTTTTCCGCCAGGTCAGTGCGGAACTTGCCGCATAGTTCCAGACAGCACCCATGATCGCGCCAGCTGCGCCTGCAAACCACCAGTACGCCGGATCGGCATAAATGAGGTTGGCAACACCAACATTTGCCAACACGCCGACAGAACACACCGCATAGAAAGTCAAAAGACCGATCAGCGCACCGAAACCGCGCAGACGCCGGTCCCGATAGGTCAGCTGGTTATTGAGAAAAAAGTTCGACGTCATCGCAACAAAGGATGCCGCGGTCTGTGACATGTTGAAACTCATGTCAGACAGCAGGAACACACGCAAGGCTGCCAAGTGGACAACAAGGCCGCTGGCACCAACAAGGCCGAACATCAGGAAGCGGACAGAGACGATGTCGCCGAAATACTTGGCGAGCAGCAGGCCGAAGTAATCCAGCGTAACCAGGGTGTCGAGCTTGCTTTCACCGTGCTGGCGTTCGCGGAACGTGAATGGAAGCTCCTTGATCTTCAACGTACCGGCAGCTGACGAGACCAGATCAAGCAAGATCTTGAAGCCTTGCGGCGACAGTTTCGGGGCCAGCTCTTCGGCTTTTTCCCGGCGCACCATGAAAAACCCGCTCATGGGATCGCTGAGCGTTACATTTAAAAGCTTCTGCGCAAGCCCATTAGCGATGTTGGAGCCCCAAGCCCGAACCTTGGACAGTCCTTCGCCGACGGTTCCGCCTCCCACTTTCCGGCTTGCTACCACAAGGTCGATGTCACCGGTCTTGATCTCGGAAAGCATCTTGGGCAGCAAGGTCTCGTCATGTTGCAGGTCGGCATCCATCACAGCGACAAAAGGCGCGGAAGAGGCAAGGATCCCCTCAATACAGGCCCCGGACAGTCCGCGCCGGCCGATACGCCGGATCACACGCACGCGCGGGTCGGTCAAAGCCAGCTTCCGGGCAACTTCTGTGGTGCCATCCGGGGAATTGTCGTCAACGACGATTGCCTCCCAGGCAGTCCCGGCAAGCGCTTTGTCCAACAAACCAATGAGAATTGGAATGTTCTCGGCCTCGTTGAAGCTTGGCAAAATGATGCTCAGCTCAGCGGGAAGTGCATCGCGTTTCAAAGAACGCGGTGCGCTGGTCTCTCCGCCCTGATCATCCACCAGGTTCACGACGCCGTCCATAGTTGTTCCAATTCCAAGCCTGACAGATCCAGTCGCCTACTTCCAAAGCGCCGGGTCTCACTCGCGCGGACCATAGCCCGGCGCAGATTAAATACAAGAAAGAACGCACCGATCGCCCTGTCTCAAACAGCGGCAACCGGGACTGCGATCCGTTGCCGTCCTTTTAGCCCGGACTGTGATGCAAACAAGGCATGGCGCGGCCTTTTTTCATCTCGGTTAAGATGACTGTGTTTTGCGGGTCAGCACGATCTGCTCCCGCGCTTGCTCTCAGAACCGCTTTCGTCTAGGACAACCGGCAACATCACAAGACTTTTCCAGATGCGTTCGCCAAAGGGTGCATGCGCGGAAAACCCGCCAGGACACAAAGATCTCATGGCCAAAAAACCAAACAAACTGAAGGCGCGCTTGCCGCGTGGCTTCGTTGACCGCTCTGCCGCCGATATTCGTGCGACAGACGAGATGCTGTCCAAGATCCGTCAGGTGTACGAAAGCTACGGATTTGACCCGGTTGAAACACCAGCCTTCGAATACACCGACTGCCTTGGCAAATTCCTGCCCGATACAGACCGGCCGAATGCCGGCGTCTTCTCCGTACAGGATGATGACGAGCAATGGATGAGCCTGCGGTACGATCTGACAGCACCGCTCGCCCGTCATGTCTCGGAAAACATCAACGAAATACAGCTGCCCTACCGCACCTATCGCAATGGCTGGGTGTTCCGGAATGAAAAGCCGGGGCCAGGCCGGTTCCGCCAATTCATGCAGTTTGACGCCGACACCGTTGGTGCACCAGGTGTCCAAGCCGACGCTGAAATGTGCATGATGATGGCGGACGCCATGGAAGCCCTTGGCATTCCCCGCGGCCAGTACGTCATCCGCGTGAACAACCGCAAGGTTCTGGACGGTGTGCTGGAAGCCGTTGGTCTCGGCGGTGAGGACGATGCGGAACGCCGTCTGACTGTCCTACGGGCCATGGATAAGTTCGACAAGTTTGGCACCGAGGGCGTTCGGCTTCTCTTGGGCGAAGGACGCAAAGACGAAAGCGGCGACTATACCGACGGCGCAAAACTGTCAGCTCCGGCGATCGATGCCATTGTCGAAATTCTGGAAGCTTCTGCGATCGACGATCTGATCGATTATACAAACGATCTAACCTTCAAGACGGCCGCGCTGTCCAAGTTTGCGATCAACGAGAGTTTCGAGGCTGGCTTTCGCGAATTGAAACTGATCTCGGATCTTGTGACTTCCGCCGGGTACCAATCCGACCGGGTCTCAGTCGACCCATCCGTGGTTCGTGGCCTGGAGTACTACACTGGCCCGGTCTATGAGGCTGAGCTCTTGTTCGACGTCACCAACGAAAAAGGTGAAGTTGTTCAGTTTGGGTCTGTCGGCGGAGGTGGCCGTTATGACGGACTGGTCAAGCGCTTTACTGGCCGCGACGTGCCTGCAACCGGCTTTTCCATCGGCGTCTCGCGCCTGATGACGGCATTGAAGAACCTCGGCAAACTGCAAACAGCCGATGTCGTGGCACCGGTGCTGGTAACCGTCATGGACGGTGACACCGAAGCCCTCGGCCGCTATCAGAAAATGGTTCAGGACCTGCGCCAGGCAGGTATCCGGGCCGAGATGTATCCGGGCAACTGGAAGAAATTCGGCAACCAGCTGAAATATGCTGACCGGCGTGGTTGTCCGATCGCCATCATTCAGGGCTCGGACGAACGTGAGGCTGGAGAGATCCAGATCAAGGACCTGATCGAAGGCGCCCGGCTGGCCTCTGAATCAACAGACGTCGACAATGTCACATGGCGGGAAAGCCGTCCGGCTCAGGTCACGGCCAACGAGGCGGATCTAATCGAGACCGTTCGCGGAATTTTGGCTGCGCAGGCCGAAGACCGCAGACAGGCAAACGGGGACTGATATGGCAACCGCGGGCAACACACCGGCTGTCGATCCAGCAAAAATTGATGCGGTCCTGGATTTGTTTCAGGCGGCCGGACACGCCCAAGTGTCTCCGCCTATGCTTCAGCCGGCAAATGTTCTGCTTGATCTGATTGGTGAGGACATTCGCCGGCGCCTCTACCTGACCCAAGGGGCAGATGGCGCGGATTTGTGCCTGCGGCCCGACTTCACCATTCCCGTCTGCCGCCATCACGTTGCGCATGGCGACAACACACTTCCTACGGGCTACTGCTACCATGGCCCGGTGTTCCGCCAGCGTCCGGACGGACTTGGCGAAATCCCGCAGATGGGAGCAGAAAGCCTTGGCCGTACGGATGTAGCCGAAGCCGACGCGGACCTGTTGGCCCTCGCGATTGAGGCTCTAAGCATCTTCGGCATTCAGGATGTCGCTATCCGGATTGGCGATGAGACGATTTTCGCAGCTGTACTCGCAGGGCTTGGTCTCCCAGTCGTATGGCAGCGACGTCTGCGCGATCTTTTTGGCGAAACTGACAAACTGGCAGCGGCTGTCGAGCGGATGGCCGGCGGTGCGGCGAGCGACGACGAGACACGCGATGTGCGGCTCGGCTTTCTGGCAGCGCTTGAGGGCGCTGATCCGAAGGCAGCACATGCGGTGGTCGAAGATCTCTTGTCGATTGCCGGAATTTCCGCCGTTGGCGGGCGGACACCTGCTGAAATCGCCGACCGCTTCCTGGAGCAAGCCGCTTTGACCCGCGGAACCGCAGGACACGGGAAGGCAGCGGATGCTCTCAAGAGCTATCTCGCGATCAACACAGATGGTGCCAACGCGGTGTCGGCACTCAACGTCTTTGCGGCGAAGTACGACCTGGACTTGAAACAACCGATTGCAGCATTCGAACAGCGCTTGGGTGCGTTGGCGAACAAGGGCATTGATCCGGCTCGGCTGGCGTTCGCGGCCGACTTCGGACGGCGGCTCGACTACTACTCTGGTTTCGTTTTCGAAATCCATGGCGACACAGGATCTCAAGACGGCCCGCTCGTCGGCGGTGGCCGTTACGACAAGCTGGTCACCCTGCTTGGGGCAAAAACGGATGTTCCGGCGATTGGATTTTCCATGTGGCTGGACCGGATTGCAGCTCGGATCGGAGGCTAACCCATGAGCAAACTTGTGATCGCGGTTCCCTCCAAGGGCCGGCTTCAGGAAAACACACATGCCTTTTTCGGCCGTGCCGGTTTGAAGGTAACGCAACCGGGCGGGGCCAGGAATTATCGTGGTGCCATCAAAGGCCTGCAGTCGGTGGAGATCGCCTTCCTGTCCGCATCTGAAATCGCCCGTGCACTGGCGGACGGTGCTGTCCATTTTGGTATCACCGGACTGGATCTGGTCGATGAAAACATTGCCGATCCGGCGAGTGCCGTCCACATCGTGACACCGCTCGGGTTCGGCCACGCTGATGTTGTGATTGCTGTCCCAAAATCCTGGATCGATGTGGAAAACATGGCGGATCTCGGCGATGTTGCGTCCGACTTCCGAAACCGCCACGGCCGCCGCCTGCGGGTCGCCACCAAATACGTCAACCTGACCCGGACGTTCTTTGCAAAACATGGCATCGCTGATTACCGGATCGTGGAAAGCGCCGGTGCCACCGAAGGTGCTCCTGCGGCCGGCTCTGCAGAACTGATCGTAGACATCACCTCCACCGGCTCAACTCTTCAGGCCAACAACCTGAAGGTCTTGTCCGATGGCGTGATGCTGATGAGCCAGGCCAATCTGGTGGCCTCCCTCAATGCTGACTGGTCGGAAACGGCCCTCAGCGGGGCGCGGGAAATCCTCGACCGGGTCGCAGCTGAAGACGCCGCGCGCAATGTGAAACTGGTCAAGGCTGCGGTCGATGACCGGACACAGGCGCTTCGGGCGGTAAGCAATGTCGGCGCGATCCAACGGTTTTCAGAATCGGGATCGACCGGTTATGTGAGCGTGTTGTGCCCAAAGGACGCTGTCGCAGCCTGCGCCAAGTTGCTGATCGAAGAGGGCGCAGACACCGTGACGGTTGAGACGCTCGATTACGTCTTTTCGAAAGACAATCCGCTGTTTGCGCCGCTGAAGGAGAAGGTTGGCGGATAACAGCAAACCTGAGTACGGACTAGCTCGGCCGCCTGAATGCTCTGCGCGCCTCTTCAACGGGCTCCCGGCAACAGCACCCTTCCAAGTGGTCGTTGACCATGCCCATGGATTGCATGAAGGCGTAAACGGTGGTTGGGCCAACGAAGCTCCAGCCCCGTTTTTTGAGGTCTTTTGAAAGCGCAGTGCTTTCTTCCGTTTTTCCAAGTGTCTTGGCGACCGCGAAGGTGATTTCTGATGGCCGGTTTTCCGGCTTTGGCTCGTAAGACCAGAAATAAGCCGCCAGAGATCCGTATTCCTTTTTCAACTCGATCGCGCGTTTGGCATTGTTGATCGCGGACTCGATTTTTTTACGGTGACGGACAATCCCTGCATCGCCAAGGCATCGTTCAACATCTGCTTCCGTGAAATTTGCAACTTCTTCAAATTCAAAGTTGGCAAAGGCTGTCCGAAACCCTTGGCGTTTTCGAAGGATCGTCAGCCAAGACAAACCAGACTGAAACCCTTCCAGGCAGATTTTTTCAAAGAGACGCCGGTCATCGTCCACGGGCCAGCCCCACTCCGTGTCATGGTAATGCAAATAGTCCGGCAAATTGCCATGCCACCAGCAGCGCTGTTTGCCGTCGGCCCCAAGCAGCAGACCCGTCTCCGGATCCCGCTCTGCCTTGGTAGTTTGTCCTGCCTCGACCATTGCATCTCTCATTTATTCACGTTTTGTTCCATTTCATGTGCTACACGAGATGGCGCAGAGGCGCAATCTGTGACTTTTGTGTGCAGTCAACAAAAAACCCGGCTCGATGGCCGGGTCTTATAGATCTTGAGGAAAGTTTTTACGCGAAGAGCGCGTCGATGTCGTCCTGGGTTGCAACATCGATATCGGATTCCAGTGCCGGGCCATTGAGCAGCGCAGCGTCGCCTTCCGCAGCTTTAACTTCTTCGACTTCAATGTCTTTGAAGCTCTCAATGCCGCCCCAGATGTCCATCATCTGCATAATGCGATCTTCGACGAACCGAAGTGTACCGACCACTTTCGTGATCCGCTGACCGGTCAAATCCTGGAAGTTACAGGCCTCAAAAATCTGGACAACTCGGTCCTGGATATCACCGGCAAGCTCTGAGTCCTGACCTTTAAGCCGCGCGGACAGAGTGTTCGCGGTTTCATCAATGAACTCGGCTGCTGACAGAATGCTTTCTGTCGCGCCTTCAGTGCCGACCACGACCGCATCAAGCTCATTCGTCACGCGAGTCATATCCTCGCCTTCCGAACCGGTCTTTTGGTGCAGGGTCGCGATTTCCTTTTTGGTCTGGGCAATCGCTTCATAGATTGCGTCCAGTTCCACCTTGAGCTTCGCCGCTTCCGAAAGCTCTTTACGGAATTCGGAAATGAACTTTTCGCTCATGGCTTCCGGGTCGATCGCAGTTTGTTGCTGCTGACCTTCGCCCGATTGGATCATCGCCTTCAAAGTCGAGAGTTCAGCCAAAACTTCCTGATGTCGACGCTCTTCGGCAAACGCAGGGTCCGCATTCGATACGGATTCCATACGTATTAAGGTTTCCGCTCGGAAGGATCGTTTCACAGCGGTCATACCTACTCCCGTCCCTTGCCCCTGCAGGCTTGTTCTCATAACGCTTTTGTCCTTATACCGACGGAAGCTTAAGGAATTGTTTTTTCGATACTAACAACATCACGCACCGGCTTCCCGCAAGGGTTACAAGGTCGACTCCCCACACCCCTGCCAACACTGCTTAGAACATGAGCGTGTTGATGCCGGTTGAAGATCACATTCCGGTATTGGGCTGGACAAGTTAGCGGGGGCGTGATCTGAATTCGATGTAGATCGGAGTAAAGTCCATTGCAGCGAACATGATGCGCAAGATCCTGATTTTCATGGTAATGTTGGGTTGGTTGGCAACCATGCCTGCCCGGGCATCAAGTGAAGCCTTTACGACCGAAGACATCATGTTCGGATTTGAACAGACTGTCTTCGGGCTTGAACATCGCAGTTGGGGATGGCGGCCTTACCTGGTCAAAAAATTCACGACACCCGTCCGCTTTTATATCCATAACCTTGCGCGCCGGGACCGAACGGCCACAGTCCGCCGCTTTGTAAAGGAGATTGACCGGCGGGTGAGCGGTTTGTCTGCCTCGATCGTTAGACGCCCGGCAGACGCAAATTTCGAAATCTTCGTTGTCGACCGCAAACAATACAAGCCGGTGGTGCGGACCGATATCTACAAGAACCCAAAGGCCAAGGTCCCCGGGCGATGCCTGGTCCGTGTTATCTCAGGACGAAACGGCATAAAGCGGTCGGCAGCGGTGATCGTTTCTGATGAAGGCGAATTCCTGTTTCAGCGCTGCCTTGTTGAAGAAGTGCTGCAAGGGCTTGGTCCCATGAATGACAACCACAAGCTGGTGCATTCAGTCTTTAACGATTCCTCCCGTCACAACCGTTTTACGGTGTTCGACCAGATCATTTTGAACATGCTTTACGACCCGCGGATCAAACCGGGCATGTCCGTGAAGCAAACGCAGGATATTCTGCTGCAGATCGCCCGCGACGCCCGCAGACGCGTGCGTTAACCAACGTTTCATCAAAACCCCAGTGTTCTCAACAGCCCAAAGCAGATGCTTTGAAGCGTTCCTATGGTCTTAAGTTTCGATTCATCTCGTTCCTAAACCAAGAACTAACCATAACTACCGAATGTCGGCGCCAGATGCCGTTGATTCATCTTTGGCACAGCCCACGCACCTATCATCGTTGCCAATCCGTTAACCGGCGGGGCGAAAGTTCCGCTGAACGTGGTTATCCATAAGTAACGAGTTGTGCCATGTTCTCTTTGTCCAAATCCTTGCCTGCCGCGGTTATTGCTGCTGGTCTCGCCTTTGTGGCCAGCGGGTTTGCGTCCGGCCCTGCCTCAGCCGGCCAGGTATCACCACCGCCGCTCGTCTTGAGCCCAAATCTCACCGAACCGTGGATGCTGCAGCTTCAACCGCGTGTACAGCGGCGCACTGCTGCTCCCACGCGGCGGCAAGTTCAGCAGCCTCGGGTTCAACGCCAGGTCCAGCAACACCGTGTTCAGCGGGCCAATTGGTGGTCGCCGCGCCAACAGCCCGTTCGGCAGCAGCAACAACAGCGTGCTCAGACCCGTCAGGTCGCTCCGCAGTTTTTGCCGACAATCGTCAGCTACGACAGCAAGTACAAGCCGGGAACGATCGTGATCGATACAAATGCCCGGTATCTCTACCTGATCCAGAACGATGGGACCGCCCGTCGATACGGTGTGGGCGTCGGCAAACCAGGTTTTGAATGGGCTGGAACGCACAAGGTCACCCGAAAGGCCGAGTGGCCGGATTGGCGCCCACCGGCAGCCATGCGCAAACGGCGCCCGGAATTGCCGGTCTTCATGGCAGGCGGACCGGACAACCCGCTTGGCGCACGCGCCCTTTATCTCGGCTCCACACTTTACCGGATCCATGGCTCCAACCAGCCTTGGACGATCGGGCACGCCGTCTCTTCCGGCTGCATCCGCATGCGCAACGAAGACGTTATCGATCTCTATGAGCGTGTCGGTGTTGGCGCGACGGTACACGTCATCTAATCCGATCACTTACAACGAAAAGCCGGAAGCGCGCAGCAAAAGCTGCGCGCTTTCGCGTTTCAGATGATGAGACCATTTACCAAGTGCTTGCTGCAATAATGGAAACGGTGCGAAACTATACCGACCAATCGGCCGCAGGCGGGCTGAAAACACTCGCACAGTCTCGAAAGCCCAAACTTTGCTTAAAACCTCAGACACTCCCTATTTTCTGAAGGCAGCGCTTGTTGGGATTCTGGTTGGGGGTCTGGCCACCGGTTTCCATACTGGTGTGGAAATCCTCATTTCCACCTATGCCAATTTCCGTGCCAGCGTCGGCTCGGGCATGCTGACATATCTCATCTCGGCCGTCGTTTCCGCAGCCTGCGTCACAGGCGCCTTTTTGCTCGTCGCCCGCTTTGCGCCAGAAGCCGCCGGCAGCGGCATCCAGGAAATTGAAGGGGCGATGGAAGACAAGCGTCCGCTTCATTGGGCGCGGGTTCTGGTGGTGAAGTTCTTTGGAGGCCTACTCGCGCTCGGCTCCGGTTTGGTTCTGGGCCGCGAAGGACCAACCATCCATATGGGCGCGATGACCGCAGAAGCGCTTTCAAGGTCACAAGGGCTGCAATCAGCGGACCACAAGGGGCTACTTGCGGCCGGTGCTGCCGCAGGCCTTGCAGCTGCGTTCAATGCGCCACTCGCAGCAATACTCTTTATTGTCGAAGAAACCCGCCGGCAGTTTCCATTTGGCTACCGGACTTACATGGCGGTCATCATTGCGTCGATCCTGAGCGCGGCCATCACCGAACAATTGACGCATATCGGCCCGCCGCTTCTCATCGAGGTCACATATATCCCGGTCTGGAGTTTTCCCCTTCTTGGGCTTTTGGGCGTGTGTCTCGGGTTCTTGGGCGTGTTTTTCAATTGGGCGCTTTTAAAGGTCATGGACCTCTTCCAATCCATTCCGAAGGGAGCGCGCTGGATCCCTGCCATGATGATTGGCGCTGCGACCGGTATATTGCTTGTCGCGTTTCCCGATGCAACGGGCGGCGGCGAGGACCTCGTCCGGGATCTCGTCACCAAAGATTACGGCATTCTTGCGCTTTTGCTGCTGACCTTGTTCCGGTTCGGCGGCGTGCTTTTTTCTTATGCCTCGGGCGTTCCGGGCGGGATTTTTGCCCCGATGCTTTCGATTGCGACCTGCGCGGGCCTGGCATTCGGAGTAATCACGACAGACATCATCCCGGTCGGCGATGCCGATTTCAAAGCTGCCTGTGCGATCGCTGCTATGGGTGGCTTTTTCGCAGCCTCCGTTCGCGCGCCACTCGTCGGTGTGGTCCTGGTCATGGAACTCACTGGTGCTTATGCGCTGATCCTGCCGGTCCTTGTTACCTGCACCGTTGCAGCATTAACCGCGCACCATCTGGGCGGACGGCCTATCTATGAACAGCTGCTGGAACGGACCTTAAGACTTGCCGGAGAGGCCCCGGATGCTGAACCAGACAAGACCCCTGTCCAACTCGGGACACGAAAAAGCTGAGGCCACTTCGGCTGCCTGAAGGCCCCGTTGAAGTCCGGAGAAGGGTTCAAGACAGCAAACCTTAAGTGGTTTCCTTCCGGTTCTTGGCCCCTATCTGATCTAAATGAGCTGAAAACGCGTAACACACTTCATCGGCCGAAAAATTTGAATACGGCCGGTTTCAAGCGCGGCGAAACCGATACAAAAACACACGTGTTGTGTTCTGAGAGCATCAATATGAGCAACCTGACGGATATGGAGATCTTCGCAAGGGTCGTTAGTGCGGGTAGCATGTCGGCGGCGGGCCGCGAAATGAACCTGTCACCGGCTGTTGTATCCAAACGCATTCGCCGACTTGAAGAAAAACTCGGTAGCCGCCTGCTTCAACGAACCACGCGCCAGATTGCGATGACAGAAGCCGGCCAAGGCTTTTATGAACGCGTGATCGCGATCCTTGCGTCTGTTGAAGAGGCTGAATCCTTCGTGTCTCGCGGGTCCGCGAAAGCGCGCGGACACCTGAAGGTTGCTGTCCCCACTTCATTTGGACGACTGCACATTGCCCCGCATGTCGGCAGGTTCCTAACCAGCAATCCGGACCTATCAATCAATCTGGATCTGTCAGACGAGTTCGTTGACATTGTTGGAGAAGGCTATGACCTGGCGATTCGGATCGCAGAATTGAGTGATTCAAGTCTCGTTGCGCGGCGTCTTGCCCCAATCCATCGCATTTTATGTGCGAGCCCGGATTACCTCGAAAAATACGGAACGCCACAATCCATCGACGACCTTCTTGCAAATCACGTGACTCTGGCAGCTGCCAACCAGGATCCCTGGCGCCTGGCAGGCCCGAACGGCATAGAAACCGTGCGGACGCAATCACCGGTCAAAACTAACTCGAGCGAAGTGGTGCGCGAATGCCTCCTCTCCGGCGTCGGGATCGCCCTGCGGTCCACCTGGGACATCGGCCCTGAGTTGAGCGATGGCAAGCTTCAAATCCTGTTGCCGGAGTACAGAGCATCTAAAGATGTCGGCCTTTATGCGGTATATCCGAGCCGGCAGTTCCTGCCCGCAAAGGTACGTGTTTTCATTGATTTCCTTGCAGGCCTTTACGGTTCGTCCCCGTATTGGGATGCAGGCCTGGAAGATTGGTTGCACCGGCCGAGAACTGCGAAAGCGAGCTAAGCGAGAGGCTTTCGCTGATCCAGTTTGGTGCGACTAGGTCTTAGTTTTCCCTGCGACGGCGCGGCGCTTGCATCGAGACGCAACATACTGTTGGTTGGTGTAGGGGCAGACATAGCCCAATTTGAGGGAGAGACACATGAAGCGGCTGCTGATAATCGCCGGCACTGCACTCATTGCATTAACGGCACAAGCCAACGCTGAGGGCGACCCGGCCAACGGCGAAAAAGTCTTCAGGAAATGTGCGGCTTGCCATGCCGTTGGCGAAAACGCCAGAAACAAAGTTGGGCCGCAACTCAACGGAGTTGTCGGACGTGACTGGGGTATAATCGAAGGCTACAAATACTCACCCAGCCTGATGGAAGGCGCTGGTGAAGGCCGCACATGGGATGTCGAAACCCTAGACGCCTACCTCTTGAAGCCGCGTGACGTGATCCCGAAAGGCCGCATGGCTTTCGCCGGTCTTCGTAAAGGCGAAGATCGTGCCGATGTGATCGCGTATCTGGCACAATACAGCGAAGACGGCACAACGAACTAAGTCGGTTTCTCAGATGCAAGAAAGGCCGGGTGTCAAACCCGGCCCTTTTTTTAAAAACATCACAAGTCATCCTTGTCCTGCTTGACGTGGCGTGCCCGTATTCTGCGCACCGTCCACCAAATGAACAAAACCACAACCGGCACGGCGATTGCCGTTGTGACCGAAGGTTGCGGTAACGGAAGCCCCGAGCCACCTGCCCCTTTCGCCAGGTAGGAAAACAGACCGACAATGTAATAGCTGACAGCGGCGACGGACAAACCTTCGACCGTCTGTTGAAGGCGCAGTTGCAGGCGCGCCCGCCTGTTCATGGATTCCAGCAGTGAGCGGTTTTGCTGCTCTAGGTCCACATCAACCCGCGTGCGCAACAAATTGGTCGCTCTGGCCAATTTGCGCGACAACATCGCTTGACGATCCTCAATCGCCTGACAAGTGCGCATTGCGGGAGACAGCCTGCGGGATAAAAAAGATGACATCGTCAATTCGCCCGGCATGGCCTCTTCTTGAAGTGCAGACAACCGGATTTTCACGATCTCATAGTAAGCGCGGCTCGCGCCAAAGCGGAAGGTGCTCGCTGTCGCGCCAGCCTCCAATGAAGCTGCAAGTTCCGTGAACTTGTTGAGAAGGTTCCGATTGCTGTCGAGGCCAGCCGCCGTTTTCATTTGGTCTGTCAAAGCTGCGAGCTCTATCTCGAACTTCCGAATGTCCGGTGACAGAGTGTTCGCCTCGAAAAGACCAAGCATGGCCAAGGTTCGATAGGTTTCAAGCTCCAGAAGCCGTTGAACGATCGCACCGGTCTGCACGTCGCTCATGGAGTGATTCAACACCAGGAACCGCGACAGTCCGTCCCCATCCTGACGAAAGTCCGTTGCGACGGTCGCTTGTCCGCGCTCGAGCGATGAGACCGTCAGGCTGCCTTCTTCGAAAGTAGACCGCCAGCGGCTTTCATCAATTTCTTGCCGCAGTTCCAGACGCACAGCCACGAGCAACTCGCCCGGTGCCAGGAAAGCCGCACCAAAAGGGTGGCCGGCCGGAGGCGCGCCAAACAAATGGTCGAGATCGGCTGATCCATCCCAAGTGTAGGTAGTGAATTCGGCATGCTGTTCCCAGCTCAAGTGCCCTTCACCGAACTCCAGGGTATGATACCGAGCTCCATCGGCCGGTCCCGCAACTCCTCTGGAGGTACAAAATTCTTTCAGCCATTCCTTATCCGCTAACGCTTCATCACTGTTGGTCAGGAAGGCGTAATGGAGAACCGTACGTGGGGTCAAAAGTGGCCGGAATGGGCGGGCATGAACCTCACCGAGAACCCTTTGCCGTAAGGGCGAAGCGCGGAATGTGGGCAATGCCCCACCGGTTTCCAGATATTTTTCCAATGACAGCCCCTCCTTGCGCTCAACAGCCGGTACAGCATGGCGGTTTCGACCACCCAAGACCACAGGCATTTTGAATTTCTTGAAAGATGACATAAGCGCACGTGCGTCTTTTTTGCCTTCAACCGAAATGCATATCGAAAATTGGATAATTTATTTGACCAATTTTACCGCTTCGACTATTTTCGCACTGTAATCACAGCGCAAAAACCAATGTTTCAGCCGATAGACACTCATAAAACAGCCGACGCTGCCGTCGAACAAATTGAAGAATTGATCCTCAAAGGAGTTCTCCAATCCGGTGACCGGATACCGGCAGAACGCGTGTTGGCAGAGCAGTTGCACGTGTCCCGGCCCGTGTTGCGAGACGCGCTCAAGACTCTGGAAGACCGGGACCTTATTGAAGCCCGTCAGGGTGGCGGCACCTTTGTTTGTGACCTTATTGGCCCGATTTTTTCCGAAGCAATCGTTCAATTGATATCCCGGCATCCCTCTTCAGTGAGCGACTATTTCGATTTCCGGCGCGGAATCGAACGTCAGGCATCGGCGATGGCGGCCATGCGCGCAGCTCCTTCGGATATCCGCAGGTTAAGTGACATCGTCGAGCAGATGGATACCGCTTACGAAGCGGATGACCCTCTCGTTGAGAGCCGTCTGGATGTGGAGTTCCATCATGCTGTCGGGGAAGCTGCACACAACGTGGTGCTGCTGCACACGCTCCACTCCTGCTACCGGCTTTTCGAAAACGGGGTCTTTCTAAACCGTGGCCGTCTCTACCATCATACGTCGGCACGGGCTGAAGTGCTGAAACAGCACAAGGCGGTGTTTGAGGCGATTGCTGCCGGAGATCCGAAGCTCGCGCAGCGCTGCGCGGAAGAACACATTGATTATGTCCGCGCCACACTCGCTGCTACGGAACAGCAAGATCAGCGCGAGAAACTGGCCGGTCTGCGCCGCACACAAGCTTCCGATCGAGCCGTAAAAAAATAGCTCAGGGGAAATGATATGCCGATTGTAACCGATGTCGCCGACATGCAGGCCCTTGCCAAACGGCGGGTCCCGAAGATGTTTTATGACTATGCCGATACCGGCTCCTGGACGCAAAGCACCTATTGGGACAACGAGGCGGCATTTCAACGGCAAAAGCTGCGCCAACGCGTTGCGCGCAACATCGACAACCGATCGGTCAAAACAAGCATGATCGGCCAGGATGTCACCATGCCGGTGGCACTCGCACCGGTCGGGTTGACCGGGATGCAGCATGCAGACGGTGAAATCTTGGCAGCACAGGCCGCCGAAGAATTCGGGGTACCGTTTACGCTTTCAACCATGAGCGTATGTTCCATCGAGGATGTTGCTGAACACACCAAGAATCCGTTCTGGTTCCAACTCTATGTCATGCGCGACCGCGGCTTTTCTGAAAACCTGATGAAACGCGCGCACACTGCCGGCTGCTCCGCTCTTGTCCTGACGCTCGATCTTCAGGTTCTTGGTCAACGGCACCGAGATATTAAGAATGGTCTCAGCACACCGCCAAAACCGAAGCCGCATGTACTCGTCGATCTTGCCTTTAAGCCGCGCTGGTGCTGGAACATGCTGCAAACCAAGAGGCGCGAGTTCGGCAACATCGTTGGTCATGTTTCCGGTGTTGAAGATATGACTTCGCTTGCCGAGTGGACGGCCAGCCAGTTCGATCCGACCCTCGATTGGTCCTCAGTCGAGTGGGTCAAGAAACATTGGGACCGGAAACTGATCCTGAAAGGCATCAATGATGTCGAGGACGCTAGAATTGCTGCTGATCTTGGCGCTGACGCCATTGTTGTATCGAACCACGGCGGCCGGCAGTTGGACGGCGCCCTCGCCTCCTATGACATCTTGCGGGATATCGTCGACGCCGTTGGCGACAAGGTCGAAGTACACGTCGATGGCGGCATCCGCTCCGGCCAGGATGTCTTTAAGGCTGTCGCCATGGGGGCCCACAGCACCTACATTGGACGCGCTTTCATCTACGGTCTTGGCGCAATGGGCAAGCCGGGCGTTCGCCAAGTCCTTGAGATCATGCACAAGGAACTTGATGTCACCATGGGCCTATGCGGCGAGACGGACATCAAGAAGGTCGGCAGGCACAATCTCGTGCTTTAGGAATTCCAACTTCGTTTCCTAACTGAAAAGTCTGTGCCGCCTGAAGCCTTTGTGTAGTCAGGCGGCGCATAGCGGGATACCGGGTCCCATTCATAGATCTGATCATCTCATCAAAAACTATCATTTGCGCTGAAGTATTCTGAAGCTCAGATTGTGCTGGTTCCTGCACAAACGAGTATTTCCCATGAGCATTGCCCAGCCAACGCTGAACCGGTCCGGTATGGACTCCACTGACCTTGGTCTCTATGCCGCCACGGTTTTTGCCTGGGGCTTCAGCTGGATTGCGATGAAAGGACAGATCTCTGGTGTAGCCCCGGAAGTGTCTGTCTTTTGGCGCTTTGTTGTCGCCGCAGCGATGATGATGACCTGGGTTCGGATGAGAGGTTATCCGCTGACCTTTCCGCTGAAAGATCATATTCGCTTTGCTGGACTTGGCGCGCTTTTGTTTTCAACGAACTTCACCCTTTTCTACTATGGCGCAGCGCATCTACCCTCCGGGCTTTTGGCCGTCGTGTTTTCCACGGCCTCTGTCTTCAACGTCTTTCTGGGGCTTGTTCTCTTCCGTCAACGCCCGAGTGCACTCACTCTGGCCGCTGGCTTTCTCGGCGTCGCAGGCATTGCGCTGATGTTTTTGCCGGAGATGGCCGGAACGCAGTTCGATACAAGTATCGCGATCGGGTTGGGCTTTTGTATCTGTGGGACCTTGTCGTTCTGCTTTGGCAACATGTTGTCAGCTGATACGCAGCGCCGCGGGATTGGGGTCATGCCCGCAACTGCTTGGGGAATGGTCTACGGGATGATATTCCTCGGACTGTTTTCAGCAATCCGTGGGCAAAGCTTTGCGGTTGACTGGACGCTGCCATACATCGGCAGCCTGATCTACCTGGCCTTGGTTGCCTCGGTCATTGCGTTTGCGTCCTATCTGACGCTCCTTGGACGGATCGGTTCCGCGCGGGCGGGATACGTCACAGTGCTGTTCCCTATTGTAGCGCTGGCGCTGTCAACGATCCTTGAGGGGTACCAATGGACACCACTCGCAATCGGCGGCCTCGCTTGCGTCATTGGCGGCAACGTCATGATGTTGCGCGCCCGATAATCCAGATCTCACAGAGTGATCCGGGATCCGAAGAGCTACTCGGCCGCTTCACGGGACGACACCGTTCCCACATTGCCAATAGCCGCTATGATATGATTGCATAGCCGGTCATGCATCGGCAGGCGGGCGTTGTCTGACCGTAGCATGGCGATGTCACAATGCGGCAAGGCCGGGAATCCGTCTCTCTCGTCCAAGATGCGCATACCATCCCGGATAGCGCTTTCAGGGAACACCGTTAGTGCCAGTCCAGCTTGCACAGCCCCAATCAGGGCCGAGCCGCTCGCACTCGTATAGGATACGCGGTACTGGCGTCCTGCACGATCCAAGGCATCCATGGACAACCGGCGCCAACTGCAGCTGGAGGGGCCAAGCGCAAGCCGCAGAACATCTTGTGTGTGTGCGCTGTGCTGTTCTGATGTGACCCAGTAGAGGGGTTCGCGCCGAATGATTTCACCGCGTAACTCACTCGTATCGCCGGATGTCGTGATCGCAACATCGAGCTCATTGTCGCGCACCGCTTTTGTCAACTTTGCGCTGCTGGTGCATTCGACCTGAACCTCAATAGAAGGGTTGAGTCGATTAAACGCGGCAAGCACCTGCGGAAGCAGCCGATCGGCATAATCGTCAGGGACACCGAGTTTGACGAAACCGACCTCTTTTTTCCCATTGAAGGCCAGCAAGGTTTCATCATTCAGCTGAATCATGCGGCGGGCGTATTCCACCAGACGCAGCCCTTGTTCAGTCAAACGCGACTGCCGCCCGTCTTTGATGAAAATGGGCTGCCCAACACGTTCTTCCAGGCGGCGCATCTGCATGGAAACCGCGGACTGGGTCTTGTGAACCGCTTCTCCGGCCTTTGTGAAACTGCCAAGTTCGGCAATTGCAAGAAAGGTCCGAAGCTGATCAATATCCAGCGCGTGACTCATGGAGCTCTCCTAAATGGACACAAAACGCAGTCACAAGACCATCATGAAATATGATTGATTGATCCTGCTTACATCAAATTTTATGGCAATTCAATTTTTGATCATTCCGCCGCCTGCGGAACCGACAGATTGTCGAGGGACGACATGATGTGTTCCACCAAGGCATCTGTTACGCGGGAATTGTTGTGCCAGGACCGCATGATGCCAATCTCGCAATCCGGCAGCCGTGGAAACCCATCCGCTTCCGTCAGAACCCGCATTCCGGAACGAAGAGCGGATTCCGGTAGAACTGAAATTGCCAAGCCGGCTAAAACTGCTGCCCCGACAGCGGTTGAGTTCCAACTGGAATACAAAAGACGGTACTCCCGGAGCTGATCCTCCAGCGCACTCAATGCAGCCTTGCGCCAGTCACATGTTGCCCGACCCAAAGCCATCGGCAAAACCGCCTCGTTTTCCGTGGCATGACGCGCAGACGCAACCCATAGCAATGGTTCCCGGCGCAGGATCTCAACGTTTTTGCGCCCTTTTTTCTGAACGTGGGTGATGATCGCCACATCAAGCTCGCCCTCGCCGATCATGTCCGCAAGGTTCGGTGTCGGCGCGCATACAACACTCACTTCAGCCTTTGGATTGGATCGGGAGAACCTTGCGAGGATCTCCGGTAGGAACCGATCAGCGTAGTCATCCGGTGTGCCCAAACGAACCAGTCCAGCAAGCTCTGTATCGTCAAACGCCGCGAGTGTTTCATCGTTCAACTGCACAAGCCGTCTGGCATAGTGCAGGAGCCGTTCTCCGTGTTCAGTCAGACGGGACTGCCGCCCGACACGAACAAACAGCGGTTTTCCGATCCGCTCTTCAAGCCGGCGCATCTGCATGGAGACCGCAGACTGAGTCTTGTGCACGTTGTCCGCAGCTTTGGTAAAGCTTCCGCTTTCTGCAATGGCAACAAATGTCCGCAGCTGATCCAAATCTAACATGCCGCTTCACCGATAATTTCCAGAGTTTCAAAATCGGAACCAAGCCATCCAAATTGGCTCGAATCTGGGAGTTTTTCCTAAGACACAGTCTTCATATCACAATATATGATTGTTCATATCAAAAACATTCGTTGGAAAAATGGATCAATCCATCGCATTTAGAGCGTGTTCCAAACAAAGGACTGCCCCAAGGGCGCGGAACAAGCAGCCGGAAATTCCTCCGGCGGCTCACAGGAGAACTACGCCATGTCACATATCGCACACCACCCCATTTTCGCTCTTTCCGGGCAGTTGGTTGCCCGTGCCCTGCGCGTGTTCAAGAACCGCCGCCAAATGGGCAAGCTCTCGGAGTTGAGCGACGCAGCGTTGAAGGACATTGGACTGACCCGGAGCGATGTTCGACGAGCCATCGCGCTACCGGTCCACACCGACCCGGTACCTTTTTTGACGCAAATGGCCAACGGGCACAGCATCGCCGCACTGCAGCCTATGCCCCTTGCCGCCAATGAAGGTCCCAAAACTCCGAGACTGACGGTTATTCCAGCACATCCCCGGCCGGAAATCGCAGCTTGATTTGAAACTGTTTAGCAGCCCCTGTCGGCAAGCCTTGCTGACGTCAACTGACCCGCCTTTTCGGCGGGTCTTTTTTTATTCGTCTTATTTGCCGAGGTTTTTGGTTGCTGTCGCGAAGAAATCGTCAAAGGCCTTGAACTGGCTGGACTGCAGATCCCGCCCTGCCGACATCCAACCGGACACCATTTCATCAAATTCCGACGCCTCGCCTGACTCAGCCTCTTCATGGCTTAGGTCGTCTTCGAGCTCCAGCTCCAGCTCAGCTTCTTCTTCGGCATCGCGCGCCGCGGCAGGTTGCAGGAACGAGCCCCAAAAGGCGTTCATTGCTTCCGTGTACCCTTGAAGGTAGTCGATTGGAGCTGGCGCCCGTTTTGGCCGCCCACGCGCAAAGCCGCGCAGATAAGCATCCAACAGGTTCTGAGCCTCGCCTTGCAGGAAGGGCCTGGCCACTTGTCCAAAGGCAAGTGTGGCCGCAACCGGCATCAACTCCTGCACAGCGTCTCGTTGAACACCGGTCATTGTGGAAATCTGCGCAGCAACAGCCTGCTGAACGGCTTCCGGACCGAAGAACGGCGTCAGGGATTGTTGTGTAGGGGCTTGGAAGAATTTTGCGTAGTCAGCAAAGGGATTGCCGGACCCGGCAGACAGTTGCGCTGCTTGAGCAAACCAGTCTGGCATACCTTTACTCGGCGTACCGAAATGCTGAAACCCGGACAGCGCAGCAGGCATTAAATGCTCCATGACACGATTCAGATCGTCATTGGACCAGCCAAAACGCTCCTGCATATCTTTGCTCAAGGAAAAGATATCGAACGGCGGCGCCGCCTTGTCATTTGCTGTCATCACGCTGCCTCGACTGTCTTGCGCAAGGCCCTGAGAAACAAGGCTATCTCGCTCACAGTGACTGCTTCACGGCAGAACGTCAATTGATCCCGGCAAAGCTTTTGCCGGGATAAGAAAAACCACTTAGCCTTTTGCAAGGATCAGTATGCGTATTCCCGGAAAATCTGTGACAAATCTCCGTTCCACGATCCGTTGTACCGTTGAAGTAGAATGTCGGCCGGACACATGCCTGCTGCGAGCCCTTCTTCAACGGGCGCCAGATGAACACGTTCATCCAAGTCGCCATCACTCATGCGCTCGCGGCGTTTGAGGCCCTCCTGGGACAGCGCGAGTACTTCCTTGGCAACATCCAGCACGGTTCCACTGCGGAACGGTGTCTGCAATGCGGTTTCCGGCACACCTGCCCGCAACGCTGCCCGCTCTTCTGCTGTCCAGTCTTTCACCAGTTCAAACGCCTGGTCCAGAACACCGGTGTCGTAGAGCAGCCCGACCCACAGGGCCGGCAGCGCGCATATCCGGCGCCATGGGCCACCATCGGCACCACGCATCTCGATGTATTTCTTCAGCCGCACATCCGGGAACAAGGTGGACAGATGGTTGTTCCAGTCTCCAAGGCTTGGACGGGCATCCGGGATCTTGCCCTCAAGGGCCCCATTCATGAAGGCCCGGAACGTGGTTCCGGTAACATCATGATATTCAGTGCCCCGCTTGACGAAATACATCGGCACATCCAAAGCCCATTCGACATAGCGTTCAAAGCCGAAGCCGTCGTCAAAGGCAAAGGGCATGTCGCCCGTGCGGTCCGTATCCGTGTCGGTCCAGATCTGGGCCCGGAACGACTTGAAGCCATTCGGCTTGCCATCGGTGAACGGAGAATTGGCAAAGATCGCCGTCGCGATCGGCTGGAGCGCCAGACCGACACGCATCTTCTTGACCATATCCGCTTCTGTTTCAAAATCCAGATTCACCTGGATCGTCGACGTGCGGTACATCATGTCGAGGCCGAGGGAGCCGACCTTCGGCATGTAATTTGTCATGATGTCGTAGCGCGACTTCGGCATGCGCGGCATGTCTACCCGGGCCCAGGTTGGCGCCATTCCAACACCCAGGAAACCGACTCCCAGCGGCTCTGCCACCTGACGTACATGCGCCAGGTGCTGGTTGGCTTCGCGGCAGGTCTGGTGGAGATTGTCGAGCGGCGCGCCAGACAATTCGAACTGGCCGCCTGGTTCGATAGAAATCGCACCACCGCCCTGATCATCAGCGAGGCCAATGATCTTTCCAGCGTCTTCGATCCGCTCCCATCCAAGAAGGCGTTCCATCCCTTCCAAAACAGCTTCAACACCATTGGCGCCGCCGTACGGGATTGGTGAATTGTCATTTACGTTGAAGCCGAATTTTTCGTGTTCGGTCCCAATCCTGAAATCGCTTTTGGGTTTGCACCCTGCTTCCAGCGTTGCTGCCAGATCAGCGACCGTTTCAATTGGTGTGGCATCGACCGTATCGCGGGCCATACAACCATCCTTACGTGTTTGCGGAAGAAATCATAAGGAGCCCAGCCCCCTTAAAACCGCGATGATCAGATGCCTTTTTTGGCGTTTATGAGTTCCGGTGATTTAGGAGTCTTGAAAGTAGAATGCAAGCGCAGATGCGACATGCAGGTGCGGCTCACGCAATCCTGAAGACCGTCAAAGCCTCCTCCCGGCCCCTGAGTTTTACAGGACCAAGACTGGTCACTTTTGCCCCTTCAGGTAGTTGCGACATGGTGTCTCCGCTTGCAAGCGCAATCACCTTAGCACCTGGGTCAACGTGCTTGCCATACTCTTGAAGGCGGGCCGCAACGTTCACCGCATCACCGATGACCGTATAATTCATTCGAGAGGCGGATCCGATATTACCGACAACAACCTTGCCGGTGTGAATGCCGATCCTGAGGCGCATGTTAAGCACGCTGTCCATATTAATCTGCTCAGCCAATGCCGTGACAGCCGCGATGGCCCTGGAGGCATGGTCCGGTTGATCTGACGGCGCGCCCCAGAATGCCATGACACCGTCTCCAAGAAACTTGTCGATGGTCCCGTCCCTGTCGGTGATTACCTTTGAGACCGTTTCGAAGTAGCCATTCAGATAAGCTGCCGTTTCTTCTGCGCTCAAGTTGGATGCCAAGCTGGTGAAGCCTGCGAGGTCCGTGAACACAATCGTCATTTCCCGGAGCTCAATATTCCGGCTGTCGGTCATGCCTTCTTCGATCAGCCGGGTTACAAGCTGACGCGGCACGTATTTGGCAAAGGCGTTGAGAGCGCCGATTGACCCGTTGAAGGCCTGATTAACATCGTTGAGTTCAGCCAAAGATGAAGACGGTAGACGATGTTCTTCATGAAATTCCAGCTTGCGGAGATCAGCGGCCGCTTCAGCCAACCGTGCCAGCGGGCGCCCCAACTTGCGCCCAACAACAAAGGACAAAGCAGCTCCGGCGACCAGGGCCGCCAATGCCGCGTAAAGCACCACCTGGGTCTGGTCCAACGCTTCTCCGAACTGGTCTGCTCGGTAGAGTGTCCCAATGATCCAACCGTCGGCGGGTCCGGTGTCGAGCTCCATATAAATCGCGGTGTAGAAGCCGCCAAAAGCCGGAAACAAACGTCCGCTTATCTGCCCGTCAATCATGTGCGCCTGATGTCCTGCATCCCAGATCAGGTGTAACGGTGTTTCCGTCATGTCTGTAAGCGATGGCAATGGCGCCTGCGGCGATGCCGTGTAATCCACACCCTCCAAGCCGTCGACAACAATCGCTTTGTTGCGGCCGGAGAGCAAAAACACTTGCTGCCGGCTGTCCCAGGTCATGGCCCTGGCGACATCAAGAAACACGGCACGCGGATAATGAGTGAACAGCCTCTGACCGTTTCCAAGGTCCAATTCGGCGGTTTTCACGGCTTCCGCCTGCCCCTCACGCCATTCAAATGCGGACCACGCAACGTCCGGCAATTCGTCGGCCGGCGCATCGTCCATGACCGATCGGCCAAGTTCAAACTCGGCGTTCTCCGGAAGCAGCTTTTTATAAGCCTCAAGATCGGCGCCGTTAAGATGCCGCTGCATCGCCGCTGCATGGACCGCAATCGTGCGAAGCAGAACGTCCTGCTCAGAGAAAAACTTGTCCAAAACAGCGTGATTGGCATTCAGGATGGCCGCGGCTTGCTGATCCAGCAAGCTACCCGCAATACGCCGGTCCGCAGCAGCCATGTAAGCAATGATCAATCCGCAAATCGCGACTAGCAGCAGCGAGAACACCAACCCGAGCGCCACACCAACCGGAATTCTGAAAGGTTTCCGGCCTCGTCGCGAATCTATCGGCGCGCTGTGCCGGGAAAGGGCTGGAGAAGCATTGCCTGAGGCAGAGATATCTTTTGCTGGGCGCTTCTCCTTGTCCATGGCTACTTCCAGTCTCCGGCGGTTGCTTGGACAACAGCAAGGGCTGCGACTGCTGCCGTGTCGGCCCTTAAGATCCTCGGGCCCAACGGGATTGGGGTCACGAAATCCAGATCTTTCAAAAGTACGCGCTCGTCTTCCGAAAACCCGCCTTCCGGTCCGATGAGAATAGCCAGCGGCGGCGGTCTGTTTTCTTTCAGCTGCACAAGGGTCAAAAGAGGATTGTTGGTCTCTTCGCCTTCGTCGCAGAAAAGCAGTTTCCGTCCAGCATGTGCCTCAGGCCATGTAGTTAGAACATCTTTGAGCGACATCGGAGACAAAACACTAGGCACAGAAAGCACGCCGCATTGCTCAGCCGCTTCAATGACATTTGCTTCCATGCGCTCGACATTTACCCGACTGGATTGTGTGTGCTGAGTCATGACCGGCATAAGGCTGCCTGCCCCCATTTCGACCGCCTTTTGCACCATGTAATCCAGGCGTGCGTGCTTGAGCGGCGCAAACATGTAGATCAAGTCATTTGGCGCGGATTGTTCGCGCGTCCGTTCCATGAGTTGCAGCGAACAGGCACGCCGGCCACTGCTTTGGATCTTCGCCAGCCACTCACCGTCGCTGCCATTAAAGACCAGAACGTAGTCCCCGTCCTTTAAACGCAATACGTTCAGAAGGTAGTTCGCCTGACCGCGATCCGCTTCGATCCGAGCGCCATCAGCCAGAATGTGACGCAGAAAAAGACGCTGCATATTAAACTCGTATTTCCCCATGCGTTTTAGGTAGGCGGTGGAATGTGCTCGATTCAAGGCGGTTTTTTAATATCACCGGATGCTTCACAGCAATCGTATGTTTGCCAAAGCCGAAGGCTATCGCGCATAGTTTTGAAGGCTATTGCAACCTGATTGACGTATGAGCGGTTAAAGGTGGGCAAATAACATGTGCATTGGCCTTGACACGCCCTCCTCTTTTTATATGAGCAAAATACTCAAGTTTCACTCACAAGAAGGAATTCCTCGTGGGCCTGTTCGCAAACGAAGTTTCCAAAATTCGTCAACTTCTATGCGGAGTTTTGGAGCCGACACCGCTACAATTCAGCCAATATCTGTCCGATCTTCACCAAGCAGATATCTGGCTCAAGCGGGAAGACCTGACCCCGGTGCGCAGCTACAAGGTGCGCGGCGCGTATGCCTTTATTCATCAAGCCTTGGACAAGGATCCGGACTGCGCTCTTTTTGTGTGTTCTTCCGCGGGCAATCATGCCCAGGGCTTTGCATTTGCCTGCCGGCATTTCGGCAAGCCGGGCATCGTCTTCATGCCGCTCACAACACCTCAGCAGAAAATCCAGAAGACCCGTTCTTTTGGCGCGCCGCTTGTAGATATAAAACTCATCGGCGATGGCTTCGACGCCGCCAACAAGGCTGCTCTGGAATACTGTGCTCAGAACAATGGTTTGATGGTACCGCCCTTTGATCACGAAACGATCATTCTGGGCCAAGCCACCGTCGGCAAGGAAATCGTCGAACAGACCCCGAAAGGCATCAAATGGGACCGGCTGATCCTGCCGGTCGGCGGAGGCGGACTGTCTGCGGGTGTGAGCCGCTATTTTGCCGAAAAAGGTTTGACCGCGAAATTCAGTTTGGTGGAGCCAGAAGACGCTCCCAGTCTTTACAACAGCCTCCAAGCAAACGAGCGGGTGCGGCTTGACTGGGTCGATAACTTCGTCGATGGCGCAGCAGTTGCCCAAATAGGCGCAGAAAACTTCAAACAACTTTCCACCTTCGCACCAGAAGACGTGATCCTTGCCCCCACCGACGGTGTATGCGCGACGATGATCGATATGCTCAACATTGAAGGGATTGTCCTGGAGCCCGCAGGAGCGCTGGCGATTGACGCGCTCAATCGACTGCCTGCAGGTGAGGTAAAGGGAAAAAAGATCGTCTGTGTGGTTTCCGGCGGCAACTTCGACTTCGAACGTCTGCCGGAGGTGAAAGAGCGGGCGCTGAAGTTCTCCGGCCTGAAAAAGTATTATGTCATTCAGTTGCCACAGCGTCCGGGTGCGTTGAAAGACTTCCTGTCTCTACTGGGCCCGGACGATGACATTGCGCGGTTTGAGTACCTGAAGAAATCCGCCCGCAACTTCGGTTCGGTTCTTATCGGAATAGAGACAAAACAACCGGAAAACTTCCAAACTCTGCATGAAAGCTTCGACCGGTCCGACATTCGCTGGGAAGACATTACGGACAATGAGGCAATCGCGAACTTCGTGATCTGACGTTGTGACCTGCTCTTGACCGGCGTGATCACAGCCGCCAACTTCACAGAGCAATAAGGAATCACGCAATTGGCCGACACCCCATCCAACGTCGCTGAGTTTTCCGTATCCGAAATCTCGTTTTCCATCAAACGCACGATGGAAGACGCATTCGGCTATGTGCGGGTACGCGGCGAATTGGGACGGATTTCGCGACCGGGATCGGGCCACATTTACCTGGACCTAAAAGATGACCGTGCCGTTCTGTCCGGCGTTATCTGGCGCGGCGTTGCGTCCAAACTGAAGATCCAGCCGGAACAAGGACTGGAAGTCATCGCAACGGGCAAGATCACAACGTTCCCAGGCCAATCCAAATACCAGATGGTCATCGATGCGCTGGAACCAGCTGGTGCCGGCGCGCTGATGGCGTTACTTGAAGAGCGCAAGAAAAAGCTCGCTGCCGAAGGCCTCTTTGCCGAAGAACGCAAACGTCCGCTGCCATCTTTGCCAAATGTAATCGGCGTTGTGACGTCCCCCAGCGGGGCGGTTATCCGCGATATCTTGCACCGCATCTCCGACCGGTTCCCGGTCCATGTGCTGGTCTGGCCTGTTCGGGTTCAAGGCGAAACAAGCGGTGCGGAGGTTGCCAACGGCATCCGGGGCTTTAACGCCATACAGCCTGGCGGGATGATTCCACGACCGGATCTCGTCATTGTTGCACGTGGCGGCGGCAGCATCGAAGACCTTTGGGGCTTTAATGAAGAAGCCGTTGTGAGGGCAGCTGCGGAAAGCCAGATCCCTCTGATTTCGGCCGTTGGCCACGAGACCGACTGGACATTGATCGATTTGGCTGCAGATCTCAGAGCCCCGACGCCGACCGGGGCTGCCGAGATTGCGGTTCCGGTCAAGGCCGAGCTCATGTCCATGGTCGATGATCGGGCGAGACGACTGTCGACCGGTTTGCAGAGGTTTGTCGGGTCAAGGCGAACAGAACTGCGCGCTGCAAGCGCAGCCCTCCCTGCCCCACGTGATCTGCTGGCTTTGCCCCGGCAACGGTTCGACACGGCGGCCAACAGCCTGGAACGCGGCCTGATCGTCAACACCAAGCATCACCGCTCCACGTATCAGAACGCTTCGGCGCGCTTGTCTCCCATTGTGCTTACCCGGCTCAGCACAAAGGCGCGGCAAGATCTTTTGGTTGCTGGGGATCGGCAGCAACGGGCGTTATCTGTCGGGATTGCGCAAAAACGCCAGGCGTTTGACGCTGTTGTGGCCCGATTGACACCCTTCCGGCTGTCTCAGCAAACCGCCCTTTCCAAGGAACGCGTAACTGGCCTCGGCGACCGGCTTGACCGGGCTTACCTGACCCGGCTTAAGGACAGTGCAGCCAAGCTGGACGGCCTCCAGAAACTTTTGAAGTCGCTTTCCTACAAAGATGTGCTCGCCCGTGGCTATGCCGTGGTGCGCGATGCTGATGGCCAACCGATCCGGTCGGCTGCCGCAGTTGAGACTGGTGCGGCGCTGTCCGTTGAACTGGCAGACGGTACACTGGATGCTGTTGCCATGAGTAGCGGCTCAAGTTCCAAAAAATCCAAAACAACCGGCCCCAAAAAAGCTGCTTCACAAAAACCCGCCGCTGACCAAGGCAGTCTGTTTTAGGACAGTTTTACGCGGTCTGCTCTACCCGCTGATCCTGCAGGTTGCGAAACCGCTCAATTTGAAAACTATTTTATCCATTCCTTTTCTGAACACTTAATTCGCCGCTCCTAGACTGCCGTTTCAAGAAAAGAGCTCATTAGAGGGACCGTACCGGCGGAGACCACACCGTGGCATACGGATATAATGATCCCACCGGTTGAATGACGGGTTATAGGCAATGCGCGTAACGTCTAACGACTTGCAAAAACAGTTGGAACAGCAAAATACGACTCGAGGCCTGTCGCTGCCGCAGGTTGCCTCAACAACATTCACGGCTCCTGCTTACACCGCCGCGACACGAGAAACCAAACCCAGCAAAACATCTGGCCTTTGGTCTGCAATGTGTTTCGTAGGTGGAACCTTGTTCGGCTTCCGCGGCCGGGTCTCCCGTCTCGACTACTGGATTATCGGATCGGCCTACACCGTCACATCCATCATTGGCTACATTGCCTTTGCCCAAGCCGCAGGCTCTTTCAATTGGGGAGACATTGCTTCTGCCAGCCATGACATCGGTTTTGTGCTCCGGTTCCTGACGTTCTGTTTCGTGATGATGATGCTGCGCTTCTCTCTCGAAGCGCGCCGGTTTCAGGACCGTGGCGTGACAGGGTATTGGTACTTCGGTTATCTCGTTCCGTTTCTGAACATCTATTTGCTTTTGGCCAACAGCTTGATGCCGGGAACCAAGGGCGCAAACCGCTACGATCTTTGATCACAGACTTGCTAAAAAAAACCGCCGGAAATCCGGCGGCTTTCTTTTTTGGGCGAACTCGACTTTAGATCTACCCCATCAACGATGGCAGCCAGGTGATGATCGACGGGAAGGCGAGCAAGCCGGCAATCGTCAGAACGTCTGCGATGAAGAACGGGATACAGCCGCGGAAGACTTCCTGAACCGGGATGTCTGGGCGTACGCCGGAGACCACGAAACAGTTCAGCCCGATGGGCGGCGTGATCAAACAGAGCTCCGCCATCTTCACCACCAAAATACCAAACCAGATGGCGCATGCTTCGCCCGACATGCCGAATGTGCTGTCGGCCGCAGAGACACCCTCGCCGCCATTTAGCGCCATCACCGCAGGATAGACCACCGGAAGGGTCAGGATCAGCATGCCGATCGCATCCATGAACATGCCCAGCACGGCATAGGCCAGCAGAATGCAGATCATGATCAGCCACGGAGAGAACTCCAGGGCGACGATGAAATCCCGGAACGCTTCCGGCAAGCCGGCAAAGCCGAGGAAGCGGACATAGACCAGAACGCCCCAGATCAGGGTAAAGATCATGACCGTGAGCTTGGCTGTTTCGTGAAGTGCCTGACCGAGTTGCTGAAACTTCATGCCCTTTGCAAATGCGACCATCAAAACCACGAAAGCACCGAGTGAGCCGGCCTCTGTTGGCGTGGCTAGTCCGAAAAAGAACGAACAGAAGATAATCCCAATGACCGCCACGATTGGCAGCGTGCCCGGGATACTCTCAAACCGCTGCTTCCAGGTGAACCCCTTGATGGCTGGTGCATCGCCGCGCCAGGCAGACACCCCCACAATGATCGCCACATAGATCAGTGCTGAAAACACGCCCGGCAAAAAGCCCGCGATCAAGAGTTTGCCAACCGACTGCTCAACGAGGATCGCGTAGATGACGAGGATTGCAGATGGCGGGATTAAAGATGCCAGAGTTCCGCCTGCTGCCACAACAGCAGCGGACAGTCTTGGCGAGTATCCCTCTTTCAGCATCTCCGGGATTGCAACGCGCGCAAAGACCGCAGCCGTCGCCACAGATGCACCGGATACAGCCGCAAAGCCTGCCGTCGAGAACACAGTGCCGACGGCCATACCGCCCGGCATCCACCCAAGCCAGCGCTTCGCAGCCTCAAACAGCTGTTTCGTGAAGCCTGCATAAAAGGCGAGGAAGCCGATCAGAATGAAGGTCGGCAAAACCGAGAGGGCATAGGTGACGGATTTGGAATGCGGGATTGTTCCCGCCATTTTGAGTGCAACAAAGAAGCCGCGCTCAAAACCCATTTTCAGCGAGAAATGTAGAATTAGGCCAACCAGCCCTACGAAGGCAGCGGCAAAAGCCACCCGGACACCCATGATGACCAGGACCAGCAAGACGCCGGTCATCAGGAGACCTACTTCAAACGGTGTCATTTGGTGTCTCCTGCAACAGCGTCGTCGCCAAAGGCTTCTTCGATTTCATGTTGGGCGACCTTTTCAACGTCCTCAATGACAGGAACAGCAACCGGCTCGCGGTCCGGATTACGCACCAGACGGGCATATCCGTAAATCTGCATGAGGAGGCGCAAGAACAGCAGGCTCAACGCAACGGGAATGACGAGTTTCGATGGCCAGGTCGGGAGCCGGATATCCATGGTGCTGTCACCAATCGACCAGGAGCGATCGAAGTGGAACCAGGAGCCCCAAATCAACAAGGCGACCGTAAAGGCGATCACGATCACACCGATCATTTCACAGATGTAAAGTGCTCTGCCGCGGAGCTTCCCGAGCACTATTTCCATGCGGATGTGTCCACCAACACGTTGGCAATAGGCAACGCCGGCAAAGGCAAAAATTGCCATGGCCTGTTCGGTGATGTCGATAAAACCCGGGATCGGCGTGTTGAAGAACAACCGGCCCAGGACCTGGGCTACAGCCAAAAACATCAGTGACAAAATGGAGAAGGCAGCGATCATGTTGAATCCGTTTTCAACGTGACCAAGCCATCCATCGAACCGGATATACGTCGTTGGACGGTCGGTATCTGAACCGCCCGATTGAGGAGAAGTGTTCATGAAATCAGCCCTGTGGAAAGTCTCCCCGGCAGTTGGTGCCGGAGAGACATCTTCGAGTTCAAGTGAGGCTGACGTTATTCAGCGATGGTCTTTTTGACCATGTCGAGCAGCTCTTGAGCCGGCAAACCGTTGGCCGTTTGCTCTTCGATCCACGCCTGTTGGATCGGACCTGCCTTTTCGGCAAAGGCTGCCAACTCGGCGTCGGAATACTCGATTTGCTGAATGCCAAGTTTGTCCAGCTCCGGCCACCACTTGTCATAAACCTTGGCGTAGGTTGCCAGGTAATGGTCAAGTGCCGGATCGACGGAAGAGTCGAGGGCGGCCTTGAAGTCATCCGGAAGCGCTGCGTAGGCGTCAGTGTTCACAACGATCGGGCAGTGAACGGTGCCCGGGTTCAGGTTCTTGGTCCACCAATCAGCCACTTCAACGACCCGGAAAGACAGGTGCGCATGTGGTGCAAAACCAGCGGCCTGCACTGTGCCGGAGTCAATCGCCTGATAGGTTTCAGATGCGGTCACGGAAGTGGGAACAGCGCCAGCTGCTTCCATCAGTTTGCCGAGACCACCGAGGGCGCGCACACGCATGCCATCAAAATCGGAAACGGAAGCCGGGGCGTCACCTTTGCCGGCAAAATTGTATTGCGGCATCGGAGATGGCATCAGCAACTTGGCGTTCCAGCGGCCGAGATCCTGCTGTACGGCCGGATGCTCATAAAGCGCCTTGGAAACCTTTACTTCAGTCTCAAGATCAGAAACGCCAAGGAACGGAAGTTCCAGAACGGTCAAAGTCGGGTTCTTGTCGGCGTGGTAGGATGCGCAGAACTGAGCCATCTCGAACGCGCCGAAAGAGATACCATCGAGGTTCTCACGGGACTTGGACAGCGCGCCACCATAGTGCAGAACAATTTCAAACTTGCCATCGGTCTTTTGAGCGACCTGCTCAGCAAGCTTCTCGACATGCTCGGTGAACGCCCGGCGCTTGCCCCAAAGGGACACGTTCCAAGTGACATCGGCAGCGAAAGTTTCAGTTGCAAAAATAAGGGCAAGGGCGCCCGCGGATACCGCGGTCGCAGCTTTGAGTGACGTGAGCATGAAATCCTCCCAGATTATTGGCTCAATCTCTTGACCACCCGGCCAGCAATAAAGGGCTGACCAAGTCAGAGCCTGTTAAGCATGACCCGTGCCAGCTTCAATTGACAACCAAAAACTGAGCAAACCGGCGGCTTTTTCATGCTCAAAACAAAACTACCGCAGTGCACCTAGGCGAGATCTTGCCGACGCTCAAAATACGTCGGCGATTTTTCGCCGATCGCCAAGTATCAGGCGGCTCCAGGTTCCGGATCGCTCGCTTGATCCCGGCTCAATCCGAGGCGTGCCATCTTCTCGTTGAGCGTCCGCCGAGGCACGTTTAGCTCGCGCATGACGTCGGCTACCTTGCCGCCATGACGCCTCAAGGCCCCTTCGATCAAAGACCGTTCGTAAGCGTCCAGAAGATCCTTCAATCCGCCTGCTCCCATCGGCGGCACGTCATCGCGCCGGCCGGTGACGAGCGTTTCCAGCGGTTGCGGATTGACCTGCGCGTTCAGAACGAACCGCTCGGCCGCATTGCGCAGTTCTCGGACGTTGCCCGGCCATCCGTAGGTTTGCAAAAATGCTTCATCAAGCGCGCTCGGTGTTGGAGCCTCCATGCCGTATTGAACTGCAAACCGGTTGAGGAATGTATCAAACAACAAGATGCTGTCCCGGCCGCGTTCCCGCAAAGGCGGAATTGCGAGTTCGATTGCATTTAAGCGGAACAGAAGATCTTCCCGCAACCGGCCGGAAGCCACCGCTTCGCGTGGATCAACATTTGCCGCACTCACCAACCGGATATCGACATCAACAGGCCGGTGGCCACCAATCCGGTCGATTTTCCGTTCTTGAAGAACCCGAAGCAGTTTTGCCTGGAGCGGTAGCGGCATGGATACAATTTCATCCAGAAACAAGACGCCGGAATTCGCGGCCTCGATCCGGCCAATGCGTTGGCGGTCTGCCCCTGTAAACGCCCCCGCTTCATGGCCGAACAACTCGGCCTCGACCATAGTCTCCGGCAACGCGGCCGAGTTGATCGCCATGAACGGAGCGTCTTTGCGGGCGCTGAAATCATGCAGCGCCTGAGCGATCACTTCCTTTCCCGTCCCGGTTTCACCTGTGATCAGAACCGCAGCATCGGTTTGCGCAAAATGCAGGATCTGTTGCCGCAGCGCTTGCATCGCCGGGCTGTTGCCGATCAGCCGGCTTTCAAGGCTCGAACTGTCCGCGATCTGGGTCTTCAATGCCCGGTTCTCTAAAACAAGCGCGCGGCGGTTGCACGCCCTGCGAACCACTTCCGCGATCAGGTCCGGATCGAAAGGCTTTTCAACAAAGTCATAAGCACCGGCGCGCATCGCTTCGACTGCCATTGGAACGTCGCCATGTCCGGTGATCAGGATGACCGGCAGATCACCGTCCAATTCCCCAACCCTGCGCAGCAAGGTCATGCCATCATCACCATCCAACATCACGTCCGTGACCATACAGCCACCAAAATCCGGGCTCAGAACCGCCATGGCCTGGTCAGCCGTTGCCACCTCGATCGTCTCAAAATCAGCAAGCCGGATCCATTGCCTAAGCGCTGCGCGCATGGATGGATCGTCGTCAACAATCAGGACCGGGGTGCTCGTAGTTTGGGTTGTGTTTGAGTTAAGCGTTGTCATTCAGCAACTTCTGCTTCAAGACGGACAACAGATGTATCCGTCATTTCTGCCGATTTGACAGTCGGCACTGTGAGCTCGAAGGCAGCACCACGCGGAACGTTGGCTGAGACCGCCAAATCACCGCCGAGATCTTCCGCAATTCGCATGGAGATAGCCAGGCCAAGCCCCATCCCTTCCGCACTTGTTTTGGTTGAGAAAAACGGATCGAAAACACGGTCACGTAGATCCATGGGGATACCTGGGCCGTTATCGAGCACCCGAACAACAACCGTGTCCCCAGTCTCAAGAATATGAAGGCGGACTTCACCATTGTCTTCTGCGGCGGTCGCATCTGCGCCGTTGCGCAACAAGTTGACAAGGATTTGCTCGATCCGAAGTGGGGCCGTCTCAACGATCAACGGCTGATCCGGCATCTCGATTTTCAGAGCAACACCTGTTTCTTCAAATCTGGGACGGACGATTTTTTCTGCCGCCAGAATGCTGTCTCGAAGGTCGACGGTCTCGATCCGGCTCTCGCCCGGGCGAGCAAACCTCTTGAGCTCTTGGGTTAGACTCGCCATGCGCATCTGAAGGGATTCGATTTCTTGCAGATTTTGGGCAGCCGTGTGGGTGTCCCCTTTTTCAAGGAACTTTCGGGTACCCGCCACAAACATTCTGAGCGCCGCCAGGGGTTGGCTCAGCTCATGAACGACGGCGGCGGACATTTCACCAACCGCGGCAAGGCGGTTGGAGCGCGCAAGCCCCCGCTGCGCCTCCAAAAGCGCGTGTTCCACACGGCGGCGCTCCTTGATTTCCCCAACAAGCCGCTGGTTCAGTTCCTTCAGGTCCGCAGATTCTTGACGAAGCGCAGCGGACGCCCGGCGAAGCCTTTGCCCACGCAAGCCAAGCACAATCACCGCATACAGAAGGCAAAGCGTCAGTGTGATCACCCATATCGGCAGCAGGCTCTTGTGCGCTTCTGCCTGAGGCACGAGGAAATGCAGTTTCCATCCGAGCAGATCCACATCGGTCGAGTTGTGCCGATAGGCCTGCCCATCAATGGTCAGCTGGTTTGGCCCTGTCACCGGCGCGTCACTGATCGGGGTCAGCGGTTCATTTGCGTATTTCTGACTGCTTGCTATCGCATCCCGCGTTGCAGACGGAAGCTCTGCCAATGTCCGATAGCGCCACTCCGGCTGGCTGGACAAAAAAATCACACCGTCGGCATCGGTGGCAAAGACGAGCTCCCCGCCTTCGGCCCAGGCATTTTCAAGCTCGCTGGTATCCACTTTAACAACGGCAACCCCAACCGGATCCCCTTCCACCGGGGTCGGCCGGGCCAGGAACAAACCAGGGCGGCCTGTGGTCAAACCAATGGCGAAAAACTGCCCTTCCTCACCTCGCATCGCCGACATAAAGTATGGCCGGAATCCATAGTTCCGGCCGACGAGGGAAAGCGGCTTTTGCCAGTTGCTGGCCGCCAGCGTCGTCCCAGCAGAGTTCATGACATAAAGAAGGTCTGCACCAGAATTCTCCGCCATTTCTTCCAGAAAACGATTGGCGCTTTCCACCGGTTGGCCGAGACCGATTGCTGCCGTGGCACGCGGATCCCGGGCAATCATGTAGGGAAGATAACGGTATTTCTGGTATTCGCCGATGATGGTTTGCTGGTAGAGCGTCAGCCGCTCTGCAGCTATGCGGTCGACGTTATCATCATCCAGTTCCTGGAAGACATAAGCGAGCACAGCCGCGGCGGCTACCATTAAAACAGGCGGTAGCAAGAGTATGAGCCAACGGGTCGACATGGCTTCTTATTACCGATTTTTTTCCTGGCCGCCAGCACGCGGCTGTTCCAAACCTGAATTGATAAGGGTCAAAGACGCCAAATTGCGGAGGCATATAGATTTTTAACAAGGCTGGGGCAAAACTGACTGCCAGCCATAGGAGGGTATTATGCCAATTAAAGATATTTTGACGGTCCTGGATTTGGCGGGCGATCAGCCGGCAGCAAAATATGCTTTGGAGTTCGGCCGGGTTCATGATGCACATGTGACTGGCCTTGCGGTTTCGTTTGAACCGGTTGTGCCGGCATTTGCCGCAGCTCCCATGCCCGTCGATTATCTTCAAGCAGCCCATGATCAGGCTGTCGCGGCAGCGAAAGACGCCAAAGACCAGTTCGACGAGTTTGCCCGACTGGCGGGCGTCAAAAACGAAAGTCGTTTGGCAGAAATCCTCACAGGCGGGCCGCTCGATAATGTTCTGGCACATTGCCGGCCAACGGATCTGGTGATGATCGGCCAGAGCAATCCGGACAGACCAGAACCCATGCGCGAACTTCTGATCGAAACAATCCTTTTCGAAAGCGGTGTTCCGGTGCTTTTGGTGCCTTATATCGGCAGCAAGTCTTTTGAACCAAACAACGTGCTGATCGGCTGGGATGGCAGCTCGACAGCGACGCGGGCCATTCACGCGGCGATCCCGGTGCTTGAAAAGGCGGACAAAGTCACAGTCTTGGTCATCGAGAAAAAGGCAAACTCCGAGGCAGGACAGCCTGGTGCGGAAGTTGCGAACTACCTCGCCCGCCACAACATGAATGTGACGATCGACGTTGTCTCCAACCCGCAGACCGGTGTTGCGGATACGGTCCTGAATTACGTTTCGGACAACAGCAACGATCTTGTTGTGATGGGCGGATACGGGCATAGCCGGATGCGGGAATTCCTGTTCGGCGGTGCGACGCGCGAAATTCTGGAGGCCATGACAGTGCCAGTCCTAATGGCCCACTAACAGCCTGTCGATATGCCGCAATCCCGCACCCAACTTTTTTGGGTGCGGGTATTTTTTTGTCTTAAATCTCCGCTACTGTTCAATTTGCCTGCTGTTGACCGGGAAAGGATCCCGACGTGACCATCCGCAATCTCGATGGTTTTTTTGCACCAACATCCATCGCTGTCCTTGGTCCTTGCCGCCATCCGGGCGTTTTGACAGACAAGCTCATCGAATGCCTTCAGGCCATCGAAACCCAGCACAAGGTTACCCTGGTCGGGATAGATTATTCGGTGCCGTTCAACGGGACCAGCGTCCCGTCTCTGGCCGATTTGGATCACGCACCCGATCTGGTGATCTACCTCGCCAAGGCCGAACATCTGCCCAAGGTGATTGAAGAACTCGGAGACCGCGGAACGCGTGCCGTTTTGATCCCCTCGCCCGGGTATGAAGACTGGCCAGGGCCAATCATGCAGGCCTGCCGTGAGGCTGCCCGCAAGACCACACTCCGGCTGATCGGACCAGGCAGTCTTGGTATTTCCGTTCCGGCTAAGGGCCTGAATGCGCTTTTGAGTGCCGAAGTGCCCGGCAAAGGCGACATCGCGTTTTTCTCCCGGTCCGGCGCTGTTTTGAATGCAACGCTGTCTTGGGCGAAAACACACAACACCGGGTTTTCATCAATCGTCTCACTCGGTGCACGCATCGACGTCGATGTCAGCGACTTGATTGATTATTTCGCACAAGACTACCGCACCCGCGCTATTGTCCTTCATCTGGAAGGCATCGCGGTTCCGCACAAATTCATGTCTGCTGCCCGGGCCGCCGCACGTGGCAAACCCGTCATCGTGCTTCGCTCCGGGCGCAGCCGTGATACGGGCGGGACGGGCCGGACGCACGCCGGTCGTCTCGCAAAGTCGGATCTTGTCTATGAAACCGCGTTCCGCCGCGCCGGCCTCCTTCGGGTTTACGACCTGGACGAGATGTTCGAGGCGCTTGAAACGCTGTCCCATGTCCGTGTTCCTCAATGCCGCAACCTTGCGGTCATCGCAAATGGCCGGAGCCTGGCAAACCTTGCGTATGACCGGCTTGACGCCCTCGGCGCTCAATTTGCATCGCTGAGCCCCGAAACGCTTGAACACCTGCAGCCGTTCCTTGGCCCATCGAACGATCTGGACGACACATCCGCCGCGCAAGCGTCCGTCATCTTGCGCGAAGCGACAGCCGCAGAAGATCTTACGGAAACGATCACGACTGTCTTGAAAGACAAGAATGTCGATGGTGCGGTTGTCCTGCAGGCCGCCAGTGCGTTCCAGCCCCTTACCGTTTTGGCAACGGCAGTTGCAGAAGCCGCGACATTGGACCGGAAACGGCCGGGACGGCGGAAAGCCCTGGTTGCCGGGCTGATAGGCGGCGACAGCGCAACACGCGAAGTTCTGACGGAAGCCAAGGTTCCGAATTACGCAAGCCCGGCAGAAGCAGCCCGAAGCTTGATGCATCTGGCGCATGATGCCCAGGCTCGGGAATTCCTGATGGCGGCCCCACCGAGCTTGCCGGCCAATTTTACGCCGGACAGCGCACAGGCCCGGGCAATCGTCGAGGCAGCGCTCGCCGAAGGCCGCATTTGGCTCACACCGAAGGAAGTATGCGATATCTTGGCGGCCTATGACATTCCGATCATGGCGACCGACATGGCAGAAAAGCCTGAGGATGTCGGCGCTCTGTCGGAGCCGTTTTTCAAGACAGCCAAACACTGCGTCGCCAAGCTCATTTCACCCGATCTGCCCTTCAAGTCAAAAATCGATGGTGTCCGGCTTGGTTTGGAAAGTCCGGCAGCCGTTGAAGACGCGGCTCGTGAACTGATTGCCAAGACGCAGAAAGACTACCCGGACGCTCTCATTTCAGGCGTTTCCGTGCACCCAATGCTGGAGGACCGACACGGGCTTGAACTTTATCTAGGTCTTGCTGAAACTCAAGAATTTGGCCCGGTGCTTGTGTTTGGCCAAGGAGGTACGGCCATTGAAGAAAGCGAAGACATCGCCTTTGAGCTGCCGCCGCTCGATCTCAAATTGGCAGAAGCGCAAATCGACCGAACCCGGATTTCACGCCTCTTGGATGGCGGCCCGTCCCGTCCCTCACTCGACAAACCAGCTCTTGCAGAAGCACTGGTCAAACTTTCTCAAATTACAATCGACATTCCAGAGATTCAGGAACTCGACATCAATCCGATGGTGTTGCTGCCGAGCGGATTGATCGCACTGGACGCCCGCATGACACTGTGCCACCCGGAAAAGAAACCGGGCCGGACAGGCGGATCGAGGCTGGCGATCGCGCCTTACCCCAAGGAGTGGGAACAAACGCTGACCGTGAAAGGCGGACGACAGATTTTCGTCCGACCCGTTCGGCCGGAAGACGAAGACATGTTCAAGGCATTCTTTGAGCAGATTTCGCCGGAAGATCTTCGCCTGCGTTTCTTTGCTCCGGTTCGGGAATTCAGCCACCGGTTTCTCGCGCGTTTGACGCAGCTTGATTACGCCAGAGCCATGGCGTTCACCGCCCTTGATCCGGAGGATGGATCGCTTCTGGGTGTCGTCCGCCTGCACGCAGATCCCGACCACCAGACCGGCGAATATGCCGTCATGGTCCGCTCAGACCTGAAGGGCTACGGCCTTGGCTGGGCGCTCATGAAACTGATCATCCGGTATGCCAAGGCCGATGGAATTCAGACCATCAAGGGCGAGGTTTTGAAGGAAAACACTTCGATGATCTCAATGTGCCAGGCGCTCGGCTTCAAAATCACAACGTCCATCGACGATCCCGGTATTTCCAACGTGGTGTTACCGGTAAGCGATCTTCCGGAAGATGACAGCTAATCCCAGCACGAGCCGGGCGGTGTACCAGAACTGCCCTGTGCTCTGTCATTCAATACGCGACCGGTGATTACTTCTGCTGAGCTGCGGTCCGGATTTGCGAGAGGCTGGCCGCTGGCGTAATCGCTTCTGGATCCAGTTTCAGATGCAAAATGGCCGGTTTTCCAGAAGCACGCGCCCGCTCAAAGGCCGGACCGAATTCGTCCGTGGTTTGAACCGTCTCACCGAACGCACCATAGCAGTGGGCTATCGCAGCAAAATCAGGATTGACCAGTTTGGTGGCGGACGGGCGGCCAGGATACGTCCGCTCCTGGTGCATGCGGATCGTTCCGTACATGCCGTTGTCGATGACCAACAGGATGATGTTGGCGCCGTCCTGACAGGCCGTCCCAAACTCCTGCATCGTCATCTGCAAGCAGCCGTCGCCGGCAAAACACACGACTTCGCGTTCCGGAAATGTCAGCTTGGCCGCAACGGCTGCCGGCAGGCCATACCCCATCGATCCGGATGTCGGCGCTGCTTGGGTTCCAAACCGGCGAAAGCGGTGAAAGCGATGCAGCCAGGTCGCGTAATTGCCAGCACCGTTGGTACAGATGACATCTTCCGGAAGATTGTTTTCTAGCCAGTCCATGACACCTGACATTTGGAGATTACCCGGCGTTTGCGGACGGGCACCTGACCACTCCAGATATTCCTGGTGGGCTTTGGCAGCTTCCCCCGCTCCTTTGAGTTCGGCTGGTGGCTGAAGACCTTCAACAGCCTTGCAGAACCCGGTCGGGCTGGCATTGATGGAAAGATCAGCGCGGTACACCCGGCCAAGTTCTTCCGGATCGGCGTGGACATGCACCAGCTGCTGGGTCGGCGATGGGATGTCCAGCAAGGTGTAGGACTGGCTTGGCATTTCAGACAAGCGGCCACCCACCAACAAAATGAGGTCCGAGGATTTTACACGCGCCAGCAGTTTCGGATTGATTCCGATACCAACATCACCAGCATAGTTCGGGTGAAGATTGTCGAACAGCATTTGCCGGCGAAAGGAGCAGGCCACCGGTAGATCGAAGCGCTCGGCAAATCGGGCGAAGGCTGCTACCGCCTCTTCAGACCAACGGCTTCCACCAAGGATCGCAATCGGGCGTTCGGCGTCCCAGAGACGCTTTTGCAGATCCGCCATTTGAGACAGTCCCGGATGCGTTTCGACCTGTTGCCAGCCCGGTGGCTGAACCGCATCGGCAAGTTCAACGAGCGTGTCTTCCGGCAGCGCCAAAACGACAGGCCCCGGACGGCCGGAAGTCGCGACGTGATACGCGCGGGAGATAAACTCAGGCACGCGGGAAGCATGATCGATTTCGGCCACCCAATTGGCGATACCGCCAAACATTTGACGGTAGTCGACTTCCTGAAAGGCTTCGCGTTCACGCATGCCGCGCTCGATCTGGCCGATGAACAGGATCATCGGTGTGGAGTCCTGAGCTGCCACGTGTACACCTGCGGAGGCGTTGGTCGCGCCCGGGCCACGCGTCACCATGCAGATCCCCGGTTTGCCTGTCAGTTTGCCGTGCGCATCCGCCATCATCGCGGCGCCACCTTCCTGACGGCAGACCGTAACCGGGATCGACGCGTCATGCAGGGCATCCAGAACGGCAAGGTAGCTCTCGCCGGGCACGCAATAGACTCGCTCCGCGCCATGGCGCTCAAGAGCGTCCACCAACAATTGGCCACCGGTTTTCTGTGTCATGTTCGTTATCCCGAGCCTAAAAAAACGGATGTTCATTCTATAGCGTAACAAACACATTCGGGTGAGAGGGAATTATCAGATTAATTGGCAATAAGATCATTCCAATTGGTAAGAAACTTAAATCCCATTCAAAACAAAAAGAGCGCCGGAAATGGCGCTCTTTCGTGATTGTTCGCAACAAGTGTCGTGATCAGATGGATTGAACAGTCACGACCTGGAAGGTATGCAAGTCCCCATCCTCATCCTTGATCGACACATATTCACCCGGTGTGAAAGCATGTGTCCCAAACCGGTATCCCGCCTCGTCATCGTCGTCGCCGTCGATGTCATAGTGAAACGCCCAAGACCCGCCCGGGCGGTGGATCAAGTGACCGATTTCCTCTACTTCATCGCCCCAGAACCGCCGGACACGGCAATGATCGCGCTCCTTTTTCCAAAGCCCAGCATCGATATGCCCGGTCTCGTCCAAAGGTGCCGTGAATTCATACCCATGGCGCGCCGAGCCTTGCGGGAACTCTTTCGTCCGGGCCAGGTTCAGCCTGATCTTTTTCAAAGCTGGAAAGTCGCTCATGGTGCCCTCCTTGTACTGACATTGAAGTCTATATGTGCCACATCGCTGTTGCCTGACATTGAGAAGAATCAAACCTGTGAACGCCCTTAAGCGGCAGACTACGCGTTGACAGATGAAGGACCCGATATGGATCATGCAGAGACACAGATCGAAGCGCTTGCCTTTCTTGACAGTCTTCCGTCTGACGATCCGGCGCGCCCGGATGTCGTTCGCATCGACACGCATGCGAACATCGTGTTTCTCGTGGGGTCCAAGGCCTACAAGGTCAAACGGGCTGTAAAGTTCCCTTTCCTGGACTATTCGACATTGACGCTGCGCGAAGAGGCCTGCAAAGTGGAAATCACGGTCAATCAGGCAAATGCTCCGCAAGTGTACCGGCGCGCATTGGCAATAACACGCCATAGGGACGGGCCACTGGCCTTGGATGGCACCGGAGAGCCCGTCGAATGGGCTGTTGAAATGAACCGGTTCGAACGCCGGGACGAGCTGGATATCCTCGCCAAAACCACCGAGTTCTCCAACGATCTTTGCGACAAGCTCTCCAAGATGATGGTGGAAGCCCATGCAAATGCCCCGCTTCGCAAAGGCAGTGACTTCTTTGCAGAACTCACGTCCTACGTAGAGCAAAATGACGCGGCTTTCCGGGAACATCCGAACCTGTTCCCACCGGACGACGTTCAACACCTGACGCTTGCTTCGCGTACAGCGCTCTCCTCAATTCACGATCTGATTCTAAGACGCGGGGATATGGGCTTTGTGCGGCGCTGTCATGGCGACGCGCACCTGCGAAACATCGTACTGATCGAGGATGCATTGGTCTTGTTCGATGCCGTGGAGTTTTCCGACGCCATCGCGACAAATGACGTCTTGTACGATCTGGCGTTCTTGTTGATGGATCTCTGGGAGCGTGGTCAACAAAGGGCCGCCAATCGGGTCTTCAACCGGTATTTCGACTTGAGCGATCTGCCCGAACACCTCGAGGGCTTGGCCGCGCTGCCCTTATACATGATGATGCGCGCTGCAATCCGTTCCAAGATCGCAGCGGCTTCCGCGCTCAATCAAGCCGATCCCGCGACAAAAGAACATCAGCAAAACCAGGCGAAAGAATACTTCGGCTATGCCTTGGCTTTCCTGGAACCCATGCCGACAAAACTGATCGCTGTCGGCGGGTTGTCCGGCACCGGAAAAACCACACTTGCCTATGGGCTCGCTCCAGATGTCGGCCGCGCACCAGGTGCGCGGGTCCTGCGAACAGACGTCAAACGCAAACGTCTGCTCGGCCTTTCCGAAACAGAAAAGGCCCCGCAAAGGGCCTACACGCAGGAAGCGTCAGACAAGGTCTACCAAGCTATCGATAGCGATATTCAAACCGCGCTGGCTGCCGGACATTCTGCAATTTTTGATGCCGTCTTTGCATCTGAGGACGAGCGTGCCGCGATCGAGACCATAGCCGCCCGGGTGGAATCCGAGTTTCACGGCATCTGGCTAGACGCTGATCCCGATACGCTCAAAAGCCGCGTTGCCGCCCGGTCCGGCGATGCATCGGATGCGACGACCGAAATTGTCGACCGGCAACTGACCTATGATCTTGGCACCCTGTCCTGGGAAACGATCGACGCCGGCGGACCGGCGAAGATAACGCTGGAGCGGGCCAAGTCTGTGATCTAGATCCCGGCAGCCCGCATGCCGGCGGCGGCTGCCGCGGCGCAGAAAACGGCAATGTATTCCTTGCGAAGCTTGATCTGTGCAGCTGCGGCTACGATCAGGCAGAGTCCCACCGCAAGTCCGCCCTGCAAGACGATCGGCAGGATTGTCGAAACGATGATCGCTCCGGGCAAAGCTTCGAGCCCGCGACGGAACCGCTGGGTCAACGGCAAGCGGCCCATCACCCAATACCCACCGGCCCGCAAGGTATATGTCGCAACGGTCATACCGAGCACGGCCAGCATAAACATCGCATCTGCGGAAAACATGCCATCAGTCATCGAGGTAAGCCCCCGCCAGTGCCCCGGCTATTGCACCGGTGAAAATGCTCCAATACCCGCCGACCAGGGCCCATGTCGTCGTGGCAACTGCCCCTGCAACCAGCCAGCTGACGGTCTGGCGCTTGCCCTTCCAAAGCGGCACCAACAGAGCGGCGAAGAAGGCAGGCAAAATGACGTCCAAGCCGAAAGCTTTGGGATCAGAAATAAGGCTTCCTGCGAAATAGCCCGGGATGACTGACAGTGACCACACGGTCCAGGTGAATAGACCGCTGCCGAGATAGACACCCCAGTCCCGGGTACCCTTCTCGTATTCGGAAAGAGAAATGAGCCAGTTCAAATCAGTCAGGAAATAGAGCGCCGGGTAGGTCTTATAAGCCGGCACCTGTCCAAGCCACGGACGCAGGCTGGCGCCGATGAGCAACATCCGCATATTCACGGCGGCGGTCACGCCGACCATTGCGATTAGCGAGCCCCAGGTCAGGGGATCACTATAAACTTCCATCGCGACGAATTGGCTGGCGCCGGCGAAAACCAGCGAATTGATCATAATCGTTTCCAGAAAAGTCAGGCCCTTTTGCGCCGCGACGGTTCCAAAAACCATGCCCAGCGCGACCACACCGGGAAACCCCGGCATACACAGCAGAGCCCCCTGCACACAGCCCTTGAAGCTGAGCGTGACATTCCGTTCCAACATAAAATTCCTATTGCCAGCCAGCGCTGATCATTTGTGAACATCTGTCCATCATTGTCCCTGATCTGCTTAGAGAGAACCAATGAAAGTTGTTCATCAACTTGATCAAGAAATTTTCTTAATCCACCAGATTACATCATGACGTCGTAGATCATACGTAGGCCGGTGAAACCGAGGAATAGAGCAAAGATCAGTTTGAGTTTGGACGGATCAATCGCATGCGCAATTTTCGCTCCAAGCGGGGCGGCGAAGGTTGACGCCGGTATGATCAAAAAGAACCCGATCAGGTTTACATAGCCAAGCGACAAGGGGGGAAGACCTTCCGCACCCCAGCCAAAAAAGATCGACATCAATGTACCAGGCACCGCGATGATGAGACCAATGGCAGCTGCGGTCCCGACCGCCTTGCGGATCGGATAATTGAACAATGTCAATGTCGGAACACCGAGGGTCCCGCCGCCAATCCCCATCATGACCGAGATACCGCCGATCAGGAATCCAAGCACTTCCTTGATTGGAGAACCTGGCAGTTTGTCTGCAAGTGCCGAGCCTTCTTTACGGAGCAACATGTTGGCTGAGACCAAAAGAGCGACCACTCCGAACACCAGGGTCAGCGCACCGCCAGACATGTTTCCGGCAATCATTGCGCCTGAAATCACACCAATCGCGATCGCCCACCACCACCGCTTCAACAGGTCCATATCCACGCTGCCGCGGTTGTAATGTGCCCGCGCAGAAGAGGTACCAGTTGCCAAAATAGTTGCAAGAGAGGTGCCGACGGCCACATGCATCAGGATTGCGGGATCGATCTTCAGGGCAGTGAACATGTAATAGAGCACTGGAACGATCACGATGCCGCCACCAACGCCAAGGAGGCCTGCGATAATCCCGGCAACAAGGCCGGTCGCAAGCAACGCACCCGCCAGCAAGGCGAGCGAAACAAAACTGAGATCTTCCACGTAGGCTCCTTGTCGTATTCCAGAGCGGGTATCGGCGATCGAAATTCTCGCCGCCGGTCAAATGGTCCGCAGCGCGCACAATAGTCAGCTTGGTCAAAAACAAAAGGCCACAACTGCGTTTCTGGTTCGGCATAGATACCCATTTGAACCGAGAGACCGAATCGCACGGTATGACGCTTCAATACTGGTACTTCTGAATTGCGCGCCATATCTTTCCGGAACCAGCTTAAGTACTGGAGCTGAAATGCAGTCCAAAACCCTTGCCGTTTACACTTTTAATGAATTGGCTGCGCCGTTTCTCGCGGATAGGAACAAGGCCTATCGCGACGTCGAGCCTGGCGCCTTTGCAGCCGTCGAAAAATGCGAGGGGTTCATCGCGCGCTCCGGGTATCGCGGCGAGGACGGCCCGGCGAGCTGGGGCTCAATGGTCATGCCAAAGTGCTGGGAGAATTTGAACGGCGACGGTTGGGCCCCAGTGACCCTCTCGCTTTGGACATCAATCGAAGCACTGATTGCGGCTACGTATCACGGCTATCATGGCCATGCATTTCGGCTCGGTCACCAATGGCACATTCGGGCAAAAGACATCCCCTCTTATGTTTTGTGGTGGGTACCCGAAGACCACAGACCAGACTGGGCGGAGGCCGTTGGAAGGTATGAGGGCCTATTGGACAATGGTCCGAGCGCGTCCGCCTTTTCCTTCAAACAGGCTTTTGATCCGGCGGGACGGCGAACGAATCCTGATGCACAAAAAGTACAACTGCTCGCAGGGAGAATTACGCCGGCTCCGACACAAGATTGAGCACGAACTCTTGATGCTGACAGGACACACCAGTTTAAAAACACCTAATCCAAGCGCGATTTTCGATTGATGATTTGCATAACGCCTCTTTTGATGTTCACGCAAAATTGGAGATTTAATGCAGTCGCATCACCTGGCCGTATATACATTCAATCAGTTCATCGCTCCCTATCAATCGGATGCGATCAAAGGGTTTCGCGACGCCGAGCCCGGCGCGTTCGCGGAAATGGAGCGCGCGAGCGGATTCATCGCGCGCTCAGGATACGAGGGCGAGGAAGGGCCGATGAGCTGGGGACCGCAGGTCTTTCCCAAATGCTGGGAGAACAGCAATGGTGACGGCTGGGCACCCTCCACCCTGTCTGTGTGGGAGACAATCGAGGCCCTCATGGCGGCGGCTTACCACGGACATCATGGAGACGCCTATCGGCAGGGCAGCAAATGGCACCTCGCAAGACCCGGTGTCCCGGAATATGTCTTGTGGTGGATCCCGGCTGGTCACAAGCCGGACTGGACGGAAGCGGTCAACCGATTAGAAGATTTGATGAACAACGGGCCAAACGTTCGGGCGTTTTCGTTCAAAAAGGCCTTTGCTCCGGATGGCCAAACCGTCAAACCGGATGCGGCGCGGGTGAAAGCCATCGCGAGAGAAAACCAAGCCATCGCTGATATTGCGTGATGCCATCAGCAATCCATTTGATTGTTCAAGAAACGATGACTAATCGTTAAACACTCGGCTCATTGTATAAAACAGTACGCGTGACGATCTTAGCCCCAGCAGCGCGGGACATCCCCGCCAAAGTTTGAAAAGGATCGTCACCATGTCCCAGATTTATCGCGCCTCTGACGCCCGCGGCGATGCCGACTTCGGTTGGCTGAAAAGCAAACACACTTTCTCGTTCGGCTCCTACTTCGACCCGAATTACATTGGTTTCGGAGCACTGCGCGTCATCAACGAAGACCGGGTCGCACCGTCTGCCGGCTTTCCAACTCATCCGCATGAGAACATGGAGATCATCTCCTATGTTGTCTCCGGTGGGCTGGAGCACAAAGACAGCATTGGCACCGGCTCCGTTATCCGCCCGGGTGAGCTGCACCGCATGACAGCCGGAACCGGTGTCCGCCACAGCGAATACAACGCGTCCGACACGGATCCCGTCCACTTTCTGCAAATCTGGATCGTACCAGAGCAGGATGGTCTTGCGCCGAGCTACGACCAAAAGGCGTTCCCGATTGGTGAGCGGCAGAATGCGCTGAGGCTGATCGGGTCCCGTGATGGCCGTGAGGGGTCGCTCGTCATTCATCAGGACCTCGACCTTTACGGGTCGCTGCTGTCCGCCGATCGCGGTCTTGCTTTTGATATCCGCCCGGGCAGAAAGGTCTGGCTGCAGGTCGTCAAGGGCGCACTGAGTGTCAACGGACAACAACTCGGCGCCGGCGACGGTCTCGGTCTCCTGGAGCAAGGAGCCGTCTCCTTGACCGCTCAGGAAGACTCTGAGTTCCTGCTCTTCGATCTGGCGGCGTAACTGCCCTACATCCTAGAGCAAGTCGCGTTCAATCAGTTTCAGGTTTCGTTGCCACTCGGCTTTGTCTCGTACGCGAAACCTGAAGCAGCCTGAATTCAATTAAACACGACACGGCATAAAGTGCGCGCAGAGGTACTCTGCGCACCTATCTTCAAGGAGTTCACGATGTCGCATTCCGCCGAAATCACAATCACGCTGACGAAAGATAGCGCAAAGGGGCGCTACGTTGCAGCGGTGGCCGGCATTGAAGAGCCGGCGGAACTGACCTTTTCGATTGTCAGTGATCATATGATTATAGCTGATCACACAGGCGTTCCTGACAGCATGCGCGGCATGGGTGTTGGCAAAGCGCTCGTGGATCGGCTCGTGGCAGATGCGCGGGAAAACAGCATCAAGATCGTGCCACTGTGTCCGTATGTGAATGCGCAACGGCAAAAACATCCGGAATGGGCGGATGTCTTTCAAGGCTGACCTTAATTGGATGACCCTTGAACGGACATGTCAGCCTCTTCCTGGATAACTACATTGGTGGGGATTCCGCAGCCGCGTAAGGTGTAGAGCGAATCTGTCAAAAGATCGCCCGCCTGGTCAAACGCGGCTGCGGTTATGTCCGGCCCCGCTGATCGGATGCCATCTGCGGCCTGACGCAAGCCGACCAAATTGGCGTTCAATTCACTGAGCTGACGCCGAAGCGCTGCATCAGATTCCTCTCCACGACTTTTCAGACGCTGGGAAATTTCGCTCAGTCTGGTGTCCAAGCTTTCCAAATTGTCTTTGAATTCAGCCGGTGTCACTTGAAGCCGGGCAAGTGTTGCGCCGGTAACCGCCCCTGCAACGCGGGTTCCTGTTTCTTCAACCTTGTTCATCACGAGAAGAGCCAACACACACGCAACAATGATCAGAAGGGCCGTTGCGTTAATCAACGCCAGAAGCAAATTCCCCGGCAACCGGATCAATCTACCCCACAATCCCAGCCGTTCCTTCGCCATTAACTCACTCCCTGAAAATCTGTCGGGCGGACACGTATTTGACCGCCGCATCTCAAAAACCAGATGCAAGCTAACACGCTTCCGTTAAGGGAGTTCTGCGTCCCGTCAGGAATTCAAAGGCAACAATATGTGTGTGGGAGAGTAGTGGTACAGACGAGTGGATTCGAACCACCGACCTTCGGAGCCACAATCCGACGCTCTAACCAACTGAGCTACGTCTGCATAAGGTCAATAGGTTGGCACGGTGCGAAGCTTCCGTCCACCAATTTCAAGGGCGTCTTCTAACGCCGTTTTGCCGGACCGGCAAGCGTCAATTTTCAGAAATTTGTGCTTGTTGAAAAGCAAATGCCCGGAGCTTTCAGCTCCGGGCACAATACGCTGTCCAGGCACCATGTGCCGATAGACTTAGTTTACCTTCATGTCTTTGAAGGTTTTTTCCAAAGCTTCTTTAACCGGAGCGGAAACGTCGGTGCCCAGCTTGGTTGCCAGTTCCTGCATTTCTTTGCTCTGAGCGCTGAGGCTGTCGAACTGCTGACGTGCAAACGTGGACTGCAGCTCAATGGCTTCTGCCAGTGTCTTCACGGACATGATGTCCTTGATGAAGGTGAAGGCAGCGTCGGCGTTAACTTTGGCAGCATCAACAGCCTTGTGGTTGAATTCAACAACGCCCTGACGGGAGGTTTCAAAGGTGTCTTCCATCAGATCGGTCGCATCTTCAGCAGCAGTCTTGACCTTAGCGTAGGTCTCACGTGCGCTCTCGATGCTTTTTTCAGTTGCTTCACGGAAAGCAGCCGGAACTTCCATTTTCGGCATTGCGAATGCTTCGAAATCCGGGAAAGCAGCAGCCGGTGCAGCTTTTGCTTTGGTTGCGCGGGCTTTAGAAGCAGTTTTGGTAGCAGTTGTCGTGTCAGTCATGATCTCATCTCCTAGAGTTCGGATGCGATCATTGGTGAATATGATTTCCGCCGGTCATCTTCCGACGGACCCTGTCGTCATCCGCATCCCCTACATAGGACATCTTTTGCTGCATTGCAATATTTTTTTGCATTGCACAATAATATTTCCGTTGCGTCTTCGGGAGTTTTTTGACCGGGTGTCGGTATGGCTGGCAATCAACGCGTCTAAATATCTTGCTTGAACGAGCAGTGCAGATGACGCCGGCAACAGAGCCATTTCCGATACGATTACAAATCGTCTGGTCCGGACCAACACTGACTGGCGCAGATAACCTGCGCCAGCTTCAATCAGACACTCATGAGAAACTTAATCTTTCTGAGCGGCCTTGGTGGCGTCAGAGACAGCTTTCGTCGCGGAGTTGGAGAACTCACGAGCTTGTTCGCCAAGGGATTCCATCTGGGTCCGCAGGTAGTCCTGCTGCAGCTTCATCATGTCTTCGACATTCGATGCCTTCACCAGGTCCTGCGCGAACTTGAAGGCCGCATTTACATGCTCTTCTGCATACCCAAGCGCCTTTTTGTTGACATCAGCTGCTCCGGCCTGAACGGCGTTGGCGCTCTCTTCGACATTGGTTACGGCCTTGTGCGTGGCCCCCATGAAATCGTCAAAAGCCTTGCGCGCTTGGTCAACGCTCTTTTCGGCAAAGTCACGCATCTGTTCTGGCACTTCAAAGCCGGTTTTGTCAGCAGTCATCATTGCGCTCCTTGGATATCGAAAATGGATAGGACGTGCTCTCGTGAGATATTTCCATGCCAAAAATTCGTAACACGCATATGGCAGTGCCGCAAATTCGCATGCGCCGATTAACCACGCCTTCATGTAACCCCTTTAGCAACCATGCTTATCGTGGACGGAGAAGCTGTTTCCCGGTATTAACAGAGTGTTAACGCTGCTGAAAAATGCTGGGTTGTTGCGTCGTGCGCCCGGTGCCACAGGATCCTTTGGAGCAGAGCATGGACCATCAGACCCGTACCTTTCTGGACCTGACAGGCACGACCGACTTGGTCGAGCTTGTGGCGGATCGGCGCGCTGCCTGGTTATGGTCCGCTGACGGAGGGCGCGTCATGTGGGCGAATGCCGCTGGTGCAGCATTCTTCTCAGCGGACTCCGTTTCTACATTGGCGAACTTGAATTCGCTTGAGCGATCCCCGGCCCGCCCGCATATTGCGCGTATAGCAGCCTCCGGATTTGAGGATCGGTTCAGCATCGACCGGCTGCGTTTCTATCGTGGCCTTCGCGTGATGCTCCTCACCTGCCAGTGTAAAAAGGTTGTTCTTGAGGACGGATCGGCAGCAGCCCTCATTATCTGTGCTGACAAAGGCTTCTCGACGACAAAAGACCCGGTCGTGACCTTCGCTCAGCTTGTGAGCAACAGCGACTTAACTGTCTTCGTCACGGACAGAGGCAGTGTCTCTGCGAACTATGGGTCTTTGACCGGCACACCGGAAGACATTGCCCCGCTGGACGGACACAAAGCGGTGTTCGGCCCGATTGAACTTGATGGCTCACTGCACGATGGCGCGCTTTTTCAACTTTCCAAGGATCAGAAACTGATCGCCCTGAACAATGAGGCGATCGAGGCGCCGGAGGTTGAAGAGCCAGAAGTTGATGCAGCGCCCTTCAACATGCCTTCAGATGAAGTTGATGTCCCGGTTGACCCAGCAGGATCTGTGTGGGCTCGCGCCGATGTGCTCGAGGAAGCTGCAGAAGCGCTGCCTTCCGTGGCCGTGGCAGATCCCGAAGAGGTAACTGCGGAACCACGAGACAGCCTTGAGGTGACCACTGAGATCTCTGCTGAGGGCCCTGATGACCAAGCCGAGACAGTCCAACCCCACACATATGGGAACGACCAGGTACAAGAATCCACGGATACTACGGTTGAAACTGCTCCGATAGACGGCCCGCCGGTGTTGGAGGCTTCCGAAGATCTCGGCGCCACTTCAAATGAGTCAGAAAGTGCCCCTGCCGCGGAAGAAGAACCTGACTTTGTGTTCCAGCCTGGCCGGCGTCCTGTCCGGTTTGCTTGGAAGATGGACATCAATCAGCGTTTTACGTTCCTCTCCGACGAGTTTGCCAACGTGGTCGGACCAGCCAGCGCGGATATTGTCGGACTGACCTGGGCTGAGGTTGCTAACCGGTTTGATCTCGACCCGCGCGGCAGCATCGCAAGAGCGCTTGACCGCCGTGACACATGGAGTGGCAAAACGGTTGACTGGCCAGTCACGGACGCTGCCCTGCGCGTCCCCGTTGATATGGCGGCGCTCCCGGCTTTTGACCGGAATCGGACCTTCGAAGGCTACCGCGGGTTCGGTGTTTGCCGGGCGGCCGATGCAAAACCCGGCGCAAGGATCGCTGCGCTCAGCCCAGAAATGGCGGCGTTTGACGAACAGTTGGAAGGTGGACACTCAGAGACTGACGGAGAAGCTGAAGACACTCAGGCATCAAATGAGACTGAGCCGGTTGATGATCATCACGACATCGTTGACGGACGCCCGCTCGAGGAACCCGAGATTTCTGAAATCGAAGTCTCACCGCTCCCCGCTGCAGAAGACCTGAAGCCCAAACAGCCTGACGCTTTGGCCGGAAAGATGGCAATTGGTGCGAGCGCGGCAGCGTTGGTTGGCTCGCTGTCACGTTTCTCGGATGGCTCCCTGCAGAGTTCCTCCGAACCAAACACAACGGAAATGGCAGAAGACGTAGTCGATGAGACTGCAGACCGATCAGACTTGGCGCTGCCGGACGAACCGACGACTATTGACCAGACTGCAGCGGAGCCGAACTCGCCTCTTGAAGCTGCCATGAAAATGGACGCAGCGCTCCAACAAGGCGCGTCCGGCAATGATATCGACCTGGAAAAGCCGGAATTCGACAGCGACATTGAGAAACTAGCTGAAGACGACCGTTCGGATCACCTGTCAGAAGTGGTCGAACCAAACAGTGCGGACGCGCAGGAACCAGAGATCGCAGATCTGCCGCAGAATGAAGAAAAAGCAGAGACTGCTCTGAACGAGACGACCGCCAAAGCATCAAACGAAGCACCAGAGCCTTCCGGTATTTCAGGGCCAGCCCCGCTCGACGCCTCAGAGATCGAAACGGCAGTCCGCTCTCTCCAGAAGTCATTCAAGAAAGAACGCAAACCCGCACCGGAACAGGATCTCTTTGCCGAGGCCGAAAAGGAAGTCTCGGCGACAGATCCAGAAATTGATGAAGATACGGCTGTAGAAACAATCGCCGCCGACGGCAACAACCTCGAAGAGACTGTCGATGATATGGCAGATGTTGAGGCTGTTGCCGGAGACGAGGAAACAGACGAAGCGACCTTCGATGCCGGCCTCTTGAGCACTGATCTGGAAGAAAACGAAGAGCGCGATTTTTTTGAAGAAACCGCCGCCTTTGAAGCCGAAGAACTCGCGGCCGAGTTTGAGGAAGATCTCAAGGCGACCGATACCGCCGAAATCCTGAAACCAGAGCCTTCTTCCGACAATGTCATCCCGCTTGTAACGGTCAACCCGCGTGTTGTACCGGTCGATACGTCCGGCCTCTCGCGTCCGGAACGTCAGGCATTCAGGAAGATTGCTGAAGCGCTTGGCGCCCGGCTGGAAGGCGATTTGGAAGGCTGGGATGAACCGGATGCGGATGAAGTTGACAATCGCGAAGATGATCTGCCCGACCTGCCGCCAGAGGTGCCTGAAGCTGGGCCAATTGATCCGAGCCTATTGGACCGGCTGCCAATCGGCATCGCCATCGCACATGACCGGGACGTGCTTTATGCAAATAAGGCGCTCCTGAGCATCTTGGGATACCGATCGATCCGCGAATTAAGCGAAGCAGGTGGCCTGGAAGCACTTTTCATTGACGAAGCTGAAGACCTCCCCGATGCCGACGGCATGGAGGGCGAGCTCGACGAAACCATGAAAGTCCGGCTCGCAGATGGAGGCGTGCGCTCTGTGGATGCCCACATGCACTCTGTCCCGTGGAACGGTAGCCGCGGCCTTATGATTTCGATCACCGAACGGTTCAACCAGCCTGCAACGGCGGCCTCGGAAGGAGCAGCGCCTATTTTCTTCAAAGAAGTCCGCAGCGAACTGGACGGTGCCCGGACGCAAATCTCCGAGATGGAAACCATCCTCGAAACCGCCACCGACGGCGTTCTTGTGCTGGATGAGCATGGCACGATTGTGAAGGTCAACGGATCCGCGGAGGCCCTGTTCAGTGCAAGCCGCGGAGAGATGATGGGGTCGCCTTTCATCGAGTTCCTCGCTCCGGAAAGCCACCGCTCCGCCGAAGACTATCTCGACGGTCTGGCACGCAACGGCGTTGCCAGCATCTTGAACGACGGCCGGGAAGTCCTGGGCAAAGTGCCGACCGGTGGCTTGATCCCGTTGTTCATGACCATGGGCCGGATCGGCGACAAGGACGATACAAAATTCTGTGTGGTTCTGCGCGACATCACACAATGGAAAACTGCAGAAGAAGAACTTACGCAAGCCAAGCGTCAAGCCGAAAACGCCAGCTCCCAGAAATCCGACTTTCTGGCCAAGATCAGCCACGAAATCCGGACGCCGCTCAACGCAATTATTGGCTTCTCCGAAGTGATGATGGAAGAACGGTTTGGTCCGATCGGCAACGACCGGTACAAGGATTACCTGAAGGACATTCGGACTTCGGGCTCACATATCATGAGCCTGATCAATGACCTTCTGGATCTTTCCAAGATCGAGGCCGGAAAACAGGATCTGAAATTCTCAGCCGTTTCCGCGAACGACATCATCAATGAGTGCGTGGCACTCATGCAGCCGCAAGCGAACCGGGAGCGGGTCATCATTCGAGCCAGCCTGCCGGATGCTGTGCCGAACATTGTAGCCGATCCGCGTTCGCTGCGTCAGATCGTGTTGAACCTGCTCTCCAACGGGATCAAGTACAACAAGTCCGGTGGACAGGTGATTTTGTCGACCACTCTTGAACCGAACGGCGAAGTCTCAATCCGTGTTCGTGACACCGGCTCGGGGATGAACCCAAAGCAGCTGGCCGCTGCATTGGAACCGTTCCGCCAGGTCCATACGGCCCGCCGAGGCGGCGGTACCGGCTTGGGCTTGCCATTGACCAAGGCACTGGCGGAAGCCAACAGGGCCCAGTTCCATATTGATTCCACGCCGGATCAGGGGACGCTGGTCGAGATCACGTTTCCGACCGAACGTGTGCTGTCAGAATAGAGCCAACCGAGATCATTTGATTTCAGGTAACCACTGCTGCCTTGACGTACTAAAGTCGGTTTGCCATCAAGAGCCCGACAATCGCTCCGGCACCTCTTGGTTCGGATAGGCGATTTGAAATGACAGCATAATGGGGCGTCCACTGACTGACGGTATTGGCACCGCGAAGAAACGCATTTCGACCCAAGGTCGACGTTCCAGAACAACACCGAGTTGGATTTTAACATTCGGCGCGATTGTTGCCGCAAGCGTATGCCTTTTGCCCATGTTGGCAGTTGCGCTGGCTGCGGCAACAGGCTCCTTCGAGACCCTCAGCAGATTGGCGGATACCGTTCTCTGGCGCTACACAAGTAACACGCTAATACTGGTCGTCCTCGTATCTGTTTTTACGGCAATCATCGGCACCGGCACGGCTTGGCTTGTTACCATGACACGGTTCCCGGGCGTCAAAATTTTTGAGATTGCCCTGGCTCTCCCGTTTGCATTTCCGGCCTATGTGATGGCGTATGCATACACTGACCTCCTCGACCATCCCGGTGCAGTGCAAACAGGATTGCGCAACTTTTTCGATTGGGGTCCAAGGGACTATTGGTTTCCCGAAATCCGCAGCGTAGAGGGCGCTGCGATCATGCTGACGCTGGTCCTTTATCCTTATGTGTATTTGCTGGCGCGAGCGGCATTTTTACAGGAATCGGCGACGGCGAACCTGGCCGCACGAACCATGGGCCGAGGGCCATGGGGCGCATTCTTTTTTGTATCCTTACCAATGGCTCGTCCCGCAATTGCCGGCGGCGTGCTTTTGGCGGTTATGGAAACAATTGCTGATTTCGGGACAGTCAGCTACTTCAGCGTTCAAACGTTCGCGACGGGGATATACACGAGTTGGTTCGGCCTTGCTGACAGGGGCGCCGCAACGCAGCTTGCAATGTGCCTTCTTGTTTTTGCCCTGTTTCTTGCGGTACTCGAAAGGCTGCAACGAGGGGCTGCTCGTTCTCATGCGGCAGGCAAGCGATTTGAAAGCATGCCCCCAATGCAGCTTAAAGGCTGGCGTTGTTTCACGGCAATATTAGCATGTGGGATGCCAGTCTTTTTTGGATTTGTCTTGCCAGTGGCTCTTCTTTTTCATATGGGCCTAGGATCTGAACAGGATTTGTTTTCTCCCCGCTACCTAGCGTTTATTCAAAACTCTATAATTTTGGCAGGCTCTGCGGCTTTGGTCACAGTCGGTGCCGCATTGCTTATCTCGTTTAATGCTCGTCTTCATCCAGTCCGCCTGTCGTTTCTCGCCGGACACATCAGCCGCATAGGTTATGCCGTGCCAGGCGGCGTAATAGCCGTAGGCTTGCTGGTACCATTCGCAAGAATGGACAATGGCATCGACGCTCTCATGCGGGAATGGTTTGGCATTTCGACAGGACTTTTGTTCACGGGTTCGATAGCAGTGCTGGTTATGGCTTATGCGGTTCGGTTTATGGCTGCTGCACTAAACACATTGGAGTCTGGCCTCGGCACAATCAATCATAACATGGATGCTGTCGCCCGAACGTTGGGTCGAACACCACTGAACATGATTTCATCTGTTCACATTCCAATTATGCGTTCGACCATGTTCACCGCATTGTTGATTGTTTTTGTCGATGTAATGAAGGAACTGCCAGCGACCCTTATCATGCGGCCGTTTAACTTCGATACATTAGCCGTTCAGGCCTACCGTCTTGCTTCGGACGAACGCTTAGAGGGTGCTGCCGTGCCATCGCTGGTCATCGTGGCAGTGGGCCTCATTCCGGTAATTTTGGTCTGTCGTTCTTTGGCCCGGGACAGGGGTAAACGAAACGGCAATTAACGGACAGGTTTTGACGGAAGCATTTGGCGGTGAAGGGTTCCGCAGATTGGCACGATGAAGAAACACAAATAACACGGAATTGCCTTGACGATTGATCTCTTTCGATTAGGTCCGCAGTCAAAATAAACGCCATCTTATCGGCGTCTGACAGGAAAGCTTCTTGGTTCACCATAGTGCTGAAGCCGCAGACTCAAAAAAAACCCTCCCGCCTTTCGACGGAAGGGCCATGTTACAAAAGTCAGGTTGTTTACAAACCGACTTGAATTACTTCCAACCGGCTTTGTTCAGGATGTCCTGCGCAACACCAATGTTGTCCGCGATGTCGGAGAGTTCGATGGTGTCCGGACGGAAGATGCCCAACTTTGCGACTGACGGTGCAAGACCAACGCCAGGAACTGCAGGGTATTCATCGTTACCCGCAGAGAAGTACTCCTGAGCCTGTTCGGAAGCCAGATACTCAAGAAACTTCACAGCGTTTTCTTTGTTTGGAGCATTAACAGCAACGCCGCCACCAGAGATGTTCATATGTGCGCCGATGTCGTTCTGGTTCGGAAATACCCAACCAATCATGTCGATGCTGTCGGACAGACCTTTAACCGGCTTACGAACCGCACGGGCAAAGTAGTAGGTGTTGGACATGGCGATATCACACTCGCCAGACACAATGCCGCGCAATTGGTCGGTGTCACCACCCTGCGGGTCGCGGGCAAAATTGCCTACAACAGCTGTTGCCCAGTCCTGAATTGTGTCCTGCCCAAGGTGCGCAACCAAAGCAGCCACAATGTTCTGCGTGTAAACGTTTGAGGACGACCGGATGCAGACTTTGCCAGCATATTCAGGCTTTGCGAGATCTTGATAGGTCTGCGGCGGGTTGGTCACATCGTTCTTGTCATAGAACAAAATACGAGAGCGTTGCGAGAAAGCGAACCACTGATTGTCGTCATCCTGGAGGTAAGAAGGGATGTGCTCTTCCAGAACGTCGCTTTCGACAGACTGAAGAAGTCCAAGATCCTTGGCGCGCGTCAAACGAACGGTATCAACGGTGAGGAAGACATCAGCCGGGCTGTTTGCTCCCTCAGCTTCCATCCGTGTAATCAATTCATCTGCTTTACCTTCGATGCGATTGATCTTGATACCAGTTTGCTCTTCGAAATCGGAGTAAAGACGCTCATCTGTATCGTAATGACGCGATGAATAGAGGTTCAATTCACCAGCGGCCAAAGCAAACGGGGAAGATGCGAGCAACATTGCTGCCGCAATACCGGAGCGGGATACTATAGAACGGAATGAAGGCATGTGGACACTCCCTTTGATTACGTAAGGATCAAAAACATGACCCGCGCTCTCAAGTATAGCAATCTGCTGTATCGTCAAGCGAATTCGGGGTGCAGAATTCCAGTTTTTTGAAATTAGGCTCGGATTTTTGACTTTAGGGCGCTCACGTTTTCGTGATCACCTGAATAAGTGTTTCCACGTAGGTCAAACAGTGCAGTCCCGCCGTGTTTTCGGAGCCATTCTGACAATGAGATTACATGCGCTTTTTGAAGTCCGCTGCCAAAAACACCTGGAAAAGCAAACGTTACGGCGAGGGCCCCTGCCCGCACGCGACAGTGCGCGGATATCGCGACAACAACGCATTATTTAAGCGTCAATTGAACTGAGGCCCACGAATTGTGCACAAATAAGCCGATCAGATCTCAAAATGCACGTTGCCTGCAGCCCAATTCGTTTATGAGTAGGCGAATGGTTTAAAGGAGCACAACCGGTGACGACAAAGCTGCACGTCTATCAATCCATTGCCAGAGCGATCAAAGATCATGGCGTTGAGACCATGTTCGGCCTGATGGGCGATGCCAATCTGTTCATGGTCGACAGCTTTGTGCGGGATTGCAGTGGCCGTTTCGTCCCTGCAGCTCATGAAGGCAGTTCTGTCCTCATGGCTCTCGCCTACACCCATGTGCGCGGATCAGTTGGTGTTGCAACGGTAACGCATGGCCCTGCGCTCACGAATTGTCTTACAGCGATCACGGAAGGTGTCCGCGGCCATTTGCCAATCGTTTTGTTTGCAGGCGACACGCCTGCTGAAAACCCACGCCACTTGCAAGGCATCGACCAGCGCGAACTCGTCAAGGCAACGGGCGCAGGTTTTGAGCAGCTGCGGACACCAGAGACGGTCGCGATGGATGTCGCGCGGGCATTCTACCGTGCCCAGGTGGAACGCCGCCCAATCGTCCTGAACATGCCGGCGGATTTCATGTGGCAGGAAGCTGCTTATGAGAAGCATGTCCTGAACGTCTTCACTGCTCCGGGCGGTGTTGCCGAAGGCGGCATTTTGGATGAAGCCGTTGGCATGGTCGCATCGGCACGCCGTCCAATGATCCTCGCTGGCGGTGGAGCCATCGATGCGCGCGACCAATTGATCAAACTTGCCGACCGGCTGGAAGCCCCGCTTGCAACGACCTTGAAGGCGAAAGGCCTCTTCAAGGACCATCCCTACAACATCGATATCTTTGGAACACTCTCAACGCCCGCAGCTTACGATCTGATTGCACAAACAGACTGCATTGTCTGTTTCGGCACCGGCCTTCACGACTTTACGACGGACCGCGGCAAGCTGATGAAAGACAAGCGGATTGTACAAGTGGATGTCGAACCGACGGCCATCGGCGGCGCGCTTCATCCGGACGCTGCGCTTCTTGCAGATGCCGGTTTGACCGCCGAAACGATCCTTTACTGGCTTAACGAGGCCGAAATCCCGGCAAGCGGCTTCACCCGCGAACTCGACACCGCTTCGCTGACCGCACATCCGGTGGACAAGAAAACTACGGCTGACGGCTTCGTCAATTATGTCGGCGCGCTGGAAAGTTTTGAAGAAGCACTGCCGAAAGACCGCATACTTGTGACCGATGGTGGGCGCTTCATGACTGAGGTGTGGTGCCGCATCTCCGCCCCGGATCCGAAGAGTTTCGTGAACACGGCCTATTTCGGTTCAATCGGCCTCGGCCTTCAGGAAGCCATTGGCGCAGGGGTCGCAGCCCCCGATCGGCCGGTCGTTCTGTTTACCGGAGATGGCGGCTTCATGATGGGGGGCATCAACGAGTTCAATACGGCCGTTCGCCTCGGGCTGGATCTTATCATTATCGTGGCAAATGACTCTGCATACGGCGCTGAACACATCCAGTTCCTCGATCGTCAAATGGACCCAAGCCTCACGACATTCCAGTGGCCGTCCTTCGCCGAAGTCGCGACTTCGCTGGGTGGAACGGGCTTTGAAGTCCGCTCGGATGACGATCTTCAAACAGCACTGACTGCACTTGAAAACCGCAAGGGACCGATCCTGATCGAGTTGCGGCTTGACCCGCATGATGTGCCCCGCATGCGCATCTGATTTTACATCCACTTAAGGCAAAAGATACCTGGGCATCACACCGGTTGGCGGGCAAAGGGACGGCCAACCGGCTTGACACCCTTGTGCCGAAACCCACCAATGGGCATCGTAAAATTCAACGGTTAGAGGACCCCCTTCCCATGGAGAAGAAGCACCAGATCAATCTTTGGTACGCCTTCATCGCAATGATGCTGGTGCTAACGTTTCAGAGCTGGTGGACGGCCTACAAGACCATTGAAGAGATCCCCTACAGCCAGTTCGAGCAGTACCTCAAGGACAAGAAAATCGAGGAGATTTCCGTTAAGGAAAACACCATTCAAGGCAAATTCAAGGAGCCTTTGAAGGATGGCAAACAGTATTTTGTGACAACCCGCGTAGAACTGCCACTCGCCGAAGAACTCACGAAATACGACGTAAAGTTCACGGGCGTGATCGAGAGCACGCTCATCCGGGACATTCTCTCCTGGGTATTGCCGGTGTTACTGCTCTTTGGCCTTTGGATGTTCTTCATCCGAAAGTTTGCTGAAAAGCAAGGCATTGGCGGAATGATGACCGTCGGCAAGTCCAAGGCGAAAGTCTATGTGGAGACCGACGTTGAGGTCAGCTTTGAAAATGTCGCCGGGGTTGATGAGGCCAAGCGCGAACTGAAGGAGATCGTCGATTTCCTGAAAGATCCGAAGTCCTACGGCCGGCTTGGCGCGCATGTGCCAAAGGGCATTCTTCTGGTGGGTCCTCCGGGTACCGGTAAGACGTTGCTTGCCCGTGCAGTTGCCGGTGAAGCAGGTGTTCCGTTCTTCTCGATCTCGGGCTCCGAGTTTGTCGAAATGTTTGTCGGGGTTGGTGCAGCCCGCGTCCGGGATCTGTTTGAACAAGCGCGCAAGGCGGCCCCGGCCATCATATTCATTGACGAACTTGATGCGTTGGGGCGTGCGCGGTCAAACGGCGCCATGGGTACTAATGATGAAAAGGAACAGACCCTCAATCAGCTCCTGACCGAGCTGGACGGTTTCGATCCCTCCAGCGGCATTATTCTGCTCGCCGCCACCAACCGGCCGGAGATCCTGGATCAGGCACTGCTGCGTGCCGGCCGGTTTGACCGGCAGGTGCTGGTGGATCGCCCCGACAAAAGCGGGCGGCGGGCCATCCTCGATGTCCACGTCAAGAAGATCCAACTTGCGCCGGACACGGACCTTGATCAGGTCGCCCAGCTGACAGCCGGGTTCTCCGGCGCTGATCTAGCGACCTTGATCAATGAAGCCGCACTTCTTGCCACCAGGCGAAATGCGGACGCCGTTACCCTAAAAGACTTCAACGAGGCCATTGAACGCGTGATTGCTGGGCTTGAAAAACGCAGCCGCGTGCTGTCCGACAAGGAACGCAAGACCGTCGCCTTTCACGAAATGGGCCATGCGCTGGTTGCCGCGAATCTTGAAGGCTGCGATCCAGTGCACAAGATATCGATCATTCCGCGTGGCATCGGTGCGCTCGGCTACACCATGCAGCGGCCGACCGAAGACCGGTTCTTGCTATCAACGCAAGACCTGGAAAACCGGATGGCTGTTTTAATGGGCGGGCGTGCGGCAGAAGAAATCATCTTCAACGAGATATCGACCGGGGCGTCGGACGACCTTCAAAAAGTCACCGAAGTGGCCCGGGACATGGTGATGCGCTACGGCATGGAAGGCGGACTCGGGAACCGGGTTTACGCAAGCCCGCAGCAGAATTTTCTTGGCCAGCCGGTGCCGGACAGGGCTGATGTTTCAGAAGAAACCCAGCGGGAGATTGATTTGGCAATCCGCGCCCGGGTGGAGGCGGCCTTCGCAAGAGCAAAAGCAATCCTGAACGATCACCGATCCGAGCTAGATGCCGGTGCGGAGTTGCTATTGACCAAGGAAACCCTGACCGATCAGGACTTCCCGGCCATCCGCCCCATCGCCGAGCGTAAGGCCGCCGCAGCAGCTGAGTAAGCAAACAAAAACGCCCGCAAACTGCGGGCGTTTTCCAGATCTTTGAGTTTCACATCTGCCGCTCCGGACTTGATCCGGGGCCTCGTTGTTATCCCCGAGGTCCCGGCTCGGAGGCCGGGACGGCAGATTGCAAACCAACAGTTTCCGACACTCAGACGACGTTCGCTTCGGTCTTGGATTTGACTTCGTCCAGGGAAACACCCGGAGCCAGTTCGACAACGGTCAGGCCATGCGGTGTGATGTCGAAGACGCCGAGGCCAGTGATGACCCGGTCAACGCAGCGCACGCCGGTCAGCGGCAAGGTGCACTCTTTCAAAAGCTTCGGATCGCCTGCCTTGGAAGTGTGGTCCATGATAACGACGACGCGCTTGACGCCGGCGACAAGGTCCATTGCACCGCCCATGCCCTTGACCATCTTGCCCGGGATCATCCAGTTGGCAAGATCGCCGTTCTGGGAGACTTCCATCGCGCCGAGGATCGACAGATCAATGTGACCGCCGCGGATCATGCCGAAGCTGTCAGCGGACGAGAAATAGCTCGTCTGCGGCAATTCGGTGATTGTCTGCTTGCCGGCGTTGATCAGGTCGGCATCAACCTCATCATCGGTCGGGAACGGGCCCATGCCGAGCATGCCGTTTTCCGACTGCAGGGTGACATGCATGCCATCCGGAATGTAGTTTGAAACCAGCGTCGGAATGCCGATACCGAGATTGACGTAAAAGCCGTCGTGAAGTTCTTTTGCCGCGCGCGCGGCCATATCGTCACGTGTCCAGGCCATGTTTTTATCTCCTCAACTCGATCAGGCTTCGCGGGTGGTGCGCTTTTCGATGCGCTTCTCATGGCTGCCGACAATGATGCGGTCGACAAAGATACCGGCAGTGTGGATGTTGTCCGCGTCGAGTTCCCCGACCTCAACCAGCTCTTCCACTTCCACAACAGTGGTTTTCCCGGCAGTCGCCATCATCGGATTGAAATTCCGCGCGGTCTTACGGTAGATCAGGTTACCTTCCTTGTCGGCCTTCCAGGCTTTAACCAGGGAAACGTCGGACACAAGACCGGTCTCCATGATGTAGGTCTCACCGTTGAAGTCCTTGTGCTCCTTGCCGTCGGCAATCAGCGTCCCCACACCGGTCTTGGTGTAGAAACCCGGGATGCCGGCACCGCCAGCGCGGATGCGCTCGGCAAGTGTCCCTTGCGGGTTGAACTCAAGCTCCAGCTCACCGTTGAGGTATTGCTTTTCGAAAGTCGCGTTCTCGCCCACATAGGACGACACCATTTTCTTGATCTGTCGGGTTTGCAGTAACAAGCCCAGACCGAAATCATCCACGCCGGCATTGTTGGAGATTGCGGTGATGTTTTGGGCGCCGGATTCCCGCAGAGCCACAATAAGGTTCTCCGGAATCCCGCAAAGGCCGAAGCCACCGGCCATCACAGTCATTCCGTCAAAGGTCAGGCCCTCCAGGGCAGCCTTTGCGTCCGGGTAGACTTTGTTCATTTTTCACTCCCGTTTGGTGTCGTAACGCACGTCGGCGGCACATTCGCTGCAAGTTTTCCTTGGGTCAAGGGGCAATGATGCATTGCAGCGAAAAACATGAACCCACATTCAGATCGCAAGGTTTACCCTGTTTGCGGATTGTCGTATGCGAACAGCATCTTGATCCGTGGATATGGTTTTGTGCCGATCCGGATATGGTATGTAATTCCTTAACGGTCAAACGAAGATTACCGACGAAAGACGCTGACGCCTTGTATCAATTCCTGTCGACCCTTTTTAAGATTGCGGTGATATCGCTGCTGGTCGGCGCCGGTTTGTCGTTCATCAACATCACGGCGGAAGATGTGCTCGGCTTCGTCGGCCTCAGCCCGATCCAATTGTGGATCTATATGCTTGAATTCCGGGACTGGGCGATCCCCAACATGATCCTCGGCGCGTTTATCGTGGTACCGGTCTGGCTGGTGATCTATCTCTTCCGCCCGCCCCGCGCATAAGCCTCAGCCCTCTGCGCCAAAGGCTGCCCGTTCATCACGTTCTCTTTGCACCTGCTGTCGCTTGGTGGCAATGGAGGCTGCAATCACACCGATCGAAACAAGCACGACCAGGATCGTACAGACCGCATTGATTTCCGGCGTAACACCAAGGCGGACCTGGGAATAGATCTTCATCGGCAAGGTGGTTGCACCCGGCCCCGTTGTGAAGCTCGCAATCACGAGATCATCCAGAGACAAGGTGAATGCCAGCATCCAGCCCGCGATGACACCAGGTAGAATGATCGGCAGCGTGATCAGGAAGAACGTTTTAACTGGCGGGCACCCAAGATCTTCTGCTGCCTCTTCTACGGATTTGTCGAACCCGACCAAGCGCGATTGCACGACCACGGCCACGTAGCACATGGCAAACGTAGTGTGCGCTATGATCACTGTCCAAAACCCGCGCGCCTGATCCATCGCCACAAACAGAAGCAGCAGCGACAACCCGAGGATCACCTCCGGCATAACAAGCGGGGCGAAGATCATGCCCGAAAACATTGAGCGCCCCATAAACCGCCCTGAACGCACCAAGACCAATGCGGCCATTGTGCCGAGCACCGTCGCGACAGATGCCGAAACGAAGGCAACACGCAGCGTCACCCACGCCGCATCCAGCAACTGATCATTCTGAAGAAGTTCAACATACCACTTGGTGGAAAATCCGCCCCACACCGTCACCAGCCGGCTTTCGTTGAACGAATAGATGACCAGCAACACGATCGGCAGATATAGGAACGAAAAGCCGAGGACGATCGACGTCACATTGAACCAGGAAGGGCCGCGCGTCATTGGTTCTTCTCCGCCATCTTCTGTTGCTGGTTCTGGAAAAGAACGATCGGGATCACGAGGATTAGCAAGAGGATCACTGCGACTGCAGAAGATACCGGCCAATCGCGGTTGTTAAAGAACTCCACCCACAGCGTCTTGCCGATCATTAGGGTTTCCGATCCGCCGAGAAGGTCTGGGATGACGAACTCGCCAACCGCTGGAATGAACACGAGGAAACAGCCTGCGATTACACCTGGAAGCGATAAGGGAACGGTGATCTTCCAGAAGGCTTTCCATGGCGGGCAGCCGAGGTCTGCTGCGGCTTCCAACAAACTGCCATCCAGCTTTTCAAGGCTGGCGTAAAGCGGCAGCACGAGGAACGGCAGGTAGGAGTAAACGATGCCGATATAGACCGCGACATTGGTGTTTAGGATCACCAGCGGCTCGTCAATCAGGCCCAGCATCATCAGGAACTGATTGAGAAGGCCCTCGTTTTTGAGAATGCCGATCCAGGCATAGACGCGAATGAGAAAGCTGGTCCAAAACGGCAGGATCACCAGCATCAAAAGGGTCGGCCGCCAAGCTTCCGGGCTGCGCGCCATACCGTAAGCGATTGGGTAGCCGATCAGGAGGGTTATGAGTGTGGAAACCGCGGCAATGTAAACCGAGGAGACGTAAGACTTCCAGTAAAGGGCATCTTCCGTCAGCCAGACATAGTTTTCCAGAGAGAGCTCGCTAAGTCCTTCCCGGAAAGCTTGCCAGCCTTCGGCCAAATCGAACGTTGGAAAATAAGGCGGGATCGCAACTGCGACCTGTGACAGGGAAATCTTGAAGACGATCAGGAAAGGCGCGAGGAAGAAAATCAGCAGCCAAAAATAAGGAACTGCAATCAGACCCCAGCCGCCGAGGCCCCGTTTGGATCTAGATGCCGCTTTGCTCATGCCGCCCTCCTCATCCAGTCAGGATCACACCGGCATCCCGGTCAAACGTCAGGACAACATTTTCATCCCATGTGATCGGGTTTTCGACCATGCGCGAGATGTTGGCCTTGGTGGCACGTAAAATGTCGTGATCGTCCTGCCCAACCTTCGCATGGAAGATGGAAACATCGCCAAGATAGGCGATGTCCCAAACGATCCCACCAATCTGATTGGTTACAGAACCTTCGGGTTGCCCCTGCGCAATTCGAACCTTTTCGGGTCGAATGGCGTACCAGACAGTATCTCCGACAGAAGCAGCCGTTGTCTGCTCCGTATCAATGGCAAAGTCGCCAACAATCGCCTGCATGCGCGTGCCGTTATCGGCCTTCTCCAGAACCTTCGCCTCGATCAAGTTCACATCGCCGATAAAGTCGGCAACAAACCTGGAGTTCGGTGCTTCATAAATCTCTGAGGGTGTTGCCACCTGAACAAGTTCACCGCGATCCATGACAGCGATCCGGTCGGCGACCGTCATTGCTTCTTCCTGATCGTGCGTGACGATCAGGAAGGTCATTTTCAAATCTTCCTGCAGCGCCATGAGCTCAAACTGAGTTTCTTCACGCAGCTTGCGATCCAGCGCGCCCAGTGGTTCATCGAGCAGCAAAACCTTTGGGCGTTTTGCGAGAGACCGAGCCAGCGCAACACGCTGCCGCTGACCGCCGGACAACTGGTGCGGCTTGCGCTTTGCGAATTGCTCAAGCTTGGTCAGCCGCAGCATTTCAGCAACCCGGTCATCAATTTCCGATTTCGGTAGATTGTCCTGCTCCAGGCCGAACGCAATATTTTTCGCAACGCTCATATGCGGGAAAAGTGCATAGGACTGGAACATCATATTGGACGGCCGCCGGAAAGGCGGAATACCGGACAGATCCTGGCCATCCAGAAAGATCTCACCGGAGGTGGGCGTCTCGAACCCGGCAAGCATCCGCATCAACGTGGTTTTGCCGCAGCCGGACCCGCCAAGGAGCGCAAAAAACTCACGCTTGTAGATCTTGAGTGAAAGATTGTTGACCGCGACAAAGTCACCAAACTTCTTGGTAACGTTGCGAAATTCGATAAACGGCTTTTGTTCTGGATCTTCCCAGGGAACAAATTCGCGGCGCACTGGTCCGATCGTCTTTTTAGCCAAGATAGCCCCCACCCCACGAAGAACTAAGACACAAAATGTCCACCGGACAGCAAATGCCGTCCGGTGGTTTTTGGGTTACTGTCCGCTTTTCACAGAGGTCCAGGACCGTGTCACAACGCGGTTTACCTTCGGCGGGTAGGACGTCACGGTGTAGAGGTTTTCGACAGCCTCTGCCGGCGGATAAATCGCCGGATCGCCGATGACATCGTCATTCAGCATTTCTTGCGAGGCCTTGTTACCGTTTGCGTAATAGACGTAGTTCGAGGCCTTCGCCATAACGTCCGGGCGCATGATGTAGTTCAGGAATTCATGCGCTTCCTCTTTGTTTTTAGCGTCAGCCGGGATCGCCATTTGGTCGAACCACATCAGTGCGCCTTCTTTCGGAATGGCGTATTCCACAGTTACGCCATTGTCTGCCTCTGCTGCGCGGTCACGGGCCTGCAGAACGTCACCAGACCACCCGACGGCCAGGCAAATATCACCATTTGCAAGCGCGTTGATGTACTCTGAGGAATGGAACTTCTGGATATAAGGCCGGACCGATTTTAAGAGCTCGGTCGCTTTTTCGATGTCGCCGGTGTCCTTGCTGTCCGGGTCCAGTCCAAGATAGTTCAGCGCAGCCGGAAACAATTCGGTCGGCGCATCAAGAACATGAATTCCGCATTCTTGGAGTTTTGCGGCATTCTCCGGCTTGAACAACAGGTCCCAGCTGTCAACCGGTGCGTCTTCGCCAAGTGCAGCCTTTACCTTCTCGACATTGTATCCAAGGCCAGTGGTGCCCCACATGTAGTTGACGGAATAAGCGTTATCCGGGTCGTATTTGGCAACCCGCGCTTCGATATCAGACCACATGTTTCCGATATTGCTCAGCTTGGATTTGTCGAGTTTGTCGAAGACACCTGCTTGTATTTGGCGCGACAGGAACGTCCCGGTCGGGACCACAACGTCATACCCGGTCCCACCGGCCAGAAGCTTGGTCTCAAGAACTTCGTTGGAGTCAAATACGTCATAGACGACGTTGATGCCGGTTTCCTTGGTGAAGTCTTCCAAGATCGACTCATCGATATAGTCGGACCAGTTGTAGACATTAACCGTACGGTCTTGAGCCAGTGCCGCGCCCCCCAGAATACTGAGTGAAGTCACGGCGAGAAGCATAGTCTTGAGTTTCATGTTCATGTTCCCCTGTTTTGTTTCGGAGGACGTTGACCGTCATTTTTTGCAAACGGCGGTGACCGTTTGCGGTTCCCTTTGGTTTGACGCGAACTTTGCCATGCACGGTATTTTTGTCCAGAGTCGATTTTGGGCAAGCCTGATTAGCAAATGTTCGTTTTCCGGTTTGCTTACAAATATGTCTGTCGTTCCAGTGAGGAAATTTCACGGCCGAATTCGTTCAGTTCTTCCCGTTTGATTTCCGTCAGCACCTTGTGCATTTCAAGACCGACCGCCTTCTTCATCAATTTGGAAGCCTCAAACGCATCAATGGCTTCGTCCATCCAAGGCGTCAGGCGTTTTTTGCGCTTTTCATACGCATTGCCCGTTACTGCCGCTGGTGGATCTTTCTTCAGACGCAACCCCTCCATCATGCCTGCAAGGATCCCGGTAAGAACCAGATATGGGTTGGCATCCGCGCCTGCAATCCGGTGCTCCACGCGTGCGGCCTCTGGAGAAGAAGCGGGAACCCGCAAAGCTACAGAGCGGTTATCAAACCCCCAGCAGATTGATGCCGGAGCATAGGATCCCGGCTGCATGCGCCGGAACCCGTTGAATGTTGAAATGAAAAGCAACAGAGCTTCCGGCATCGTCTTCAACAAGCCATTGATCGCATATCCGAGCCTCTCGCGGCCATGTTCCGGATCTGCAAACAAGTTGCCGTTGTCATCTTCCATAGAGACGTGCACATGCATGCCGTTGCCGGGCCATTCCACAAACGGCTTGGCCATGAAGGACGCTTTAAGTTCATGTTTTCGAGCAACGCCGGCAACGAGACGACGAAGAAGCACAACATCATCGGCAGCCAAAAGCGGATTGTTCCGATGATGCAAGTTCAATTCAAACTGTCCAGGCGCGGCTTCTGACACGGCAGCGTCTGCCGGGATGCCTTGCGCTTCGCACGCCTTGCGCAGATCGTCCACCACAGGCAACAAGGCTTCCAGGTCGGACAGCGCATACATGTTTTGTCGCGCCGGGCCGAGATGGGTCGAGAACAACGGCTTTGGCTGCTCAGTCCAATCTCCGTCACTCTCCTCGAAAAGATAAAACTCCAGCTCAAAGGCACATGTGGCTGTGACGCCGAACTCTTCCTTCATCTGCGCTACGGTATTTTCCAACACATGCCGCGGATCAGCGAGGAACGGTTCGCCATCGCGGTCGTACATCGACAACAGCACCTGAGCGGTCTTGCGATCCGCCCACGGGACGAGCTTTAAAGATTCCGGAATGGGCCAGCACACACCGTCCTTGTCGCCAGTATCCAGGTGCATACCGGTCGCTTCGACTTCCCGGCCCCACACGTCCAGCCCAAACAGGGAATAAGGGAACGCGACACCACCTTCGAAGACTTTCGCCAACGCTTTTCCAGGCAGCCATTTTCCGCGTAGAACACCGTTTGTATCCGGCAGAACTACTTCGAGTGTATCCAAGTCTGGATGTTCTTCCAAAAAGGCTTCGAAAGCCGACTTCCAACCGGGCTCCGCCGGATGTTCCAGTATCTGGTGAGGAAGCTCGTTCATTTACGTCCTGTGTTTCTGCTGGCCTTGTTGGTTCTTCGGACCACCAGCTTATGATTGCGATATCGGAAAAAATGTGATCACTTTCTAGATGTACTGTCAAGACAATCGCAATGAAATCGCAAATCCAGCGTAGAAGGATATCACTATTGCCGGTCCGGCGCTCCGCACTCAATGCTGGTCCTGAGAAGACCCAAACGACCGCTTCAGCGCGCAGCGCAACTCGGGATCAGGTGGATATTGCTGTGCGGTCTGGCCTGCTGACCGGACGGTTTATCCCCGGAAAGGCGGTAACCCTGCGGGGCCTTGCGGCAGAGCTCGGGGTCAGCCCGATGCCGGTGCGCGAGGTGCTTCAACGGCTGGCTGCTGAAAACGCGCTTGAAGTCAAACCCAATGGGCGCATTCAGGTTCCAGACATGACACCAGAGCGGTTTGACGAGGTGTTGATGGCTCGTCTCCTGCTCGAGCCGGAACTGGCCGTACGCGCCATGCCCCACCTTAGGTCCGACGACATTGCGGAATTGAGGCACATTGATGACGACATTGACGTGCGGCTGAGTTCTGGCGATGCGGAAGCCTATATGCGGCTGAACCACGCCTTTCACTTCCATATCTATCGAGCGTCCGGTTCATGTGTTTTGTTGCCGCTGATCGATAGTCTCTGGCTCCAGTTCGCCCCCTTCATGCGCACCGTTTACGGGCGGGTTGGCACAGTGAATTTGATTGACCAGCACAAGGCCGCCATTCACGCAATCGAAATGCAAGATGCCTCGGCATTGAAAGGAGCGATCACGGCAGATATCGCTGATGGCATGGGTCTCCTTGGCCGGGAAATACTCCAAGGCGAAGAGCCCAGTTGATCCCGGTTCAACCTTGTGTCATTTTGTGATCACAAAATAGTCCTAACGCCATTTGGATAGACACTGAACAGCTGCTATTTCGTGATTTTCACGGCTGTTCGGTTCCGCCGATCACGGACACTAATCTCTGGAGCCTTTCGTGACTGCTACCCCACCTGCCAATTCGACCCCGCACAAGGAAGAAAGTCTCCGCGGTGTCTCAAACGTTGATGCCGCGCGGGATTGGCTCAACCATCGGAACATTCAGGATATCGAGTGTATCGTTCCAGACCTGGCGGGCGTTGCCCGGGGTAAGATGATGCCGACGGAAAAATTCTTTTCCGGCCCTGTCATGACCATGCCTGCCTCGATTTTCGCGCAGACGATCTCCGGCGATTATCCGGAGGACGACGAGCGCTTCCAGCACAATCCGACTGACGGCGACCTCTATTTCCGCGCCGATTATTCAACACTGACGACAGTCCCTTGGGAAAGCGATCCGACGGCGCAGCTTATTCATGATGCCTACTCGCGCGAAGGGGCGCCCGTTGAGACGGCACCGCGAAATGTTCTTAAGCGCATTTTGAAGCTGTATGAAGACAAGGGCTGGCAGCCGGTAGTTGCCCCCGAGATAGAGTTCTATTTGGTCCGTCCCAACACCGATCCCGACTATCCGCTGGAACCGCCGACAGGCCGCTCCGGCCGTCCTGAGGTCGGCCGTCAGTCCTATTCGATTTCGGCACTCAACGAATTCGACGACTTGATCGACGATATCTATGACCTCTCTGAACAGCAGGGACTGGAAATCGACACGATGATCCATGAGGAAGGTGCCGCGCAGATGGAAATCAATCTGCGTCACGGCAATCCTCTGGAGCTTGCAGATCAAGTCTTCCTGTTTAAGCGTACCATCCGTGAAGCTGCGCTGCGGCATGAGATGTATGCGACTTTCATGTCGAAACCGATGTCGAACCAGCCCGGGTCGGCGATGCACATCCACCAATCGGTGATCGACAAGGAAACCAGTCAGAACATCTTTGCCGGCGAGAACGGCATGGAAACAGAGGCGTTCCTGTCCTTCATTGCGGGGCATCAGGTGTATCTGCCGCAAGTCACGCCAATCATGGCGCCCTTCGTGAATTCATACCGCCGGTTCTCCAAAACCTCGACCTCGCCGGTCAATGTGTACTGGGGCTATGACAATCGAACGGTCGGCCTGAGGGTCCCGTATTCAAGCCCGGATGCGCGGCGCCTGGAAAACCGTATCCCAGGCTCTGACGCAAACCCCTACCTTGCAATCGCGGCGTCTCTGGCCTGCGGCTATCTTGGGATCGTCAAAGGTCTGAAACCCGATGCTCCGCGCATGGATGACTGCACCGAGCTCACCAAATCCCTGCCGCGCGGATTGCCGGAGGCACTTACTTTGTTCGAAAACTCGGAAGACATGATCGAGGTTTTCGGAGAGAAGTTCGTCGCGACCTACCGCGCCATCAAATACGAAGAATTCGAGACCTTCATGTCGGTGATCAGTCCATGGGAGCGGGAATATCTCCTGCTCAACGTCTGACCGATCCTTCTTTCCGGGAGCCCCCCATGACTGCCCATTCCAACATCTATCCGACCAAGGCGCTTCAGGAACTGGACGCCGCACACCATTGGCACCCGTTCTCGGACATGAAGTCTCTGAACGCCGAAGGCAGCCGGGTAATCACCAGCGCAGATGGGGTCTGGTTGACGGATTCCAACGGCAACAAAATCCTTGATGGCATGGCCGGGCTTTGGTGCGTGCAGGTCGGACATGGCCGCTCGGAAATCACAGAGGCCGTTACCAAACAGATGAACGAGCTGGCCTATTACAACACGTTCTTCAAGACGACCCACCCACCCGCAATCGCTTTGTCGGAAAAACTCGCCAAGCTCGCGCCCGATCACATCAACACCGTGTTCTACTGCTCGTCCGGCTCGGAAGCGAACGACACTGTGTTCCGCATGGTGCGCACCTACTGGGACAAGATGGGCAAGCCGGACAAGAAGGTGATCATCGGCCGCTGGAACGGCTATCACGGGTCGACCCTCGCCGGCACCAGCCTCGGCGGTATGAAAGCCATGCACGCACAAGGGGATCTGCCGGTTTCAGGCGTCCACCATATCGACCAGCCCTACTGGTTCGGTGAAGGTCAGGACATGAGCCCGGAAGACTTCGGTGTTCATGTGGCCCGCAAACTTGAGGAAGCCATCGATCAGATTGGCGAGGACAAGGTCGCGGCCTTCATTGCAGAACCCATCCAGGGCGCAGGCGGTGTTATCATCCCACCGGAAACCTATTGGCCTGAGATCAAGCGCATCCTTGAGGAACGCGACATTCTGTTTGTGTCGGATGAGGTCATTTGCGGCTTCGGCCGTTTGGGCGAATGGTTTGGATCCTCCTACTACGGCGTGAAGCCGGATCTGATGCCGATCGCCAAAGGCCTGACGTCCGGCTATCTGCCGATGGGTGGTGTTCTGGTCTCTGACCGCGTCGTCGAAGGATTGATGCTGGCCGGTGATGACTTCAACCACGGCTATACCTATTCCGGCCATCCGGTCTGCGCCGCTGCCGCGCTAGCAAATTTGGAAATCATTGAACGCGAAGGCCTGGTGGACCGGGTCAAGACCGATATTGGTCCGTACCTCAAGGAGCGCTGGATGAAACTCGGTGAGCATGAACTTGTTGGCGAAGCCCGCATGACGGGGTTGGTTGGCGCTCTGGAATTGGTCCCGGATAAAAAGAACCCGACCAGAAAATTCTCAGATGTTGGCGTGCCCGGCACGCTGTGCCGTGATGTTTCGTTTGAGCATGGGATGGTGATGCGCGCCGTTCGTGACAGCATGATCATTTCACCGCCTTTGGTGCTGTCCCACGAAGAGGCGGATCATCTTGTCGCAACAGCCGAAAAAACACTGAACGATACCTATCGCATCTTAAAGCGCGATGGGTGGATGGGCTGACACCAACGGGCAGGCTTTAGGAAGCTGAAGCCTGCCCTTCGATCCAATCCCTGAACTGACGCATCGCCAGCGTTTCATTGCGGGATTTCAACCAGGTCAACCAGTAGCGACCGAGCGATACGGTTTGCGGAAATAGCTGTTTTAGCCGGCCCGTCTCCAACTCCTCCCGAAACATCGTCACAGGTACGAGCGCAACACCTGCGCCTTTTGCAGCAGCGGCAGCCATTGTCACCGATGAATCAAACATCCAACCTCTAATGCTCGGCGGTTCAACCTTTGCCGCCTCAAACCACCGGCTCCATTCATCCAACCGGTACGACCGCAAAAGCGGAACAGCCTTTAGGTCAGCGGGTGACTTCAGGGCTTCCGCCATTGAAGGTGCACAAACCGGAGACAAAGGCGCATTCATCAACTGAACCGCATTGGTGCTGTGCCAGGCCCCGTCGCCAAAACGAATAAAGTAGTCGAGACCATCTTCAAGAAAATCGGCCCGGTTGTTGTTGGTCTTCAGCCGCACATCGACATCGGGATAAGCCTGCGAAAAATCAGAAAGCCGATCAATCAGCCAGCCATAAGCGAAAGTGGACACGGCACCGATCGTGAGCACCTCTTGAAAATTGCCATGTTCAAAGCGGCTAAGCGTTGCACTCATTCGGCCAAAGGCATCGCTTAGGACTGGTAAAAGTGTCTGGCCTTCATCTGTCAGCACGACGCCACGTGGCAATCTATCAAACAGCGAAACACCCAGAATTGCCTCAAGCGACTTTACCTGATGGCTGACCGCTGTCTGGGATACCCGCAGTTCCATGCCCGCCTTTGTGAAACTTCCAAGGCGCGCAGACGCTTCAAAGGCCCGAAGAGCGTTCAACGGCAATTGCGAAATATTCATGGGAGCTATCCAAGGCCAATTTTTTCTCATGCCTAACCAGAGAAACCATCATTTGTCGATCCCTTAAGCTGCGATCATATTCCGCTTCACCGATCGGCATTGCTTCAGAACCGCGGCTGGAGCACCCATCTTTGACAACGAATGGACAACTCTCATGACGTTTCCCAAAGCGCTTACGTTGGGCGCAGCCGCTTTGTTTCTGGCTTTTCAAGGAACAGCGTATTCCGATGGACCAGAGTTCGATCCGGCGCCTCTTGCCAAAGCCGCCAAGGCGATCGAAAGCCGTTTGAACACACGTATTGGCGTTGCCGTGTTCGATCCGGCCAGCAGGCTGAACTGGAACTATAATGGTGACGAACGGTTCCCGATGAACAGCACCATGAAGGCCTTTGCCTGCGCAGGACTGCTGGACCGGGTCGACAAGAAGCAGAGCAGTCTCGATCAGCGCACCATAATCACCAACGATATGATCGTCTCTTATTCACCGGTTACAGAAAAACATATCAACACAGCGGATATGACTCTCGCCGATCACTGCGAGGCGACCATCACGATCAGCGACAACACATCTGCGAATATCATTCTGGAGGAACTTGGCGGTCCAATCGGAGTGACGACCTACATGCGCTCTATCGGCGATGACGTCACCCGCCTGGACCGCTATGAGCCGAGCTTGAACGAAGGAACTCCTGGAGACCTACGCGATACCACCACACCAGTGGCAGCAGCGCAGTCTCTCTACAAGGTTCTATTTTCGGATGAGTTGAGTGCATCGTCCCGCAAACAACTGATGCAATGGTTGGAGGCGAACAAGGTCGGTGATGCAACGCTTCGTGCAGGCCTACCGCATGACTGGCGCATCGGGGACAAGACAGGTGCCGGAGCCTACGGGTCCCGCGGCAACATTGCGATCATCTGGCCGCCCAACCACACACCGGTGGCTCTCGCCGTTTATGTCACCGAAAATGAGGCAGAGTTCCAAGCGCGGAACAAGGCCATAGCCGAGATTGGCGCGGCCTTTAAGGCGAGCATTAAGCAATAAAAAAGACCGGGCCAGCAGCGCTGACCCGGTCTCCTTTATCAGAACTCAACGTCTTTGCCGTTATTCCGCCGCAACCGCCACATCGCGGTGCGAGCGGCGGGCCCAGGGGCGGGTGCCTTCCGGGATTTCTTCGATCGAACCAAACGCCGGCTGCAAATATTTGGTGACTTCCGGCCATTCTCCAGCCTTCAGAGCTTTTAGAACTTCCGGCTTGGAAATCTCGAAGCTTGACACGCCGCAGCGACGGGCGAGCGGCACCTGATCCAGAATGTAGCTGCCAACTGCGCGGATATCGCCTTGATAGTTCAGGTGCTCCCGCAGGTCGCGGGCGGTTGAAAATCCGCGGCCATCGGCGAAACTCGGGAATGCCACCGCGACATACGCAAACCTGTCTAGGTATTCGGCAGCAAGTCCGACTTTTTCTCCGGCCTCGACCAGCAATGCCGTTTGATCGGCGCGGGTCAAATATGCTTCCGGCGCTTCAAGGAACAGCGCCACCGGGACCAGCAAATCACCGCCAGCAGCCGGACCGGTTTCACTATCTGCCCTGACCCAGGTTTCCTGGACGAACTCACCGTCTTTGTAGATTGTTGCCATTTCCAAGCGTCCTCAAACTCTCTCATCGATGCAGCTCAAATGCCGCTGCCGTCAATTTCATGGCCATGGGTCGGCCAATGAATGCCGCACTCTGTCTTGTCCTGACCGCGCCAGCGGCCCGCGCGAGGATCTTCTCCCGGCGCCACCTTGCTTGTGCACGGCAAGCAACCGATTGACGGATAGCCCTCGGCGACAAGCGGATGCGGAGGCAGGTCGTGGCTCTTCGCATAGTCCAAGATGTCAGCCGCAGACCAGTTGGCGAGCGGATTGATCTTGACCCGCCCGGCGTCGATTTCGAAGATATCCAGCTCAGAACGTGTCGAGCTTTGATGGCGTTTCCGGCCCGAAATCCAGGCCTCAAAACCATGCAATGCGCGTTCCAGCGGCACCACCTTGCGAATGTGGCAACACGCATCGGTATCGCTCATCCAGAGCATGCCTGCGGGGTCTTTTGCATCGAGATCCTCTTTCGACGGCTTGAATGTCCGCACAGCGGTAAGGCCAAGCCGGGCGACCAGCTCGTCCCGGTAAAGGATCGTCGCTGGAAACAGCTTCACCGTGTCGACGAACAAAACCGGCGTAGACGGATCCACCTGCGAAACCATGTGCAAGAGCACGGCAGAATCTGCGCCAAAGCTGGACACCAAGGCGATTTCCCCGGCGAATTGGTGGCGTATGGATGCCTGAAGGATGTCCTGCGCAACGGCATCCTCGAACTGTACGTTCAGCGCGGCAACTTCCGCCTGCAGCCCAAGTTCTGGATCAACGCCAAAACTGAAGGCTTCATGCAACCCCATAGAGGGCCTCCTTGAACGGTTCCTCCCCAACCCTGCGGTAAGCCTCGAGGAAGGTTTCTTCCTTTGCCTCGCGTAAGTCGAGATAGGTATCTACAAGCGTTTCAATCGCATCAACGACCTTTTCGGAGGAGAAGCCGCGTCCGGCGATCTTACCGATGGATGCATTCTCATTGGCGGAGCCACCAAGCGTGATCTGGTAAAATTCCTCGCCCTTCTTCTCCAGGCCGAGAATACCGATATGGCCGACATGATGGTGCCCACAGGCATTGATGCAGCCAGAAATCTTAATCTTCAGCTCACCGATTTCGGCTTGTCGCTCAGCTGTGCCGAAGCGTTCGGAGATGCGTTGTGCCACAGGGATTGAGCGTGCCGTAGCAAGCGCGCAGTAATCCATCCCCGGGCAGGCTATGATGTCGGTGATGAGACCGGCATTGCCTTCGGCAATGTCTGCTGCAACCAACTGGTCAAACAGCGCTGGCAGATCGTCCAGTTTCACATGCGGCAAGATGACGTTCTGCTCATGGGAAATCCGGATTTCATCCTGGCCGTACCTTTCGGCAAGATCTGCAATCACGTCCATCTGCGCGTCAGACGCGTCCCCCGGGATGCCACCGATCGGCTTCATCGACAGGGTCACGGATGTGTAGCCCGGCACGCGGTGTGGATTGAGGTTGTGGGCCAAGAACTGCGCAAAGGCAGCGTCCGTCTCACGGCGTACTTCGACCTTGGCCGAGATGTCTGACCCAACCTCAAGTGGAGGGGGCGCAAAGTAAGCTTCGATCCGGCGCACTTCCTCGTCCGGAAGACGAAGAACACCGTAGCGGATCTTTTCAAATTCACCTTCGATATCCACCTTCAGGTCTTCCAGGCCGGTTTCATGCACAAGGATCTTGATCCGCGCCTTGTACTTGTTGTCCCGGCGGCCGTAGCGGTTGTAAACACGCAGAATTGCCTCGGAATAGGCAAGCAGGTCTTCTTCCGGAAGGAAGTCGCGAACCTTTCGGCCGATCATCGGTGTCCGGCCAAGGCCACCGCCAACAAAGACCTCAAAGCCGATCTCACCGGCCTCGTTGCGGGTCAACTGCAGACCAATGTCATGAACCTGAACGGCAGCCCGGTCATTCGGCGCGCCGGTGATCGCGATCTTGAACTTGCGCGGCAGGAACGAAAACTCCGGGTGGAGCGAGGACCACTGACGCAGGATCTCCGCATAGGGACGCGGATCCGCGATCTCGTCGGCTGCTGCACCGGCGAAGTGGTCAGCTGTAACGTTGCGGATGCAGTTCCCAGAAGTCTGAATGGCGTGCATTTCCACGTCCGCCAGCTCTTCGAGGATCTTCGGAGTGTCCTCGAGTTTCGGCCAGTTGAACTGAATGTTTTGGCGCGTGGTGAAGTGGCCATAGCCCTTGTCATACGTCCGGGCAATGTGCGCGAGTTTCCGCATTTGGCGGCCGTTCAAAGTGCCATAGGGGATCGCAACCCGCAGCATGTAGGCGTGAAGCTGCAGATAAAGGCCGTTCATCAGGCGCAACGGCTTGAACTCGTCCTCAGACAACTCACCGGCCATGCGGCGGCGGACCTGGTCCTTGAATTGTTCGGTGCGCTGGTTGACGAAACTCGCGTCAAATTCATCGTAACGGTACATCTATCTCTCCTGCCGGGCGCTGCTCGATCCGGCGCTGCCCGCCTCGTGTGCTGATGTCAGGCGGAAACGGCCTGAGCCTGTTTTCCAAGTGATGGATGAGTGGTCGGACCTTTCGCCCTGATGCGTTCGCGCAAGCGTACGGGCACAATGATGCCGTCTTCTATCGTCACATCCATCTCGTAAACGCCGACGACCTTCTGGTCTTTTTCCGCCGCTGCGCCGATCGACACCCCCTCAGCAACATCATCCTTGCCGTCAAAGGTCCGGGCCAGCGTCACGCGCTCGACCCAAACATCGTTTTCACCGAGCCAAACGACATCGCCATCCAGAAGGCGATTGGCTGTAATGACTTTCATAAACTTCTCTCCTCAAGCCGCTGCAACGGCGCGCACAAGCTGCGGCGCCAGCGGTTCGGCCTGTTCAAGGGCGGCATGGCCGACGGCCTCGCCAATCACGATCAAAACCGGTCCATCGATCTCTACGCGGTTTGACAGGACCGCAAGCTCGGACAGATCACCGGCAAACTGGCGCTCGTCCGGGTGAGCGGCATTTTCGATGACGGCAACAGGTGTCGTTGAGGTCATCCCCGCGCCAATAAGACGGTCGGCGACCGATGCTGCAACGGTCCGCCCCATGTAGACGGCAACGGTCGCTCCTTTCAGCGCCAGACCTGCCCAATCAGGCAGTGTTTCCGACTTGGCGTTATGGCCTGTTGCAAACACCAGATTGGAGGCCACACCGCGCAACGTCAGCGGGATCTGTGCTGAGGCTGCGGCGGCAAAGGCTGCTGTCACACCCGGAACGATTTCAAATCCGACCCCCCCGGCGCGGAGCGCCTCCATTTCTTCTGCCGCCCGCCCGAAGATCATCGGATCCCCAGCTTTCAGACGGACAACCTTGAGGCCTTCCGATCCGAGCTTCACCAGCAAGTCGCAGATTTCGGATTGCGGCACAGAATGGGCGCCCTTGCGCTTGCCGACAGAAATCCTTTCTGCATCCCGGCGCCCCATCGCCACCACATCAGCCGGGACAAGTGCATCGTGCACAATCACGTCGGCCTCCTGAAGGAGGCGCTGAGCCCGGAGCGTGAGAAGATCCTCAGCTCCCGGCCCAGCACCCACCAACCACACGAAACCAGGCTCACCGGCCATATTGTTCAATAGCCGCTGCGCTTCGGCTCGAGCTACGTCTGCCTTGCCCGCATAAAGATTGGTTGCAACCGAACCGGAGAAAAACCGGGCCCAGAAATTCCGGCGCAGGTTACCGTCGGAAATGACCTTTGAAGCCGCATCGCGGAAGCTTTCTGCGAGCCTTGCAAGCGCGCCAGTTGATCGCGGCAACATACCTTCGATCCGCGCACGGATATGGCGCGCCAGAACCGGCCCGACACCCGTGGACGTGATTGCAACGGCAATCGGTGCCCGGTTGACGAGTGCACCGGTGTAAAAATCGCAGATCTCAGGCTTGTCGACCGCGTTTGCCGGCACACCCATGATCCGGGCCGCATCAATAACCGCCTTGTCCAGATCCCAGTCTTCCCTTGCAGAGAAGACCATGGCCGCATCGGTCAGATGCCTCGGTTTGAAATTTTCGGATATGTGAGTTGCTGAAAACTGATCCACAGCGGACTGCAGTTCGTGATCGATGTCTCTGCCGACCACGACGATTTCCGCATTGGTTTCGCCGAGAAGGCGCACCTTGGCAGCAGCTTCACCGCCATGTCCGACAACGACAACACGCCTGCCTGCGACTTTCATGAAAGCCGGGAAGACATCCAGCCGGTCTTCCGGCTTCTTGCGTGCTTTTTCTGTCTGTGATCTGCGGCTTGCCATCAGCAAGGGTCTCCAATCCCAATTTGAAGACCTGAATGTAAGCGGTGGCGAAGAAAAGCGCCGGGTACGGGATTTCAAAGCCAGAGGGGATAGCGGAAAAGATTTTCCTGATTTGCCGGTTCGGCGATGCGCGCGTTCAGCGGAAGGTCCAAACAAGCCGATCGAGCTTCGGGCCTACCCTTGGCTCAACGTGGCTCCGCCGACATTTTAATTCAGCGGAAACCCGATCCATCGTGACTGTCGGAATTTCCGGTCTGGGGGCTAGGCATTGAGACCCGTTTCGGGCTAACAAGTGAGTCGAAAGAACCAGATCCAGGGTCAAGTGAGGCTGCCAGTTTCAGCCCGCCACACTTCCCGGTTTTATTCCCCCAAAGACCAACCAATAACCAACCTGTGAGTCAAATCATGCGTTTTTCGCTTTCGCTTATCGCGGCCCTCACCGTCATGTTTCTTCAGGGAACACCAATCCATGCCCAGCAGGCTGAGCAGGGCGAACTCTGGCAAACAAGATGTGCCGGTGCTTCCCGGTCTGCAGAAGCGTTGACCTGCGAGGCCAGCCAAAGCCTTCGCGTCAAGGAAAGCGGTCAGCTACTCTTCAAGGTGGACATTATCTATCCGGGGAACAATGCCGCACCTGTTTTCCAGATGCAGGCTCCCCTCGGGTTTTATCTTCCTGGGAAGGTGAAACTGACCGTTGATGGCACACAAATCGGCGACATGACCATCAGCACATGCGATCAGCGCGGCTGCTATATCAGCGCCCCGGCAACCGATGCCATGATTGAAGCGATGAAGGCCGGAGCACAGCTCCAAATCGACTTTGCCGCTTCAGCAAGCCAGCGCCAGAAAATCGATGTTCCGCTGACCGGTTTCAGCCGCGCCATGACAGCCATTCAGTAACTGCGACGGATTGTGCCCAAGGGCCGCCCTTGGGCGACTGGACAGCCACTCAGTGAACTATAACTGCGGCGCCTTCCCGTCTGCGATCACCAATGCCTTCAAACTCGCCGCTACTGGTTTTCTGGACCGCATGCACACCTCCGAAGAACATGTTCGGTTCCGCCCAAACACGATGATCTGAAAACGCGTCTATCAGGTCTTCCAGATGATACTCTTCAAATCCAGCTTCGACATCCAGGTGACCGTTCTCGATATGAAGACGTGGCATTTGGACAGCATTGGGCAGGGTCGCGCCACCAAAACTCAGCCGCGCCACGGCCTGGAAAATTGCTGACCTAATGCGGCTGGAACCGCCCGAGCCCAGCGCAATCAATCGCCCATCCGGCGTCTCCAGAAGAGACGGGCACATCATGGAGGCCGGGCGGGTATTCACCGGCCACCCAACGGACCCTCCAGGGTTCACATCCTCCTCGCCCAGGATGTTGTTCAGCATGAAGCCGAACCCGTTGACGATCTCACCGCTTCCAGTCCCGTTGGAAACCGTCACTGAACACGCATTCCCGTCTGCATCGACAGCCGAAATGTGCGTGGTTCCGTTCTGACGCAAAGGGTGCTTCAAGAGCGCGCTGAGATCACCCCGCGCTGAGACGCGCGCCTCATCTGCAGCGTTCAACGCAGATGCCAGGGACACCGGCGTACAGTCGCCGAGATGTTGAAGAGCATATTGGATCAAAGTGCCGCTGGCAGCTGGAAGCGGGTTTAAAAACACGCGCGCTTTGCCCACGATCAAAGCGAGCGGCTCCCGCTCTTTGACCTGATAAGCCGATAGATCTGCCTCGGAAAGATGGCCATTGGCCGCCTGCTCTTCCAGCATCGCTTCAGCTATTTCGCTGTCTCGCCAGTTGGTTTGACCCAGAACCCGGAATGTCTCGGCGAGCCCGGGATTGACGAAGATTTCGCCTGCCCCTTGAAGCTGTCCTAACGGCGCAAACAAGGCGCGGGAGGTTTCGGTTGCCATCAGGATGGGCGCAACAACGGTGGACAGATACGCTTGGTACCCGGTCAGATTGACGCCCGCTGAGGCCGCCTCGATAGCCGGGGCAAAATGCTCTTGATGCGTGAGACGCGCGCCTCGTTTTAAAATAGCATCCAGCCCATCCAAAAATCCGGGCGTGGCCACCGTGGCCGAACCAATATGGAAGATCTGTTTGGTCGGTCCGAAATCAGCCTCGATGGTTTGGAAACCATCCTTAGCGTTGCCGCGTTTTTCAAGCGGCGTTTGCGTGAAAAAATCGAGGAGCTGTGTTGTTCCGGTGGTCCCGTCCCGGATCATGGCAAATCCGCCACCACCGGGAGACGCGAGAACCGGTTCGCAAACACAAGCCATGGCCAATGCGGCTATGGCCGCATCAACGGCACTTCCTCCCTCGCGCAGCATCTCTGCGCCAGCTTCAGCTGTGAGGGTATGTCCCGCGGCCACCGCGCCTTTTTGTGATTTTCCCATGGGATGGTCAAATCATGCGAACGAAAGCAACGCAAGGGGTGCCTTCGGCTAAAGCATGGCTGCAGAATTCCCCGTCAGAAAGGCAACAAGCCGGCGCTTGGCCGGCTTGTTCGGTCCAACAAAAATGCCTGGCTTATTTCATCGACTGCAGGATCGAGACATAGTTGGCGACAGCTGCACCGCCCATGTTGAAGATCCCGCCGAGTTCCGCGTTTTTCACTTGGATATCGCCAGCCGTCCCGGTCAATTGCATAGCTGTCAGAACGTGCATCGAAACGCCCGTTGCGCCGATCGGGTGGCCTTTCGCCTTCAGACCGCCAGACGGGTTGACCGGCAACTTGCCATCCATTTCGGTCCAGCCTTCGAGAACAGCCCGCGAGCCCTCGCCCTCTTTGGTCAGGCCCATCGCCTCGTATTCGATCAACTCGGCAATGGTGAAGCAGTCGTGGGTCTCGACAAATGAGAGATCGTCAATGGCAAGATTTGCGTCTCCGAGCGCTTGGCCCCAAGCCTTTGAGCAGCCCTCAAATTTCAGGATGTCGCGCTTCGACATCGGCAGAAAATCCTGCACGTGGGCCAGGCCACGGAAGGCAACGGCCTTTTTCATGCCGAGCGCTGTTGCCGGGTCTGTCAGGACCATGGCCGCAGCGCCATCTGAGACCAATGAACAATCGGTTCGCTTCAGCGGGCCTGCCACAAACGGGTTTTTCTCGCTCTCATCCCGGCAGAACTCATAACCCAGATCCTTGCGCATTTGCGCATAGGGGTTGCCCACGCCGTTCTTGTGATTTTTGGCTGCGATCTTTGCCAGAGCATCGGACTGATCGCCATATTTTTGGAAATAGGAGTCTGCGATCTTGCCGAAAACCCCAGCGAAACCCGCCGGTGTGTCGCCATCCTCTTTCAAGTATGACGCCTTCAGGAGGTTTTTACCGATTTCCTGTCCCGGCGTGGTCGTCATTTGCTCCACACCGACAACAAGCACAAAACGTGCTGCGCCGGACGACACCGCGCGGACGCCCTGATGGACAGCGGCAGATCCGGTCGCACAGGCGTTTTCAACCCGTGTTGCCGGAGTGAACCGGAGCGCTGGATTGGCCTGCAAGACAAGCGCGGCGGTAAAATCCTGCGCGGAAAACCCGGCATTGAAGTGGCCGAGAACAATTTCGTCGACATCCTCAGGAGAAATACCAGCATAGTGAATGGCGTCCGTCGCCGCTCTCACGATCATGCTTTCAACCGTTTCGTCAGAGTGTTTCCCGAAAGGCAGATGCGCCCATCCAACCATTGCAGCAGTCATGACATTTCCTCCAAACCCGAACGCTCCGCTCAGTCAAGCTGCGCAGTTCGCATTCCAAACTGCGCTAACAAGGCGACCGCGCCTTTCTATTTGCCCTTACACTCACAGCTTCGATGTTGCTTTGCAAGAAGAAATTGACCTAAACGTCATTCAAATTATTTTTCATATTTTAATTCAGTGTCTTATTAAAATCTATATACTCAAAACGTAAAACTGCAGTTTGCTCTGCCCGAAGGATGCCAAAGCCGCATCTGCCGGGTCATTTGTTTGTCACAGAAGTTGAGTACTTAGGGTATCGTTCAGAGCAAATGACTGTTTTGGTCCTTTTTTGATTTGATTTTTGGCCCCGCCTCGCGGGGCTATTTTTTTGCAGCCACGAACGTCTTGCTCCTACACCTCCAGTTTGCAGTTGCTGCGTTTTGGAAGAGCAGGCCTTGTTGCCTCTTCAAAATCCGTTCGAGCACAGCTAAAACAGCGCGCCGGATATATTCCGGATTGCAGGCGCAACGACCCCGGATATCCAATGACCCAACGCCTTCCTTTGTCAGCATTCATAATCGCGAAAAATGAAGCTGACCGGATCCCGGCTGCAATCAAAAGCGTTGTCGATTGGGTCGATGAAGTCATCGTGATTGACAGTGGCTCGGAAGATGAGACGGTCGCGGTAGCCGAGTCTCTTGGCGCAAGGGTCATTTTCAATGAGTGGCCGGGGTATGGCCTGCAAAAACGCTTCGGCGAAGACCAATGCCGCAACGATTGGCTGCTTAACCTGGACGCAGATGAGGAAATTACACCCGAACTTGCGTCCGAGATCCGCGCCAAGTTCGATGATCAGAGTTATCTGGATGCCGATGCTTGGAGGATCATGATCCGCGACACGTTTCCGCATGAAACGGAACCGGCGTCTTGGGCCTACGGATACAATCAAATCAGGCTTTATGACCGCCGCAAAGGGCGCTTCTCGGACTCCACCGTCCACGATACCGTCCGGCCGCAGGACGGTGCGACTTTAGGTGACCTTAAAGGTATAATGGCCCACCGGTCCGACAGGTCCCTGGAATTCAGTATTGGCAAATACAACCGCTATTCGGATATGCAGGTTCAGGACATGCTGGACCGGGGGAGAAAGATGCCGCGATACCGGCTCCTAACCGAGTTTCCGGTCAGCTTCTTGAAAGGTTATTTTGTCCGGAAATACCGCAAGTACGGCTGGTGGGGCTTCATTCTGGCAATAAACTATGCGCATGGGCGTTTTCTGCGGGTTGCAAAGGCTTACGAAGCCGAGCTGTTGAGAAAGACCGGCCGCAAGTAGCTTCAAGCCGTTTCGTTAAGGACCGGCTCTGCCGCATTGGACCGCCTCACCCGGATCGGCTGCCGCACGCCAGACGTTTTGTTGAAGTGCTCCAACCGCCGGATCATCGTCGGGGTGAGCAAATGACCGCGGGCCAGAACCAACTCAAAAGATGTTTCAGTCCGCACATCATCGACAAGGACATCCCCGGGCCGAAGTGAACGGATGTAGCAATGCTGGAAGAGAGTTTTCTGTTCTGCGGGCTTTTCTTTCAAAAGAATCTCTTTGGCCAACTCCAGAAGGCGGGGATCATATTGCCGCCAGTTTATCATCAACGCGTCAAAGGCCGCGGCATCCGGTCCACCTTCTGGGGATGCATACCACAGGTCGGTGAGGAACTTCAGGATCCTGGACACCAGCGGGATCTTGTCGCCCTCTGGCCCGTTTTCCGGGAACCCGGAGCCGTCATAACCGCAGGCAGACAGATAGAGGTAATCGGCCACACGCTCGAGCTGCGGGATGTTTTGGAGCAGATCGCGCGTCTGTTCCGGAGCTTTCGCCAGAATTGACCGTTCCTCATCGCTGAGGTTACGGGCTGCCCGGTACCGGGACAGAATTTCCTTGGGCAACATGGCTTCGCCAAGCGGCGACAGCATCACAGCCATTTCCAGTTCCCAGGTCTTTTTCAAGCCTATTTCCTTGGCAAGGCGAACGGCTTGCTGGCGAATGATAGGGGTCCGTCGAAACGCTTCCGGGTGGAACACGGACAGCATCTCGATCAGCATCTTGACTGACCCCGATAAGGTCCGCTCGAGCAGAGCGCGCTCTTTTGCCAATTGCCGATGATGAGAGAGACCGGCCTCAAGAGCGGATATGATTTCCGCTCTTTGGCAGGGCTTCTCAAGATACATAAACGCGTGGCCCTCATTGAGAGCCTTCTTAATAACGTCCTTCGATCCCTCCCGTGTCAGCATGATCCGGGCAGCCTGCGGCGCCACGACCGCACACTCACTTAAGAAAGCAACGCCATCGTATTCAGGGAAATTATAACAAGAAAAGACAACCGCTGTTGCAGGATGCTTTTTGAGAAACTCAATCGCAGCTTCGGCGTCTGAAAAACAAGAAAGCGCGTGATGCTCTGAGAATAGTTTTGTCATGGCCGATTGCACGGAGACATCGGGATCCACGACGACAATTATCTCTTCTCGTTTCATCACCAAGTGCGCTCTCCTAGTGCCTAAACAAATACCTCAACTCGCAAAAGAACCTGTCTGCTTCCAATATCATTTCACAACACAAATAATAAATTCTTGAGATTGAACACCGAATTCAACTTTTACAACTTGAGCCTTCATCAATCGGTTCTGGTTTTTGGAAATACATTCGGATTATAAGGCGCGCATGATAGATGCATTGATCATCGGAGCTGGTCCAGCTGGCCTGTTTGCGGCCGAACACCTGTCTGCCAAGGGGTATGACGTCGTTGTGGTGGACCGGATGCCATCGCCTGCCCGGAAATTCCTGATGGCTGGACGCGGCGGACTGAATTTGACCCACAGCGAGGCACTGGAACCGTTTGTCAGCCGGTATCGCGAGGCCGAAAACTTTATCAAACCTCTCATCTCCGATTTTCCGCCCAAAGCCCTGATCGATTGGTGCGAAGGGCTTGGTCAAGAGACCTTTGTTGGGACGAGCGGACGTGTCTTTCCCAAGTCCATGAAAGCGTCCCCGCTTGTGCGTGCGTGGCTTCGGCGTTTGGACGACCGCAGTGTCCGCCTGCTCACCCGCTCTGCGTTTCGCGGGTTCTCCCAAGATGGCAATGCGTTGATTTCAAGAGACAACGAGGCACCGTCACCAATGCCGGCTCGCGCAGTCTTGCTTGCCCTTGGTGGGGCGAGCTGGCCGAAACTTGGGTCTGATGCTGCCTGGGTTCCCGTTTTGCGCGACGCTGGGATTGAGGTGGTTGACTTTCAACCTTCCAATTGCGGATTTGAAGTGTCTTGGAGCGCGTTCATCCAACAACGTTTTGCCGGGCACCCGTTAAAACGGATCAAGGTTGCCTGCGGATCGCACTCGGTTCTGGGTGAAGCTATCCTTTCCGAAAAAGGCCTTGAAGGCGGGGCGATCTATGCCTTGTCTGCCGAGATCAGGACGCAGCTCAATCATTCTGGGACCGCGCCTATTTCGATCGATCTGCGTCCCCAACTCACTCATCAGGCGTTGCAAGAAAAACTCAGGCGTCCGCGGGGCAAGCAGTCCATGTCGACGTTTCTTAGAAAGACGGTCGGCTTGCAACCGGTTGAACAGGCGCTCATCCGGGAAAGTGGCCCCCTCCCGGACGTCTCGGGAGAATTGGCAACGCGGATCAAGAACGTTCCGGTGACCTGTACCGCCACTTACGGTATCGACCGCGCCATTTCATCTGCAGGCGGAATCGCCCTCACAGAGATCGATCCGCATCTTATGCTGCGCAAAATACCGGGGGTGTTTGTCTCAGGTGAAATGCTTGATTGGGAAGCCCCCACTGGCGGCTATCTTCTACAGGCCTGTTTCGCAACCGGCTTAGCGGCGGCGGAGGGTATCAGTGCCTTCCTTGGCCCTCAGTCACAGAAGGACCCTGCCTCATGACTGTCCTTTATGTCGACGCGGACGCCTGCCCCGTCAAAGACGAGACAATCCGGGTCGGAGAGCGCCACAAAGTCAGGATCGTTTTCGTGTCGAACAGCTGGATGCGGCTGCCTGAAGGAGATCTCATTGAAAGGGTTGTGGTTCCCGAAGGCCCAGACGAAGCCGACAACTGGATCGCAGACCACTCGGGTCCCGGAGACGTCGTCATCACAGCAGATGTTCCGCTGGCAGCTCGCTGCGTGAAGACCGGGGCGCAGGTCTTATCGCCGAACGGGAAACCGTTTCGCGAGGATGCCATCGGGATGCGGCTTGCCATGCGGGACCTCAACACGCACCTCAGAGAAATCGGCGAGATCCGCGAGGGCGGTCCCGGCTTCACCAAGCAAGACCGGTCCCGGTTTCTCAATCAACTTGAAACCGTCATGCGGGCGGCGAAGAGGCAATCTGGCGCCTAAATATGCGCATGTTATAAGCCCCGCAGATTGGCGAACCAGTCTACGGGGCTGCTGGTGATTGCGCCCAGCTTATATCTGTTAACGGCAGAAACGGTAGTTTCCGGAATAAGCGAGGTAATAGCCGGTACGCGGATTGAAAGACCGGTATTTGCTGCTGCAGTAATTGTACCAGGCGTTGCTCCACGGGGCCGGACGGTAGGTCACGACGGGGGCTGGGCGATACACGCGGCGCGGTGCATAATAGTAGGTCGGAGGGCCAGCATACCGGGGCTGCGAGAGCGCGGACCCTACTAGTGCGCCAGCTGCGAAACCACCGGCAACCCCGGCGGCGACGCCCCAGCCGTTACCGGCCTGAGCAGTGTTTGAACCAGCGAAGATCATAGCACCAGCGGCGATCGTCACTGCGGCGGAAGTCGTAACAATAGTCTTGAACATGGTCTTGCTCCTTCAAGCTCCTGAGGCCTTAAGCTTCCACCTCAGTTGATGAAGTCACCTTAGACCGGGCCGATTTGTGGCGATGTGACCACAATCACAGCCCTGCGGTTTCCGTTTTGCTGATCCCATCAGCCTCCATACCCGCTCACAGTCCGAGCATTTTGCGGCAGCCAAAAGTCCGTTTGAGAATAACTGGCTTCTTTCCCTTGTCGGCGGCTACCGACGCCCTTACATTTGAAATATCAGCGCAAGTTGCGTTGTACGGGACATGATACTAGACCCGGTGAGACTGCCTTCGGCAGCATCCTTTTGGGCGCTGCTTTGAACTGCCAAGCTTTCCGTTTCTTTTTTGACTTCTCGTTTATCGGCTCGGTTCCCCAGGAACGGCAGCCTGCACAAACTACGGAAAGGCTTCTCCATGCGCGAGAACGGCACCATTAAATTCTTCAATCACGACCGTGGCTTCGGCTTCATTACCCCGGAAAGCGGTGGCAAGGACGTTTTCGTCCATGTTACGGCGTTTGAACAGGCAGGTCTTGGAACACCGGTTGAAGGCGCAAAGATTTCTTTCGTTGCCGAAGATGACCGTCGCGGCCGCGGCAAACAGGCAGCTCAGCTAGAGCTCCTCTGAGGTTTTTTAAGTTTCAGGCAGCGATATCGCGCCGAAGCTCAAACATGAAAACGGGGCCAAGCGGCCCCGTTTTTTGTTTCATATCAGCGGGCGTTCGACCGAACGCAGAATAATCTAGAGCATACACTCAAGCAGCTCGTTTTCACCGATCACACCGACCACGGCGCCGTCACGCTGGACGACGACAGGCTCTGTGCTCTCTTTCTTCAAACGTGCCACTTCGCGGATGGTTGTGTCGGCCTTGCAGGTTGGTGCATTGGCCAAAGATCCGGGAATACTTCCCGGCGGAACCATAATATCGCGTGCCCGAAGAACATTGAGCGGGTTCATGTGGCTTACGAAATCGGCCACGTAGGGTGTTGCCGGCTTCTTCACGATCTCCTGGGGAGTGCCGAGCTGAATGACCCGTCCCCCCTCCATGATTGCGATGCGAGATCCGATCTTCGCCGCCTCGTCCAGATCATGGCTAACGAATATGATCGTCCGGTTGAGTTCCTTCTGAAGATCCAGAAGTTCATCCTGCAACTTATCGCGAATAAGCGGATCGAGAGCCGAGAACGGTTCGTCCATCAGAAGAAGGGGGGCATCGGTTGCAAACGCCCGGGCCAAGCCGACGCGCTGCTGCATACCGCCGGACAGTTCGTGGACGTATTTTTCACCCCACCCGGCAAGACCCACGAGTTTGAGCTGCTCTTTCACCTTCGCGTCGCGGTCTTTTTGCGCAACACCGGCAAGCTCCAAACCAAATCCGACGTTCTCAGAGACGGTACGCCAAGGCAGCAAACCGAACTGCTGAAAGACCATGCCGATCCGGCTGCGGCGCAGCTGACGCAATTCAGCTTCCGAACATGTCTCGGGATTTATGTAACGCTCACCGTCATGGACCTGCACTTCCCCCCGGATGACGGGGTTCAATCCGTTCACGCCGCGCAGGAGAGTCGACTTCCCAGACCCGGACAAACCCATCAGAACGATGACTTCGCCCTCGTAAATGTCAAAGGTTGCTCCGGCAACACCCAGGATTTGACCCGTTTCTTTCTGGATCTCCTGGCGTGTCTTGCCAGCATCGATCAATGGCAAGGCCGATTGCGGATTGTTGCCAAAAACGATGTCGACGTTCTTGAAGGAAACAACCGGTGTGTTCTCCGACGCACTCATGATTTGCCTCCTTCTTCCTTACGGAAAAACCGGTCCAGAACAATCGCGATCAGGACGATACAAACCCCGACTTCAAAGCCTTGCGCGATGTTCACCGTATTGAGTGCGCGAAGTGTCGGCACGCCAAGACCGTCAGCGCCCACAAGTGCAGCAATCACGACCATCGACAGGGACAGCATGATGGTCTGCGTCAGGCCGGCCATAATCTGCGGCAGCGCATATGGCAGCTCGATTTTCCAGAGGAGTTGCGATTTGGTTGCCCCAAACGCTTCCCCCGCCTCAAGAAGAGCTGTTGGTGTCGAGGAAACGCCCAACTGCGTCAGCCGGATCGGGGCTGGAATGGCGAAAATCACCGTTGCGATCAAACCAGGCACCATACCAAGCCCAAACAGGATCAGGGCCGGGATCAGATACACGAATGTCGGGATCGTCTGCATGAGGTCGAGGACCGGCCGCAGGGCTGCAAAAAACCGCGGATTATGCGCACCATACACACCAATGGGAATGCCGACAGCCATGCAGACCACAGAGGCCGCAATCACCAGGGCGAGTGTTTCTGTGGTTTCTTCCCAATAACCCTGATTGATGATCAACATCAGGGAAACCGCTATGAACGCCGCCAATGAGATTTTCCGGTGAACCGCATATCCCGCACCTGCAGCAAGTGCCACGATGACCAGCGGGTGCGGAGTTTGCAACAGCCACAAGATGCCGTCGATCAGCGTCTCCAAGAATACGGAGATGCCGTCGAACACCCAATAGGCGTTGTCGGTGAGCCAATCGACCATGGTCCGCGCCCATGGCCCAATCGGCAATTTATATTCTGTCAGCCAGTTCAACCTGACGCTCCACTTTCAAGTGTCAGACAAAGAAAAGGCGCCGGGTCTGAGAGACACGGCGCCTGGTTGTCAGGTGTTAAAGACCAAGGTCGCCTTTGACAGCAGCGATGGATTCTCCGCCGTCGAATGTGGTGACACCGTCAAGCCACGCTTCGAACGTTGCAGGATGCGCTTTCAGCCATGCCTTGGCTGCTTTTTGCGGATCTTCACCATCGTTCAGGATTGCGCCCATGATCTCGTTCTCCATCGCAAGAGAGAATTCGAGATTGTTGAGCAGCTTGCCGACATTGGCGCACTCGCTGGTGTAGCCGGCCCGCACGTTGGTATAGACCGTTGCACCACCGTAGTTCGGGCCAAAGATTTCATCGCCACCTTCGAGGTAAGCCATGTCAAAGTTGGCATTCATCGGATGCGGTTCCCAGCCCAGGAAGACGATGTCCTTGTCACGCTTTTCAGCGCGGGACACCTGCGCCAGCATGCCTTGTTCAGAAGACTCGACGACTTCAAAACCTTCCAGGCCAAACAGGTTCTCGTCGATCATGCCAATGATCAGACGGTTGCCATCATTGCCCGGCTCGATGCCGTAGATCTTGCCATCCAGATCGTCCTTGAACTTCGCAATATCCTGGAAGCTCTTCAGGCCCTTATCGTAGGTGTATTGCGGAACGGCGAGGGTGTACTTGGCGCCTTCAAGGTTGGCACGGACGGTCTCGACAGAGCCGTCTTCGCGGTATGCCTTGATGTCGCCTTCCATGGTCGGCATCCAGTTGCCGAGGAAAATGTCGATGTCCTTGTTCTTCAAAGACGCGTAGGTCACCGGAACCGACAGGATCTTGACCTCAGTGTCATAGCCCAGCGCATCGAGAACAACGGTGGTAGCCGCAGTGGTTGCGGTGATATCGGTCCAACCAACATCAGAGAAGCGAACGGTCTTGCAGCTCTCCGGCTCGGCGGCCAGGGAAGTTCCGGTCATCATCAATCCGAGAGCCAGACCGCTTACAAGTTTGGTTGTGAGTTTCATATTTGAAGTTCCCCTTTTTAGTTCAGTCTCTGGTCTCAGCCGCTTGAATTTTTCTTCGCGGCTCCGCATTTCTGCCGAGCCCTCTCTCTTAGCAGCCGGTATGTCCGAAATGGAAACACTCTAGAGAGAATTTTGCAAGTTTTCATTGATTGATTGATCAATTAAAAATAGGAATTAGGAAAATCTGGAGAGCACAATGCCCAAAGTCGGGATGGAAGAAGAGCGGCGCCGGAGCCTTATAAATGCAACCGTTGATGCTATTCATGAGCGCGGTTACAGCGACGTCACGATGGCGCAAATCGCCAAGCGCGCCGGCGTTTCGGGCGGTCTTGTCCATCATTACTTTGGCTCGAAAGATCAATTACTTGCAGCCACAATGCGGCACCTGCTTACCGAGTTGGGTCGTGAAATTCAGGAAGGCCTGAGCAAGGCGTCAACGCCAAGGGAACGCATATCGGCGATCATCGCGGGCAACTTTGCCGTGGACCAGTTTCAACCTGCGGTCATTGCTGCATGGCTGGCTTTTTATGTTCAATCACGCACCACAACGAGCAACCGGCGGCTTTTAAAAATCTATGCGGCAAGACTTGCATCCAACCTGACACACAACTTCAAGGCGTTTGTTCCGCGCGAAGATGCTCTTCGCCTGGCCGAGGGAACTGCCTCCATGATCGACGGCGTCTGGATCCGCCAGGCGCTCAGTGACAGCAAAACCGACCGCCAGGCGGCCATCGCCCTGGTCGAAGACTACGTTGAAAAACAGATTGCGGCCGCGACCGCACAGCACCCGTCTTAGTGACGCGGCCCGGAGATTTCTCATGACGAACCAGTTCGACTTCATCATCGTTGGTGCCGGATCGGCCGGGTGCGCCCTCGCCAGCCGCCTGTCCGAAGATCCGCAGAACCGTGTTCTCGTTCTGGAATTTGGTGGAACCGACGCGGGCCCCTTCATTCAGATGCCCGCAGCCCTCTCCTATCCGATGAACATGTCCCTTTATGATTGGGGTTTTGAGAGCGAGCCGGAGCCGCATCTGGATGGCAGGCGCCTCGCAACACCGCGCGGCAAAGTGATCGGCGGCTCCTCCTCGATCAATGGAATGGTCTACGTGCGTGGCCATGCCTGCGACTTTGATACATGGGAGGAAATGGGTGCCGCAGGTTGGGGCTATCGTCATGTCCTTCCCTACTACAAGCGGATGGAAACCAGCCACGGCGGCCAAGATGGCTGGCGCGGCACCAATGGCCCGATGCACATCCAGCGTGGCAGCAAATGGAACCCGCTTTTCCGCGCATTCAAAGATGCCGGCGAACAGGCCGGGTACGGCGTGACCGAAGACTACAATGGCGAACGCCAGGAAGGTTTCGCCGATATGGAAATGACGGTCCACAAAGGCCGTCGTTGGTCTGCCGCAAATGCCTACCTAAAGCCTGCTCTGAACCGCGGCAATCTTGATCTGATCAAAGGCGCTTTGGTCCGGAAGGTCATAATCGAAAACGGCCGGGCGACGGGCGTAGAGTTTGAAGTCGGGGGCGAAATCCAAATCGCCCATGCGGCTCGCGAGGTTGTGCTGTCGGCCTCGGCGATTAACTCTCCAAAGATCCTCATGCAATCCGGCATTGGCCCTGCGGATCACCTGTCTGAACTTGGGATCGATGTGGTTGCAGACCGTCCAGGCGTCGGTGCCAATCTGCAAGACCATTTGGAGCTTTACCTCCAACAGGCCTGCACCCAACCAATCACGCTCTACAAACATTGGAACCTGATTTCCAAAGCCGTAATCGGCGCCCAGTGGCTGTTCTTCAAGAATGGCCTTGGCGCGTCCAACCAGTTTGAAAGTTGTGCCTTCATCCGGTCCAAGGCGGGTGTGAAGTACCCGGACATCCAGTACCATTTCCTGCCATTTGCTGTCCGCTATGACGGTAAAGCTGCAGCAGAAGGACACGGCTTCCAGGCACATGTCGGGCCAATGCGATCCAAGTCACGTGGCCGGATCCGTCTGACCTCGAATGATCCGCGCTCGAAACCGTCAATTCTCTTCAACTACATGTCTCATGAAGAAGACTGGGAGGACTTCCGCACCTGCATCCGCCTGACCCGCGAAATCTTCGGCCAGGAGGCCTTTGCGCCTTACCGCGGCAAAGAAATCCAGCCGGGCGACAATGTTCAAACCGACGAAGACCTGAACGCCTTCATCAAGGAACACGTCGAAAGTGCCTACCATCCGAGCTGTACCTGTAAGATGGGAGCCAAAGACGATCCGATGGCCGTAGTGGATCCGGAATGCCGGGTCATCGGCGTGGAGGGATTGCGTGTTGCGGACAGCTCCATCTTCCCGCAGATCACCAATGGTAATCTCAACGGCCCGTCCCTGATGGTAGGCGAGAAAGCATCTGACCATATCCTTGGCAAAACGCCGCTTTCTGCGTCCAATCAGGAACCCTGGATCAACCCGGCTTGGGAAACCAGCCAGCGCTAACACATATCCGGTACGAACCGGACCCAAGACACGACAAGCAGGAGCCACTTCATGCGCGCCCAACCGAAAGCGTCCCACTACATCGGCGGAGCCTACACGGAAAGCCAGAGCGGAACGCCGTTTGATTCCCTGTACCCGGCAACAGGCGAGGTCATCGCACAAATCCATCCTGCTGATGATGCCATCATCGCAGCAGCCATTTCCTCCGCCAAGGAAGGCCAGAAGATCTGGGCTGCAACGCCTCCGGCAGAACGTGGCCGTGTCCTGCGCAAGGCAGCCGAGATCCTGCGGGAAAAGAACCATGAGCTCTCGGTTCTGGAGACGCTGGACACCGGCAAACCGCTTCAGGAAACCCTGATCGCGGACGCAGCCTCAGGAGCTGACTGCCTCGAGTATTATGGCGGGCTCGCGGCAACGCTCACCGGCGAACATATCGATCTCGGCGGCTCTTTTGCCTATACAAAGCGCGAACCGCTTGGCATTTGCTTCGGGATCGGCGCGTGGAACTACCCGATCCAGATCGCTTGCTGGAAAGCTGCCCCCGCCCTCGTCTGCGGCAACGCGATGATCTTTAAGCCATCTGAAGTCACAACGCTCAGCGCTCTTAAGCTCGCAGAAGCATTGACGGAAGCTGGTCTTCCGGCCGGCGTTTTCAACGTCATTCAGGGGTTTGGCGATGTTGGCGCCAAGATGGTGGCCCATCCGGATATTGCAAAAGTCTCGCTTACCGGCTCTGTTCCAACAGGTGCAAAGGTGGCAGCTCTCGCCGGTGAGCACCTTAAGAAGACAACGCTCGAGCTCGGTGGCAAGTCACCGCTGATCATCTTTGATGACGCGGATATCGAAAACGCGATTTCGGCCGCGATCAACGCAAATTTCTATTCAACCGGCCAGATCTGCTCAAACGGTACGCGCGTTTTTGTGCACACCGCCATCAAGGAACAATTCCTGAAACGTCTTGCAGAGCGAACCGGCGATGCAGTCCTCGGTGATCCGCTGGATGAAGCAACCAGCATTGGCCCACTTGTCTCCAAGGCACAGCTAGATAAAGTGCTGTCCTACATGCAGATCGGTCAGGATGAAGGGGCTCGTCTTGTTTGCGGTGGCGGCGCGGCAAAAGTGGACAGCCTGCCGGGCGGCTACTTCGTCCAACCCACCGTCTTTGCCGATGTCAAGGACGACATGCGGATTGCACAAGAAGAAATCTTCGGACCGGTGCTTAGCGTTCTCGATTTTGACAATGAAGACGATGTCATTGCCCGCGCCAATGATACCGAATTCGGTCTGGCCGCAGGGGTCTTTACAAAAGACATCCAGAGAGCGCACCGGGTGATCGATCAGCTGCAGGCGGGCACATGCTGGATCAATACCTACAATCTGACGCCAATCGAAATGCCGTTTGGCGGCTATAAGAAATCCGGTATGGGCCGTGAAAACGGTCACGCAGCGATCGAGCACTACAGCCAGATCAAAAGCGTTTACGTCGAAATGGGTGGTGTCGAAGCCGCTTTCTAATCAGACGTCCAATTGTCCGATCAGCGCGCTCCCCGTTTTCAATGAACGGGGAGTTTTTGTTTCGACCGCCAGCAGGCGTGTCTGTTGCCAATTGAATTTCCAGCAAAACCGTCCAGATAATAGGCACTGTCTTTGAACCAACCGGATATTCATGACCCGTCACGCCCTCGATCCATCTCCTAGAACGTATGCTGCGAGTGTACAACTTCTCGCCCGCTCCAGCCGAGGGGCCTCCTGCGCACCGTCTGGTCAGACGCTCGAAGATGTAAAAAGCTGGCTTTTGAATGACGCGACAAGCATCAAGGACGTCATGTTGATGTACGAGGAGTTCATGTGGCGTTGCCATGCAGCCAATCTCGGAATTGACCGGGCCACTCTCCATGTTGGAACCCTGCACCCCCGTGTGATCGGGTTTTCCTGGTTCTGGAGCGCGCTTGATGGTTTTTGCGATGAAATCGCTGCAGATGACAATGCCATTCAGCATGAGGCCTTTACGCGCAACCCACTGTACAAGGTGATGGCGGAGGGGGAATTCGTAAAGGTGGATCTTGAGACCGATGAGGGTCTCAACGCTTTTCCGATCATGACGGAACTTGCTGAACAGGGCTACACGAATTACGTCGCCATACCACTCAGCGCAGCCGGGGCCATGAACAACGCCATGACTCTCGCGACCACGCGCAAGGGCGGTTTTCAAGATGACGACAAGGAGCGGATCCGGTCCGTCATCGAACTGTTCGCGCTGCATGTTGAACGGCATATTGTTCAGCGCATCGCCCGGAACGTCGCCGATACCTATCTTGGGCCGATTGCAGGTCAACGGGTTCTGGACGGTGAGATCAAACGCGGTGATGGCGAGGCCATTGATGCTGTTGTCTTCATGAGCGACATGCGTGGTTTCACCCAGCTCGCCGATCGGATGAGCGGACCTGAAGTGACCGCCATTCTCAATGCCTATTTTGACCGGGTATCAACTTCCGTACTGGCGCACGGGGGTGAAATTCTGAAGTTCATGGGAGACGGCGTTCTCGCGGTTTTCGACCAAAAGGCCTTGGGCCGGGAAGCGGCGGCAGACGCTGCGGTCAAGGCGGCCCGGGCAGTCCTGTCAGCAATTGATGATTTCAACGAAACGCCTCCTGAAGGCCTCCCCGATCCAGCCGTTTGGCATCCGCTCAAGATCGGGATTGGCCTTCACATGGGTGAGGTGTTTTTCGGAAATGTGGGCGGCGAGGAGAGGCTCGACTTTACCGTAATTGGCCGCGCTGTAAACGAAACAAGCCGTGTGGAATCGCTCTGCAAACCTCTTGGAAAAACGCTTCTCCTGACCGATCCGGTCCGGTCGGCCTTGCCGACCGGATTACAATCCGACTTGGATTCCATGGGGAATCATAGGTTGCGTGGCGTGGGCAGCCCCGTCGCCATCTACTCAGCCCCTACACACGGCGTAAGGGCCAACTAAAGTTATTTGGTTAGAATCAATTTGCCTTGCTTTGTAATGGTCAGCCGATAGGTGTCATCATTGTGGAGGATGTGAATTTCACGGGTCCCGATGAAAAGATCATCGGATTTGAGCTGCGGTTTACCCGAGGACGCCGGAACCTTCTTATATGCAGGCCGGGTTCCCGGCATGGAAAGAGACAAACGTTGTTTGCGGCTGTTTGTCGAAGGTGTCATGGCTTTAATCCATCTCTATTGTGAGTGACCAGTCACGCTGCTTTCAGCTAAAATCAGCGCTTTTTCGAATTGCTTCTCATAAGCTGAGTTTTTAACTCAACTTTATACTTGACACTCATACTCAAGTTTTCCTATGAAGGCAATGCCTGATCGGAAAGGAACTGGAAATCGCGTCCTCTGGTTCTTCGATGACAGGTCCCCTGTCTCGACAGGGTGCCAAATGCCGGCAAGCCAACCGCCCTCTCCTCTCCCTCAGCGGTCAGCCAGCTAGGCTTTTGTTCAAACGGGAAACCAACGGAACAAACAAATAAAGCCGCCCTTGGGCGGCTTTATTTGTTTGTGCATTTTCGCACAGAGTTAGGCGCTAGCAACAACTGGTTGTTCACCAACCTCCAAATTGAGAAGCGTACGCATACCAAAGCGGTCTTCGGATAGATCAGCGATGGATTTGCCATCAAGCACTTCCATAAAGGCCTCAAGGGCTTCATGCAGCAAGCCGTTAAAGCCGCAAGACATAATCAGCGGGCAGTCTTTTCGGCCCGAGTCGAAGCACTCGGCGAGGAGAAAACTCTCTTCTGCCGCACGAACGACCTCACCAACGGAGATACCTTCCGCGGGCCGGGCCAGCATAACTCCGCCGTTCCGGCCACGAATGGTCCGGATAAGATTGGCATCGACCAAGACTTTCATGATCTTGAAAAGGTGTGTCTCGGACATCTCAAAGCTGGCTGCGATATCGGCAACCCTGCTTGGTTTTTCCGGATTCACCGCACAATACATGAGAGCGCGAACGGCATAGTTTGTCTGTTGTGTCAAACGCATGAAATCAGATATGCGTCTGAAGGTTCGAAAGGTCAATCCCAAAAATGTGAGTATTATCGCCAGGATTTGGGTTTTTTCGATCTAATTCGGCAGTTCTGACCGCATTCAGCAGTATGGATAGCCTGTTTCCCGCAATTGATAATCATTCCGGCAGGTTTTCTTTTAGAAAAACGTCAATACCGATGCGTTCCTGATCTTCAAGAAGCGGCACCCCATCGCACAGCGCCTTGAGCACCCGGATCGCGCTCCTGATTTCGTGGCCGGGATCCTGAGCAATGACAGCATCCATTATTCCATCACGGAGCGCCTCTCGGGTGTAGGGCGTGAGTTCATGGCCGACAAATACAATATCGCTCGCAGGGCCGCAGCCATGAATTGCAGAGATCACGCCCCGGTTGCCTGCTCCGATGTTGTAGATCGCGGTCAGGTCCGGATGTTCGGAGAGGAGCTTGCGCACCAAGTCTTCGTTTCTCCGATTGTCGTCCCGGCCTTCACGCACCTTCAAAAGCTCTAGATGCGGATACTCATTGTCGATCACTTCCCGGCAGCCTTTGTATCGGTCAGCGTGATCCCTTAGGCCAAGAGAGCCGGCAATCAACGCGATCTTTCCTGGCTCCTTCGGCAAAAACCGCCCAATCAGCCGGCCAGCCGTCCGGCCAGCGGCAACATTATTGATGCCGACGAAGTGCTGCCGGGCGGAGGCAGGATGATCGGATACCAGTGTCACGACAGGAACGCCGCGGTCCTGCAAACGATCAATCGCCGCGCGTACTTCCGGAAACGCGGGCGCGACCACGGCAACACCATCACAGACGGATTTGTCGAGAACGGCAAGTGTTCCGGTCACCCGGTGACCATCGAAGGCATCAATCGGCTCGACATGAACCTGCATGCGCGCGCCACTCATGGACTGCGCATGCGCCTTGGCTTCCCGGGTCAGGTCCTCCATGAAGGCATTCGGTCCGTTCGGAATTAGGAAATGCAACCGGTAAGCACTTTTCTTGGCGAGGCCCGCTGCAAAGACATCAGGCTGGTAGTTCAGTCTCTCAACAGCCTGGCGAACCTTTTCAATTGTCGCTTTGCGCACGCCGGGCCGCGTATTCAAAACCCGATCGACCGTTGCTAGGCTGACGCCTGCCGCTTCAGCCACATCATGAATCGTCACACGCTTCAAGAGGCCCTCCCTTTCAAGCGACTATAACAAGAAATGAGGCACGGTCATCAAAAAATGCTGCAATGCGGAAAAATGTGCCGCTTAAGCACTAGGAGATCTAAACGAATTGACCGGCCGCGTGCCCGGACGACCAGGCCCACTGAAAGTTAAACCCACCGAGATGCCCGGTCACATCAACGACTTCCCCAATGAAATAAAGTCCTGGAACCTTCACGCTTTCCATAGTTTTGGAAGAGAGTTCTTTTGTGTTCACACCGCCCAGCGTCACCTCGGCGGTCCGGTAGCCTTCCGTTCCAACAGGTGTCAGTTGCCAGCGGTTGAGTTGCTCTGAACATCGGCGCAGAATCTTATCAGACAAATCCGCCATACGGCCCTTTAACTGAAATGCTTGCGACAGCTCGTCGACCAGACGGGATGGCAGCAGCTGGGTTAACCCGGTTTTGAGATCCTGTTTCGGCGTCTCTGATCGCGCTGTTCGAAGGGCGTCAAACACATCCGTCCCGGGGAGAAGGTTCACAAAAATCGGTCTGCCTTCTTCCCAATAGGATGATATTTGCAAGATGGACGGACCGGACAAACCACGGTGGGTAAAAAGCAGGCCTTCGCGGAACGTGGTTTTTTTGAAACTGACTTCCGCATCAACCGAAACGCCGGACAGACGAGCGCACAAATCCTTGTTGGCGTCAGAAAATGTAAGCGGCACCAGCGCGGCGCGCGGCGCGATGACATCATGTCCGAATTGCCGAGCGAGATCGTATCCAAATCCTGTCGCGCCCATCTTCGGGATGGACGGCCCTCCTGTTGCGACAACTAGAGACTTGGCCCGCACCTGGCCTTTCGACGTTGCAACGGAAAAGCTCTCATCCGGTTTGCTCACGGCCGAGATCGAGGTTTCCAACTGCAAAACACCACCAGCTGCCTCCAGCTCGGTCAAAAGCATGTGGATGATGTCTTTGGCGGAGTTGTCGCAAAAGAGCTGGCCAAGCGTTTTTTCGTGCCAGAAGATCCTATGTTTTTCGACCAGTCCTAGGAAATCCTGCTGGGTGTAGCGTTTCAAAGCTGAAACGCAGAACCTTGGATTCTGGGAAAGGAAATTGGCCGGTGAGCAGTGCAAGTTGGTGAAGTTGCAGCGGCCACCTCCGGAAATCCTGATTTTGTCCGCCGCCCGCTTGGCATGGTCCAAAACCAAAACCTGACGGCCCCGCTTGGCCGCCTCAATCGCACACATCAATCCGGCGGCACCGCCACCGAGCACAAGAACATCCAGATCACGCATACCCGCGCTTATACAAGGTTTACTCTCGCTTACCAGCGTCCAAGAAAAAACCGGCGGCCCTTTCGGACCGCCGGCTCACAAAACTCACTTCTCACAAGAAGAAGCTTAGTTCATTTCAGACACAACTTCGAAACCGTCAGCGCCGACTTCAAAGAGAGCAAAGGTGCCTGGAACGTCGCCTTTTGCGTCAAAGTTATGATCGCCAGCAGCACCTTTGTAGTCAATTGCGGTACCAGCAGCGATCAGCTCTTTTGCTTTTTGCCACTCACCTGGACGGATCGCTTCGCCTTCACCGTTGGAGACTTCCCTCAGAGCAGCACCAACGCCTTCTTTTTTGCCACCGGTTTTTTCCAACGCCAGTGCCAGCAAGAAAGCTGCGTCGTAGGAGGTGTTTGCAAAGATCGCGTCCGGATCACCACCAACGCCTTTGAAGGCTTCGTTGAAGATGTCCAAAGAGTCGGACTTTTCACCAACTGGAGAAGAGGACACAAAGTTTGCAAGGTTCTCTGCACCAAGCTCATTGATGACTGCATCGGATTTCATGCCGTCGCCGCCAACAAACTTTTCAAAGAAACCGTTTTCCAGAGCCTGACGCAGGATGGTGAGGCCAGTGCCGTCACCGTAGTCGAAGATGACGAGCGTGTCGGCACCGCCCTTGGCAAGCTCAGCCAGGTTTGAACGGTAAGACGCTTTGCCTTCTTCGTGCGCTGCGAACTGGGTGATTTCACCGCCGAGCGCATCGACGTATTCGGTCTTGAATGCGTTTGCGAGACCTGTGCCATAGTCGTTGTTGAGATAAGCAACCGCAACCTTGCCGTAGCCCATGTCTTTCAGAGTGCGTGCCAGTGCACGGCCCTGGTAGTCATCAGACGGAACGGTCCGGAAAACCGAGTCGTTGTCTTCGAGGTTTGTGATTTCCGGGGACGTACCGGACGGTGTGACCAAGGTTACGCCAGCCGGGATGGTGACGGAACCGGCTGCTGCCAGAACGGCGCCGGAGCAATGCGGACCCACGATACCGGCAACGCCTTCGATGTTGACAGCTTTGGTCGCAGCATCCGTGCCGCCTTGCGGGTTACACGCACTGTCGCCGACAACGCCGACGAGCTTTTCGCCATCGCCGATGCCGCCCTGCTCGTTGACCTGCTGAACAGCAAGTTGCGCTGCATCGATCATGGCCGGGGCCATCGCAGCGATCGGGCCGGAGACACCGCCGATCAGGCCGATCTTCACATCAGCTTTCGCCGGAACGGTGGCAAGTGCTGTCGCCGTCATCAGGCCAGCAGCAAGCGTCAGAAGCTTGGTTTTCATGAAAGTACCTCCTCATTAACCGGTCTTTGCCGGGTCTTTTGAACGTCTTGGGTAGCACAACTCGTTAGGGTTGCGCCACCCTGGCGCGGGCCTAGTGGTCCGCACCGCCTTTTGCACTCCGCTGGTCGCCCCTGAGCGGCTCTGGAAGCAGCCCCTCTGGCCGGAACCGCAGCACCAGCTGCAGCATCAAACCAATGAGAAACAAGCGGATATATTTTGCCTGGATCGCATATTCATGCGGCAGGCGATCTGTTGCAATCTCGGACACCGACCAGATGATCCATACTACCGCTGCACCCAATATGGCGCCGCGGTTGTTGCCGGACCCGCCCAAGATCAACATGATCCAAACCAGGAAGGTTGCGACCATCGGGTCGATGGCTTCAGGTGTAATAGAGCGGTTGAAGTGCGCAAAAAGTGCTCCTCCCAACCCCATAAGAGCGGCGCCGAAGATGAAGGCTTCCAGACGGCGGAATTCCACATCCTTGCCCATCGCCTTAGCGGCATCTTCATTGTCCCGGATCGCGCGCATCATCCGGCCCCATGGCGCGTTGAACTGACGCTCGACCAGCACATACGCGGCAATCAAGACTGCCAGAACAATGATGAGATACGCAACCTGAGATTCCATATACCCAATGTCACTCATCGGCCGCGGGATGCCGGGAATGCCGCGCGCGCCGTTGGTGAGCGCCGGTTCCGACTTGATTACCAGACGGATGATTTCAGCAATCCCAATAGAGGCTATCGCGAGATAATCAGAACGGAAGCGCAGACAGATTTTGCCAATTGGCCAAGCCACAAGAGCGGCGGCGATCATGGCTCCGATCCAACCGATGACAAAGTGAAGATCGAACCCACCGATCCGGCCGTCTACGGCTTCCGTTGTCAGGATCGCCGAAGTGTAGGCCCCGACGGCAAAGAAGCCCGCAATACCGGCATTGAACAGACCGGCAAAACCCCACTGGATGTTCAAGCCGAGTGCCAAAAGGGCGTAGATGGCGATGAAAATCGCCATGAAGAGAGCGTAATTTACAAGACCCAGAAATTCCATCTTGTGCCCTCCCCTTAAAGAACCTTGCCCTTGAGCAACCCGGTCGGGCGCACAAGCAGCATAAACAACAAGATCGCAAAGGCCATCGCAGCCTTATACTCACTCGGGATGACAAGCACGGACAGCTCTTCGGCAATGCCGACGATCAGACCACCAAGAACAGCCCCTTCAACCCGTCCGACACCGCCAAGAATGGCCGCTGCGAACATTGGCAGAAGCATGTGCCAACCCATCATGGACTTCAGCTCAGTGTTCAGTCCAAGGAAGAAGCCCGAGGCCGCGCACAAACCACCGGCAATCACCCATGTCAGGATAATGACCTTGCGGTTGTCGATCCCTGACAGCAGCGCAAGGTTCGGGTTGTCGGACATGGCCCGCATGGCCTTGCCCCATTTGGACTGGGTCAGGAACACATGGAGGACGCCGACCAGCGCCAGCATTGCGATAACTGTGTAGATCTCGCGATCCCGAATCCGCAGACCGAAGTAGTTTTCCGGGCGAACGATCCCGCGCGAATATGTTTCCGTATCAACTCCCCAGACGACCTGGACAACTGCCCGGATCATAAGCGCAATGCCGAGTGATGCCATTACCGTGACGATCTTTGGGCGCTCTCTCAAGTGGTCATAAAACACCTTGTCGATGCCAACGGCCACGGCGGCGGTTGCAATGATCGCGACAGGCAATGCTGCGAGCGGTGACACACCAAGCGTGGTGACCACTGCCAAAGCTATGAAAGCACCAAGTGTTGCCAAATCGCCGTGCGCCAGGTGCGCATAGCGCAGGATCGCGAAGATCAGCGTGATTCCGACCGCACCGAGCGCATAGATTGACCCGAGCACGATGCCTGGAATGACGTAAAAGTTTAGAAGTTCAAACAAATCCATACCGCTCAGCCCCCCAGGAACATCTCGGCGACCTCGCGGTCAGCCAGCAAGTCGGCCCCTGAGCCTTCATGACGGTTTTTACCAGCTGCCAGCACATAGCCGCGATCGGCAAATGCCAGCGCTTGTTTTGCGTGCTGCTCTACGAGCAGAATGGCTACACCCGTGTCCCGGACGTCGCGACAGATCTGAAAGATCTGCTCCATATATTTCGGAGAGAGACCTGCGGTCGGCTCATCCAACAGCAGGAGCTTTGGATCCAGCATCAATGCCCGTCCCATCGCAACCATCTGGCGTTGCCCGCCGGACAGGCTGCCTGCCATAGTTTTGCGTCGTTCCTTCAAATCAGGGAACAACGCGTAAACACGATCATAGGCAGCCGACAGATCGCCTTTTTTCAAGAACCCGCCCATTTCCAGGTTTTCATGGATCGACATCTCACGGAAGATGTTGTCCACCTGAGGCACATAGCAGATCCCGCGTTGGACAATGCGGTTGGGCGCCCATCCGGTGATGTTATCACCATCGAACATCATTTTGCCGCCGCGGATGTTGAGCAGGCCGAACACCGATTTCATCGCCGTCGATTTGCCGGCGCCATTCGGGCCTACAATGACGACGATTTCATCCGCCATCACATGCATCGAGACGTCTTCGAGGATGTTGGCATCACCGTAGCCGCCAGTGATGGCCTCCATCGAGAGGAGAGCTGTCATGCGGCATCTCCTGTCGTCTCACCAAGATAGGCTTCAAGAACCTGCGGGTTGGACCGCACTGTCTGGAAGTCACCCTCGATCAGCACTTTGCCCTCTGCCATACAGACAACCGGATCGCAGAGCTTTTCAATCATTTCCATATCATGTTCGATCAGAATGAACGTGTAACCGCGCTCCTTGTTCAAAAGCTCGATCTTGCTTTCCAGTTTACGCAGCAAGGTCCGGTTCACACCAGCGGCCGGCTCGTCCAGCAAAACCAGTTTTGCGTCGGTCATCATTGTCCGGCCAAGCTCAAGAAGCTTCTTCTGGCCGCCCGACAGGTTTCCTGCCGGCTCGTGCGCGATGTGAGAAAGCTCGAGGAACTCGAGTGTTTCGTAGGCCCGTTTCTCAACCAGCGCTTCTGTTGATTTTACCTTGCCCCAGGATAACCAGTTCGAAAACAAGCTTTCTCCCGGCTGCGACGGCGGGACCATCATCAGGTTTTCAAGCGCTGTAAGTTTGTGAAACTCGTGCGGTATCTGGAACGTGCGTACCAGCCCCTTGTGGAACAGTTCATGACTGGCCAATGGCGTGACGTCTTCGCCCAGAAAACGGATCGTGCCGCTCGTAGGCTGCAGCGCCCCTGCGATCAGATTGAACAGGGTGGTCTTACCTGCACCGTTTGGGCCAATCAGACCGGTGATACTGCCTTCTTCCACCCGAAACGAGCAGCCGTTCACCGCCCGAAACCCACTAAAATCCATTACGAGCTGATCTAGCTCCAGCATCAAAGCTCCTCGCCGCCCCCCAAGCGGTCTTTCTTATTTTCCTTTGGCCGCTTCGATTGTCGCGCAAGATCCACGAAAGGATCTCCCGCCATATTTCCTTGGCGCGGCCCCAATCCTTCTAGCTTCATTGGCAGATCAATCAACTCATAAAAACCGCCCTTTGCACCAGAAAAGGCAAGTTTTTCCGATTATCGGAGCGTTTTGGTACAGCTGATCCGAAATCAACGCCAAGGCAAAAGACATGACGGCTGGATCAGAACAAACAGGCGTAAATCAAATAGCAGAGCCGAGAACCAATAGTTTCATGCAAATCCTGGATGGGACATCGCTCGTCTGCCTAACCGCAGCAACACAGTCCTATGGCCATCTTGAGGATACGCGTTTAGCGAGAAGCATCTGCTGGAAAACGAAAAACCAGCGGCAGAGGCAAGTGTTCGGGAAACCAAGGATAAGAGCGCTTAATTGCGATCAACTCAATTAGTGCAGATACAACGCCAATCATGTACACTGTTTTTTGCGATTAAACATCATGGAGTTAGGAGAATTTTCACCACTCTTACCTATTCTTAAATACATCCATTAGGAACAGCCGCTTAGCAAGAAGCCATCTCTTATCCGGTTTGAGACATTGTAAGTGCTGCGGATATTGGGTTTTAAATCCTAGATTGCAGGCGGTTAAACTATCGAGTTGGACGATGTTTGCAATGCGTATGCATGGCGTGGAGAATGACCCTGTCCGATCAACTTAAACTCCAAAAGATTGTGCGGCACTCCACAGATGAGTCTGAACATGCCGGAATAGCAATCACCGATCCCAGGTTCGATGCCCGCCTGATTACAGGCATCTATGACCGGCTTGATACCGGTGTATGGATTTTTGATTTCGACGAAAAAAGAATAATTTGGGCCAACAAAAAAGCTTTGGAAATCACGGGCGCGCCTAATCTCGAAGAGTTACGGGCCAGAGATATGGCATCCGACATGTCTCATTCCGTGGACCAACGGCTGAAGCAATACCGGCAGGACTTCACTCAAAAGGACGTGAGTGTTTCCGAGATCTGGACACTCTATCCGAAAGGCAAGGCCCGGGTTCTCCAAGTTACTATGAGTGGCGTTGTTCTGAATGATGGGCGCATGGCAATGCTATGCGAAGCTCGCGACCATCACGAACAACAGCCAGAGACCCTTCGAAGCGCCGAAGCGTTAATGCACACCACGGTGATGATCTCGCTTTTTACGAAAGACGGGGCTCCACTCTACCGGAATACAGCTGCACGTGCTGCTTGCGTGGATCTTGAAACGAACTTCTATCAGCAATTTCAAAATCCGGCAGACATCCTGCACCTTAGGGAGCGGTTGGATAAAGAACGGAATGCACGCCTCGTCGCTCTTGTGCGCACCAGCCAAGGTGACCGATGGCATGAGTTAACTGTACGCCCATGCAGCGATGCGGTTACCAGCCAGCCAGCTTATCTAGTCAGTGAGATAGATGTTACCGAGCTTCACGAAACAAAGGAGCGGGCGCAGTATCTGGCTAGCCACGATGCCCTAACCGGACTTTCGAACCGCACCTATTTGACCGAGCGTTTGTCAAAGTTGCTCGCCGATGCGGCGACTAAGGGATTGACGGCCACATTATATCTGGTTGACCTGGACGACTTTAAAGCCATCAATGACACGATGGGCCACGCCGCTGGTGACGCTCTGCTGCAGCTTGTTGGCAACCGGCTAAAAGAGATTGCAGGTCCTCAGGACATTGTTGCGCGCCTGGGCGGCGACGAATTTCTCATCTGTCACCTTGAGGACCCGGAAGCCGAAGGTCCGGGCTGGTTCGGCAAATCGTTGCTCGGAAGTTTCAGTTATCAGCAGATGATCTATGGTCACCCGCGCAGTGTGAGTTTGAGTATCGGCTACTCACATTATCCTGAAGATGACCGCTCTATCGACAACCTCATCAGGAATGCCGATCTGGCTCTTTATCAGGCCAAGCAGGATTCTAAGGAAAAATGTGTCCGCTTTCACGACACCATGCGCCTCCGGCGAGATGAAAACCTGGCACTGAAAAAGGATATGGAACGGGCGATCGAGGAGGACGAGTTCGCGCTCTACTTCCAGCCAATCGCTTTAACCGCCTCCAGCGAAACTGTATCCGCCGAAGCGTTGATCCGTTGGCTTCACCCAGAAAAAGGACTTGTTCCGCCGGACCAGTTCATTCCGCTTGCCGAAGACACGGGCTTGATCAACCGGATCGGAGCGTGGGTCTGCAGGAGCGTCGCGCAGGCGCAAGTCCGGTTCCTCAATCGCGGCTTTGACATCTCGATCTCAATGAATGTCTCGCCCTGGCAGCTTTCCGATCCGGAGTTCACCGCGCTCATGATGGATTTGCCCGATCTTTATGGGTGCGATCCGACGAAAATTATTCTGGAGATTACGGAGAACGTCGTTCTTGGCGAGATCCCGGATGCACTTACCGCGCTGAACGAACTCAAGATCATCGGTTACAGCATCGTCATTGACGATTTTGGCACCGGCTATTCGAACCTTGCATATCTCTATAACTATCCGATCGACGGTATCAAAATCGACCGTATGTTCATCAATGACATCTCAAACGGCGGGGCGATCGTGAAACTGATCCTTTCGCTTGCAGATGCATTGGGAGCCACCGTGGTCGCCGAAGGCGTTGAAACGGTCGAGCAACGAGATTGGCTAACGGAAAACGGCTGTGACCGGTTCCAGGGTTATCTCTATTCAAAACCGGTCCCGGAGGACCGGTTCTTGGGCTTCCTGGAAAGTCAGGCGCACATACCGACTAAGTGACTTTTGCGCGGCTCTTATATTCCGGGCGGTTCCAGCTACCCGTAGCAAGGATGTCCGCGAGGATTGCAACGGCGTCGACCACGTCCTGATGAGACAGGTAGAGCGGAGTGAAGCCGAAACGCATCACATCCGGTGCCCGGAAATCGCCAATCACACCCCGCGCAATCAAGGCTTGCATGGCAGCATACCCCTCTTCAAACCGGAACGAGACCTGGCTGCCGCGGGTCTGCGGATCGCGCGGACTTGCCAGTGTCAATTGCGGGCATTTCTCCTCCACCTCCTTGATAAACAATTCGCTCAAAGAGATAGACTTCTTCCGGATATCAGCCATGTCGACATCTTCAAAAACGTCCAAAGCGGCATACAGGCTGGAAAGAGACAGGATCGCCGGTGTACCAACCGTCATGCGGTTCACACCATGGACAGCGCGATAATCGAGATCGAAAGCAAACGGCGCCTCGTGCCCCATCCAACCCGTGACCGGTGATGTCACTTTGTCCTGATGATCTTCAGCGACATAAAGAAATGCTGGTGCCCCGGGTCCCCCATTGAGGTATTTGTACCCGCACCCAATGGCGAAGTCTGCTTTTGCACCTTTGAGATCGACTGGGATCGCACCTGCTGAATGCGCCAGGTCCCAGATCGTGAGCGCACCCGCTTGGTGAGCCTTTTCCGTCAACGCAGCCATGTCGTGCAACCGGCCGGTCCGATAGTCGACCTGTGTCAGCATAACGACCGCGACATCCTCGGTTATTGCCGCTTCCACCTCTTCAGGCGCGACAACCTGCAATTCGTGCCCCTTGTCGAGCAACTCGGCCAATCCCGACGCTACATAGAGATCCGTTGGAAAGTTCCCGTTGTCGGACAAGATCACTTTACGGTCCGGTCGGAGGGAAAGCGCCGCCGCTAGCACCTTGAACACATTTACAGACGTGCTGTCGCAGGCGACGATAGAGCCTTTGGGTGCGCCGATCAGCCGACCGATTCGATTTCCCACCCGGAGCGGCAGATCGAACCAGCTGTGTTCGTTCCAGGACTTGATAAGGCTCTTTCCCCATTCCTGCTCGACAACTTCGGCAAGCCGGGCCGGGACATTTTTCGGCAGCACACCAAGTGAGTTTCCATCTAGGTAGATCACGCCTTCCGGTATCTTGAATGCATCCTTTTTCGTGCGAAGGACGTCATTTTTGTCAGAAGGGTGCTGCGATTGCATATGGATCTCTTGTACCGATTGGTGTGGTTTATTGGGAGCCGCACGCTATCAAAGGGCAACCAACCGAACAACAGTTTCTCAATGCCGATGTACACAGGAAAATCAGTCTCTTTGAAAATGTCGCAATCAACACAGAATTGCTCGTTATACTGCCTTTTTAGATGGCAAGATCTGATAGTTTCCACTGCATCTGTCACACGCCCGGAACCCGGCAAAGGTAAGAGCACTCTGTAACGATGTTCATCAGCGTTTTTGATATTTTCAAGATCGGTATAGGCCCCTCCAGTTCCCACACTGTTGGACCAATGGTTGCAGTTCACCGCTACATCGATCGGCTGAGGGCAAATCCGACTGTCTGCCGGTCGGCGTCACGGATCACGGTGACGCTTCATGGGTCTTTGGCGTTCACCGGAAAGGGACACGCGACCGATAAGGCAGTCTGCCTTGGATTGCTGGGCGCAACTCCCGACACGCTGGATCCGGATCAAGTCGAACCGATGCTGGAGAAACTGGGTTCAGATCAGCGGTTGCAGATCGAAGGCCTCTTTGATCTTCCGTTCCATCCGGAAAAGGACGTGATCTTTGACTACGGCCCCTCATTGCCACTTCATGCGAATGGCATGACCTTTCATCTTCTAGGCAGCGACGGCTCGGTACTCGACAGTTTCGTCTTTTATTCTATTGGCGGCGGCTTCGTCGCCAGCGAAGCGGAACTGCGCAAGACTACAAACGAACCGGTCAATGATCTTGCCCGGCAGGAAGTTCCCTTTCCGTTTGCGACCGCGAAACAAATGCTGGAAATGGGTCAGGACCATGATCTGAGCATCGCGGACATGAAACTGCAGAACGAATGCGCAGACAAAACAAAGGAAGAGGTCGAGACGGGTATCGACAAACTCTGGTCTGCGATGGACGCGTGTATCAACCGTGGCATCACACAGTCCGGCATCCTACCAGGCGGTTTGAAGGTGAAGCGTCGGGCCGCTGACATATATCAAAAACTTCTCAAAGAAGGCCGCTCAAACCCACCGTTTGAGCACAATGTCGTCGACTGGCTGGGCGTCTATGCCATGGCAGTCAACGAAGAAAACGCCGCTGGAGGGCGGGTTGTCACGGCCCCGACCAATGGCGCTGCTGGGGTCATTCCGGCGGTCACCCGCTACTATCTCGACCATTGCCCTGACGCGGACGCCAATGGCATTCGCACGTTTCTGCTCACAGCTGCAGCGATTGGCGGCATCATCAAGTCGAATGCGTCAATCTCTGGTGCGGAAGTCGGGTGCCAAGGAGAAGTCGGCTCAGCGTCCGCCATGGCAGCGGCCGGGCTCTGCGCGGCACTAGGTGGCACCAACGAGCAAATCGAAAATGCTGCTGAAATTGCCCTGGAACATCATCTTGGAATGACGTGCGATCCAATCGCAGGCCTCGTGCAGGTGCCATGCATCGAACGCAACGCACTCGGCGCTGTAAAAGCCGTAACGGCGGCCTCATTGGCTTTGCGCGGCGACGGCTCGCACTTTGTTCCCCTTGATGGCTGTATCGAGACCATGCGCCAAACCGGCATGGATATGATGGAGCAGTACAAGGAAACGTCCAAAGGCGGTCTGGCGGTCAATATCGTGGAATGCTGATCCTTGCTGTGACAGTGATTTAACTTGCCGAGAGCGTCGTAATCGTCCCATTCTCAAATCACCGTGCAGTTCACTTTTGAGCCAGCAGGTGTTTTGGGAGTGGCCATGGAATTGCTTCAATGGTTGGCGGGGCAGTCCCCGCTTATCTATCTTTTCGTTGCCGTTGCGCTCGGGTATCTCGTAGGCAAGCTCAAGGTAGGCAACTTTGTGCTTGGCGGCATTGCCGGGACCCTGATCGTTGGCGTCGTTCTGGGACAAAGCGGCGTTCAAATCGACAGCAGCATCAAGAGCATTTTCTTCGCACTCTTCATTTACGCTGTCGGTTATCAAGGCGGCCCGCAATTTTTCCGGGCCTTGTCCCTCAAATCTCTCAACCAGCTTCTGTCAGCGGCCACCATGTGTGTCTTGGGCCTTCTAACTGTGCTGGCCTTTGCATATGGATTTGGGCTCGATCGGGGTACAGCAGCGGGATTGGCTGCCGGCGGGCTCACTCAATCGGCCATTATTGGAACCGCAGGCGAGACGGTTCAAAAACTGAACGTATCTGCGGACCTGAAGGCGTTGATGGAAACCAACATCGCCGTTGGTTATGCGGTTTGCTACATCTTCGGGTCAATTGGGCCCATCATCATGGTCACATGGTTTTTTCCAACCATCATGCGGTGGGACATCCGCAAGGAAGCAATCAAACTCGCCGAACAAATGTCAGGCGGAACCAAGACGCTGGAACCAGGTGAGTTCAATGCCGCAGACCGGATCGATACTCGGTTTTATCAGTTGGCGGCGGGAGGCTCGCACCTAGAACAATCGGCATCTGTTTTCGATGCCATGTATGATGAGGTCACCGTCGAAGCGGTATTGCGTAGCGGTCAGGAGCTGAACCTCGCACAAGACCCAGCACTGGAATCCGGCGATATCCTTGCAATAACCGGTCTTGTCTCAGTTCTTGACGCACCACCACAAGACTGGGGGCCAGAAATCGCCCCGCCCAACGGCTACTCGCTTGTTCTCGAAAACCGCCATTTGGTCCTCACCAATCCAGACTATGCTGGTAGCAAGCTGCAAGGCATTCATGATCATACAAAGTCAGCAGCCCTCCGGGATGTTTTCATCACCGGAGTAAAGCGCGCTGGCCGTAATTTGCCACTCCTGCCAGACTTGGAACTCCATAAAGGCGACGAGTTGCAACTGACGGGAAGCGGGCGGGACCTCGACTCCGTCCAAAAATCGATTGGCTACCCAATCAGTGCAGCTGCGGTCACCGATTTTGTATTCTTTGGCCTCGGGATGACTTTGGGCCTGCTTTTGGGCCTGATCGAGTTTCGGATTGCTGGTGTCCCGGTTTCGATCGGTAGCGGCGGCGGCTGTCTATTGTCAGGTTTACTGTTTGGCTGGCTGCGCAGCACCCATCCGCGCTATGCGGCTTTGCCAACCGGCGCCGTCAATTTTCTTCGGGACTTTGGGCTGGCCGTGTTTGTCGCGGTTGTCGGGATCAGCGCAGGACCTCAAGTTCTCACAACTTTGCAGGAACAGGGTCTAAACCTCTTCCTCTTCGGGATCGGCGTAACGCTGATCCCTCAAGTCATCGGTTTTTTCTTCTCGTATTACGTCCTGCGCATTCAAAACCCGATCGAGGCATTGGCCTGCCTCGTCGGTGGACGCAGTGCAAATCCCGGTTTTGCTGCGCTTCTCGGCAAAGCAGAGAATGCAACCCCAGTCGTCAGTTTCACTGTGACTTACGCCGTTGCGAACGTACTTCTGACCCTCTGGGGCCCGCTGATCATCGGCTTGATCTCAACCAATCCAACCCCATAAGTTTTCTTGGAGTTCAACATGGCAAAACTCGATTACTCCGGTTTTGAAGAGCTCAGCCCCTTTGAGCTTAAGGACAAGCTCATTGAAATCGCGACATCCAGCGCGCAACGCATGATGTTGAATGCCGGACGCGGCAATCCAAACTTTCTCGCAATGGAACCGAGGCACGCCTTTTTACGGCTTGGCGATTTCGCAATGGAAGAGGCTGAACGGTCTTACTCCTATCTCGACAGCGGTTTTGGGGGTCTGCCGGAACATGACGGGCAGCTTTTGCGATTTGAGAACTTCCTGCTCCGGCAAGACAAGCGGGAGGGTATCAGCTTTTTGAAGGCAGCTTTTTCTTACGCAAAGGATCATTTGGGGATCCACCGGCACGATCTGATCTTTGAGCTGGTACAAGGCTTCCTTGGGTGCAATTACCCGGTCCCTCCACGCATGCTAACCTGTGCCGATCGGATAGTTGGTGATTATCTCGGCAAGGAAATGTTTGGCGCAGAGCCCCGAAAGGGTCCCTATTCGATCTTCGCGACCGAAGGCGGGACTGCAGCAATGACTTACATTTTCCAGACTTTGAAGGCCAATGGGTTGGTCAAACCCGGCGACAAGGTTGCGCTTGGTACCCCGATTTTTTCACCTTACCTGGAAATACCGCCTCTGCCGGACTACGGAATGCCCATCGTCGACATCCGGATGAATGAAGATACGGACTGGCAATTTAGCGACGAGGAACTGTCAAAACTCGAGGATCCATCCATCAAGGTGTTTTGCATCGTCAATCCGAGCAATCCGCCTTCGGTGAAACTGTCAGACGAGTGCCTCGCGCGCGTTGCTGCAGTCATCAATCAAAAGCGGCCGGACCTTTTTGTCGTAACGGATGATGTCTACGGGACCTTTGCCGACGACTTCGTGTCGCTCTTCGCCAAATGCCCGCGCAACACTTTGTGCGTTTATTCGTTCTCCAAGTATTTCGGAGCTACCGGCTGGCGCCTTGGCGTCATCGCGCTTCACGATGACAATGTTTTCGACAAAGCTCTCGCGGAATTGCCGGAAACCACGAAGGCCGAACTCGACAAGCGCTATTCGTCTTTGACCACAGAGCCTAGAGCCATCAAGCTCATCGACCGTCTTGTGGCCGACAGCCGGGCTGTTGCGCTTAATCACACAGCCGGAGCGTCCACGCCGCAACAGGTCCAAATGACGCTGTTTGCCCTGGCTGGGCTGCTCGACCGGGACAATAAATACAAGAAATCAGCCAAGGGCCTCATTCGAAAACGTTTCGACACGCTGGAACTCAACATGGGCGTGAAGCCTAAACATGAGGTCAACGACGTCAACTACTACACCCTCATCAACCTCCAGCACTTGAGCGGCCGGTTATACGGGGAAGAGTTTGCAGACTGGTTTGTTGACCAGAAGAAGGGGTATGACTTCCTCTTCCGGCTGGCGGAAGAGACCAGCGTCGTGCTGTTGCCGGGAAAAGGATTTGAGGTGGTAGATGCTTCTGCCCGCGTGTCCCTCGCCAATTTGACCGAAGCCGAATACGCAAAGATTGGAGCGTTCGCCCGCCAAGTAATCACCGAATATCACGCCGAATACGAAAAGGGACAAACGTAAGCACCAAGTGCTTCAGATCTGCTGCAGCCGGGTTTTGTGGGCGTGGGCGATATGGAGCCGGGCAGCAGCTTCCGCAGCGTCGGAGTTGCCGCCTGCAATGGCCGTCACGATAGCTGCGTGCTCTTCCACGGCCGTTTCCCGGCGTTCTGGCGTGTCGAGCGTTGTTCCCGCCATCAGGATCAGGGAGAGGCGAAGATGCTCAATCTGATCGACCAGATAGCGGTTGTGCGAGGCAAGGCACAGACGCCGGTGAAACTCGCGATTTGAGCGGACCAGACTGTCCGTATCAGCAACTCTTTTGCGGTCCGTATCCACCAGATCCTGAAGGATTTCGATTTCCGGTTTCGAGGCATGTTTTGCGGCAAGGCCCGCAGCCGTCCCCTCAAGCACCTCACGCATGAAATAGACTTCGTTGATCTGGTTGTGATCGAGCGTCGGGATCACCATGCCGCGGTTGGGTTCGTGCACGGCAAGGCCTTGCGCCTCAAGCCGCTTCAAACCCTCACGGATCGGCGTGCGAGACACACCGAAACTTTCGGCCAGATCGGCTTCGCGCAACCGGTCGCCGGGTTTGAGCGTCCGTTCTTCAATAAGGCCGATCAGTCGATGATAAATTTCAGATCCATTCATGCCAAATCTGATAGCCTGCTGAAGCGCTTATGCCAAGCTGATAGTCCGACAGAACACGAGACGCACTTTGTGAATGAGACAAACTGGCCGGGTCTTGAACCGGGGCCGTGGCTTCTTTGGTCCCGGCACAAGGCCGGGACAGCACGCCAGCGCATCAGGTGTTTTGGAGTTGGGCTCAGTGCAGCCGAACGCCTTGACGTTTCAATTCGGTTTGCAGCAGGGGAATGTCCATGGCATCCAGATCAATACCGTGTTTCACGGAGATTGCCGCGGCAACACCTGCACCCTGACCGGTGACCGTGCAGCACATCATGTTCCGTGTGGCCGCATGGCTGACTTTGTCACCTCCGGTCGCACGTCCGGCAACGAGCAGGTTTTTAACGCCCTTTGGCAACATGGTTCGGTACGGCAGCTGGAAATAACGGCCTGTTGTCGGCAGGATCAGGATGCCATACCCGTCAATGAATTCCGGGAAAATGCCGACACTGTCGTCAAACCGGCCCTGCTCGCGAACATCGTGGCCCGTCATGTCATAGGCTGCAAGGATTTTGCGGGTGTCCCGGATCCCGATGGTCATCCCGAAATTCCGCAGCTTGGCGTCTTCACAGCCCGGCTGATAGCGCTTCAAGGCTTCGACAGCAAGCATAGCCTGACGGCGGCCCTCGATCTCGTTGCGCGTCATGGAATCCGGATCGGTCCCGTCACACTCCGGCAAGTGCACCAGGTTGAGATAGGTCAGATCACCGCTGTCATAGACAGCGCCCCAGGTCCCGGAAATGGTCTGCAGATGAGCGGGAATAATTCCCGCTTCCAGAGCCTGCTTGAACGGCTTCTTCAGGAAAGGCGAGAACATCTTGTCCTCCTTGCCGGTGGTCTCCACCGTCCACTCACCGCTTTCCCAGTCCTTGTAGGTATGCGGGTCGGCCTTGACGGCCTCCATGAATTTCTTCTTGTCGACGCCGTTCATGGAGAACATGACGGACGCCGCCTGCATTTCTTCAACCGGTGTTTTCTGCGTCTCGGCGCCCGCGCGGTATGCAATATCGGCATCGCCCGTTGCATCAATCACGCGCTTGGCAAGGATCGCTTCGCGGCCGGCCTTGCTTTCGGTAATGATGCCTTTGATCTCGTTGCCATCCATGATCGGGGCAGCAAAGGACCGGTGCATCATAGGCCGGATACCGGCTTCTTCAACCAGATTGTCGGCGACCAGTTTGAAGCCTTCTGCATCGATTGCATCGCTGTCTGATTGCGGCTCCGGTGTCGTAGCCCCAGCCTCACGCGCGCGGCTTTCAAATTCGCGGCCAACACCCTCCGTATCGACGGTCTTTTCGTGCCGGTACCATGCAAAACCCTCGACGCCCACTGCCGTGATATTGCCACCCAAACAGCCGAAACGCTCCACAAGCGTCACATCAACGCCGGCGCGCGCGGCGCCAAGAGCAGCAGACAGTCCGCCCGGGCCTGAGCCCACCACCAGAACATCGGTTTCATGAATAACGTCAATTTCGCGCGCGGGTTCCGTGATAGTCTTCACGATGCCTCCAAAACCTCTTGAAAAGCGGAACTTACTCTCCGGGCTGGTAGAGCCGTCCGCCTAGCACCGGGCCATTGGCTCCGGTCGTTTCCGGGAAGGTTGTCGGCAATCCGGCCAGCAGCCGCGCGCCCAAAAACGCCATCGCCTGTGCTTCAAGCGCATCGCCATCGATGTTGTAAACATCCGCCGAAACAACGTCACCGGACAGCTCTTCCTGTAATCGGCGGAGTAACACGGGATTATGGCGCCCGCCACCACAGACCAGCCACGACTTTATACGCTTTGGCAAAAGTGTTTCTGCTTTTGAAATCACCCCAGCGGTGAATGCCAGCAGCGTTGCCGCGCCGTCTTCAAGGCTCAATCCTTCAACGAAGTCTGCAGAGAAGCTGTAGCGGTCCAACGACTTCGGCCCGGGCACCGACAAAAAGGGATGAGATAGAGCATCAGCAACACGGTCTTCCGACACTTTTCCCTTTGCCGAAATCTGACCACCAGCATCATAGTCACCGGCCCCATGCCGCCGGATCCAATCGTCCAGCAGCGCATTTCCCGGCCCGATGTCGAAAGCATGCAGGGTATCGCCGTCAATAAAGGTGAGATTGGACACACCGCCGATATTCAAAAAGCAGATCGGTTCCTGTTCACCCCCGACCAGCGATCGCGCGAGCGCCTGATGATAAACCGGCACTAGCGGCGCGCCCTGCCCTCCGGCTGCCATATCCGCCAAGCGAACGTCGCCGATCACCTGGACCTTCAAGATGTCCGCCAGCAGTTGCGGGTCACCGAGCTGGACGGTCTCTCCTTTGTCTGGATCGTGCCACACGGTCTGGCCATGAAAGACGACAGCATCCGGCACCAACCCGTGTTTCCCTAGAAACGTCCCAATAGCCTCGGCATGGTCTTCGGTCACAGCACGGGCCAAGTTCGGCCAGGCCTCTCTGTCCGTTCCTTTCTTAGCGGCAGCTTCAAGAACACGAGTCCGCGTTTCTGGGCGGTAGCTGATGGTCTCAGCTGGGCCAAACGCACTCACCTCACGTCCGTCGGTCTTGATCTCCGCCAGATCAATTCCGTCGGCCGATGTGCCGCTGATCGTGCCAACAATCGACCAACCGGTCATAAAAGCGCAGCCGCCTGGAGGCTGTCCTCCGCGATGTCGAACATCTCATTGATCTGATTTTCAGTAATGATCAGCGGCGGGCAGAACGCCATGGCGTCCAGCATGTTGCGTGAGATCAGCCCCTTTTCGAGAAACACCGCATTTGTCCGCGCGCCCAAGGCACCGGGCGTCTCTGCCAACGCTTCGTGATGAAGCTCTGCCGCACCGATCAGGCCGATCCCACGGGTTTCAACCACAAGCGGATTTTGCGACAAGCCAGCAAGCCGCTTCTGAAAAAGTGGCGCCACAGCGCGCACATTTCCAACAAGATCGCGCTCTTCAATGATCTTCAGGTTTTCCAGGGCAACCGCTGCCGCAACAGGATGGCCACTGCCCGTATAACCGTGACCAAGGACACCAATCTTGTGCGATTCGTCCGCAATCGGCTGATAGACGTTGTCATTGATCAAAAGCGCCGAGATCGGCTGATACGACGATGACAATGCCTTCGACAGGGTCATGATGTCAGGCTGCAGATCGTAGGTCTCGGTCCCGAACATGTTGCCCGTTCGGCCAAAGCCACAGATAACCTCGTCGGCGACAAACAGGATGCCGTATTTCTTCAGAACAGGCTGAACCGCCTCCCAGTACCCGTCCGGCGGAACGATGACACCGCCTGCCCCCATGACCGGCTCCGCAAAAAAGGCCGCGATTGTCTCCGGGCCTTCAGCGATGATCAGATCTTCCAGATCCTGGGCACAGCGTTTGGCAAAATCCGCTTCGCTTTCGCCGTCTTTTTTCTGGCTGCGGTAATGCGGGCTCGTTGTGTGCAGGACCTGTGGCAGAGGCAAATCGAAAGAGCGGTGGTTGTTCGGAAGGCCGGTTAGACTGGCCGACGCAATCGTCACGCCATGATATCCGCGCACCCTCGAGATTACCTTTTTGCGCTCCGGCTGGCCCAGCGCGTTTGACCGGTACCAGATCAGTTTCAGCGCTGTATCATTGGCCTCGGACCCGGAATTAGTGAAATACACTTTGGTCATCGGCACCGGCGCCATTTCGATCAGCTTCTCGGCGAGCTCAATCGACGGTCCGTGCGTCTTATAAGTGAACGTATGGTAGTACGGCAGCTTTTCCATCTGGCGGGCGGCTGCCTCAACCAAACGCTTTTCCCCGAAACCGACGGCAACACTCCAGAGGCCGGACATGCCTTCGATGTAGCGCTTGCCGTTGATATCGGTGACGTAAATCCCCTCGCCCTTGTCGATCACAAGAGAGCCGTTCTCTTCTTGCTTACGGGCATCTGCATAGGAATGAAGCTGAACCGCAACATCGCGGGCTTCAAGGGAATTTGGGAGCTGCGTCATGAACCGCCTCTGAGACCTTCTGGATCGATAATGACTTGACAGCCAGAAGCAACCCAGTTCAGCCGCCCCGGCTGATGCCCAAGCTAGAACCTTTCCTTTCAAACGGGAAGGGCTGAGTCATCGACCGGGTGTTCGCAAGCCTCAAAAGAAAAGCGTTGTTGATGAGTTAAGGGCCACTCAGTTGGCAGCAGACGCCCGGATTTCCATCTCATGATACAGCGCTGTTTCAGTTGCTTGTCCAACGCTAGCAAAAACTTCACCGACCGCAATCAACACCGGACCGTCCGTTGCCAAGCTCTCCACTCCGCGGGCAAGGTCTGACAATGCACCCGACCAGCTGACCGAATTCCGCCGGGACACATTGGCCATCACGCGTACGGAAGTATTCGGCTTGCGGCCTTCAGAAATCAACCGCTCGCTGATCCGGCTTGCCATGCGCCGCCCCATGTAAAAAACGGTGGTTGTTGCTGGATCGGCAAGCCCGGTCCAATCGACGGTATCTGGCAGCGCGCCCTGGCGCGAATGCGCCGTTACAAACCGGACGGATTGTGCATGATCGCGATGCGTCAGCGAGACGCCGAGTTCGGCGGCCATCGCAGAGGCTGCGGTAATGCCGGGAACAACACTGGCCGAAATGCCTTCCTCAGCCAGTCTTGTCAGCTCCTCACCCGCCCGTCCAAAAATCATCGGATCGCCGGATTTCAGCCGGACGACGTGTTTGCCCTGTCCGGCGAGCGACACCATCATGTCGTTGATGTCTTCCTGACGGCAGCTTTCCCGTCCGCCGCGCTTGCCGACCAGCATGCGTTTGGCTTCACGGCGCGCGAGTTCCAGAACACTGTCGTCGACCAGATCGTCAAACAGGATGACATCGGCGGATTGAAGCGCCCGCATGGCCTTCAGGGTCAGGTTCTCCGCATCGCCCGGTCCGGCACCGACCAAGGTCACCCGGCCTTGCCCGACGTGAGCGGCCTCGCTGAAAACATCTTCCAGATCACGGCTTGTGGCTTCTTCTGCGGCAGCCTTTCCGGAAAAGGCCATGTCGGTAAACCGTTCCCAGAACCTGCGGCGCTCTGCTCCCGGTGCAAGGCTTTCCAGAACGCGGGCCCGGATCCGGCCCGCAAGCGCTGCCCAGTCCTGAAGCGAGGTTGGCAACAGCGTTTCAATCCGCCGCCGGATCGCCTGACCGAGGATCGGGGCGACGCCATTGGTCGAGATGCCGATGACGACCGGTGAGCGGTTGACGATGGAGCCGAACTGAAACTCGCAAAACGGCGGGTTGTCGATGACGTTGACCGGAACGCCTGCGGCCTTGGCGGCGCAATAAAACGCTTGTGCCGCGCCGTCCGAGGGGGCATCGGCGATGGCAAGCGCTGCCCCAGAAATCACGTCCGCGCTCCACGGACGGGCATGATGAACAAAGTGGCCCTTCACGCTGCCCCGCTCCAGAAGCGTTTCGAAAACCTCGCTGAGCTCTTCGGCAAAGACGTGCACCTCAGCCCCGCTGGCGGCCAGAAGTTCCGCCTTCCAGGCGGCAGCGTCCGTTCCTCCGGCGAGAACCACCTTGCGGCCTTCAAGCGGAAAGAACAACGGCAGGCTCGCCAAAGGCTCAACCCTTGCCGCACGCCGTTTCGGTCGCACTTCAGCTGGCTTGCGCGATGTCGGCATCTTCACGTGTCTCCTTGGCAACAGCGTCGAGCAGGGTCTGGATTTCGGAGCGGCAGGACCCGCAATTGGTCCCGGCTTTCAGGCAAGCGCCGATGGCCTTGACGGTGGTGGCACCCTTCGTGGCTTCCGCGGCAATTTCCGAGCTGCCGACCTGAAAGCAGGAGCAGACGATTGCACCCTTGTCGGGAAGGTCAGCCGGTGGACGGCCCGCAAGAACCCGAAACCGCTGATCTTTGGTGGACGTTTCAGCGGTCAACAACCCGCAGGCCCACGGACGGGAAACAGCAACGGGGTCAGGGGCAAAGAAAAACGCTCCGGAAAGGTCTGCGCCGGTCCAGCCAGCGATCCTGAGTGCGCCCGTTGTCCTGTCTTCGAACCGCAGAAATTCTGTGTCTTCGGGAAGGAGACGGCCAGCAAGATCTTCGGGATTGGTGGACCTGTCGCCTGCCAGTTCGATGCGCCAGCCGCCTTCCGTCGGAGCAATCGCCCAATATCCGGTATCGAGCTGGTCCGGCTTGTCCCTCAAGACGGCAAAGCCATGCCAGGCAAATTCCAGTTTGCGGATGGCAACGGGGGTGAATTTGGAGCCGGGTTGTCCCGACACAGGATCTGTTTCCGGCGCGACCACGGCATCGATCCGGCCTCTGGAGCTGACCTGATCGGTCCAGTGCATCGGCACAAACGCTGATCCTTTCTGGGCCCGGTCAGTGATCTGCGCCCGGACAACGGCAGACCCGTGAGGGCTTTTGACTTCAATCAGATCGGCTGCCGTGATCCCGGCTTCCTGAGCGTCCTGCGGGTGGAGCTCGGCATAGGGTTCGGCAATATGCGAAGACAAGCGCGGCGTTTTGCCAGTCCTCGTCATGGTGTGCCAGTGGTCGCGGATCCGGCCGGTGTTCAGAACCAGCGGGAACCGCCGTTCGCGCTTGCGCGGTTCCTTGTGAGAGACCGCGATGAAATTCGCCTTGCCGTTCGGCGTGAAAAAACCGCCCTTGGCAAAGAACCGCGTTTCGCTGTTGCAGACGGTCGCCCCGGCCTGCGGCCACTGGACGGGCTCCAGATCGTCGAACGCGGCCGCCGAGATGTCTTTCAGGGCACTGATGTCGAAATCCCGTGAACCGTTGTTTCCGGCATTGGACAGTGCGGCATGTTCCCGAAAGACGGCGTCAGGGCCATCGTATTGAAATGCGTCTTCAAACCCCATACGGCGGGCAACGTCAGCCAGTTGCCACCAATCGGGTTTTGTATCGCCCGGCAGATCCAGGAACTTCTTTTGCCGTGAAATCCGCCGCTCGGAATTGGTGACGGTGCCGTCCTTCTCGCCCCACGCAGCGGCAGGCAAAAGCACATCCGCATAGGCAACGGTATCGGCTGCCCTTGTCACATCGGAAACCACCACGAACGGGCAGATTTTGAGGGCTTCGGCGACCCCATCGGCATCGGGCAGGCTGTCGACCGGATTGGTGGCCATGATCCAGAGCGCCTTGATCTTGCCGTCCCTTGCCGCCTGGAAAAGGTCAACCGCCTTCAACCCCTGTTTTGATGCAATAGCCGGGCTCTGCCAGAAGCCTTGCACAAGCGCGCGGTGCTCCGGGTTCTCGATCACCATGTGGGCGGCGAGCATGTTGGCAAGGCCGCCAACTTCGCGCCCACCCATGGCATTCGGCTGGCCCGTCGCCGAGAACGGGCCCGTTCCCGGTTTGCCGATCCGGCCGGTTGCCAAATGCGTGTTGATGATCGCATTGACCTTGTCTGTGCCGACAACCGATTGGTTCACGCCCTGGCTATAGAGCGTGACCGTCTTTTCCGTCCGCGCCACCATCGTGTAGAAGGTCGCTATGTCATGGGGCGTCAGGCCGGTTTCATCCGAGATCCGGTTGATTTCACAAGGACTAGCCGCCGCGAGTGTCTCTTCAAAGCCGTTCGTATGGGCCGCGATATAGCTGCGATCCAGGGCTTCTGTTTCGGCAAGGAAGGCCAGCAGGCCATTGAACAGCGCGACATCCGTGTCGGGCTTCAAGCCAAGGTGCAGATCGGCAATGGCGCAGGTTGCCGTTTCGCGCGGATCGACGACGACGACCCGCATGTTCGGATTGTTTGCCTTTGCCGCCTCGACCCGCTGAAACAGCACCGGGTGACACCAGGCAAGATTGGACCCGACCAGCACGAGAAGATCGCAGGTTTCAAGATCCTCATAGGTTCCAGGAACGGTGTCGCTGCCGAACGCGCGCCGGTGGCCGGCAACGGATGAGGCCATGCAGAGCCTGGAATTCGTGTCGATGTTGGCCGAGCCGATGAAGCCTTTCATCAGCTTGTTGGCAACGTAATAGTCCTCGGTCAGGATCTGGCCGGAGACATAAAACGCAACGCTGTCCGGCCCGTGCTCAGCGATGGCTTCTGAAAACCGCCGGGCAACAAGGTTGAGCGCGCTGTCCCAATCGGATCTTTTGCCGTCGATTTCCGGATAAAGCAGCCGGTCATCCAGCGACAGGGTTTCCCCCAGAGATGATCCTTTTGAGCACAAGCGGCCGTAGTTGGCCGGATGATCCGGATCGCCGGCAATGCCCACCGATCCGTCTTCCTTCAGTGTTGCCAGCACCCCGCACCCGACCCCGCAATAAGGGCAGGTGGTCTTGACCGTTTTTTCTTTTGATGTGCCGGTCATCGGGCGCGGCTCCTTAGGCTTTCCTCGATTTTTGATTGGTTGGACGCGGTCAGTTTGCCGACCGGCGTGCCAGATCGTCGGCGGCAAGGAGCACCTTGCCGCCCTCGACTTTGGCGGCCGTCACCGGGACTGCGCCTTCATCGGCACCGGTTGCAAGACCCGTTGCCAGATCAAACACCCAGTTGTGCAAGGGACAGGTGACCGACGTGCCATGGACAATGCCCTGGCTGAGCGGCCCGCCCTTGTGCGGGCAGCGGTCGTCCAGCGCGAAGACTTCATCGTCAACAGTGCGGAACACAGCAATGCAGCCGGCATCGGTTTTCACCACCCGGGCGCCTTCGCGCGGGATGTCGGTCAGGTCGCCGATCGCGACCCAATTCTTCAGTTCCGCGTTCATTCCGCTGCCTCCCGCGTGAGCACTGCCATCGGCTTGAACTCGTGCTTGTCCTTGCCGGAGACACGCTCCGACCATGGATCGACCTGGGCAAACTTCTGGGAGAAGACAAAGCGGTCATAATAGGCTTTGCGCTTGTCCGTATCGTCCATGATCTGACGGCGGATCTCGTCATAGCCGATGCGTTTGGCCCACTTGTAGATCCGCTCCAGGTAGTGGCCCTGCTCCCGGTACATTTGCGTGAGCGCGACGATATGTTCGAGCGCCTCGTCTTCGGTGGTGACGAGACCGAGGACCTCGGTTCCCTTGATGTCGAGCCCGGCCGCGCCCGCAAAGTGGATCTCGAAGCCGCTGTCGACACAAACAACGCCGATGTCCTTGCAGGTTGCTTCCGCGCAGTTTCGTGGGCACCCGGAGACAGCCAGCTTCAGTTTGGCCGGTGTCCAGGAGCCCCACATGAACTTCTCGATCCGGATGCCGAGCCCCGTGGAGTCCTGTGTTCCGAACCGGCACCAATCCGTCCCGACGCAGGTCTTCACGGTTCGAAGGCCTTTTGCATAGGCCTGCCCGGACACGAACCCGGCCTTGCCGAGATCGGCCCACACGGCGGGCAGGTCTTCTTTCTTGATGCCCAGCATGTCGATGCGCTGGCCGCCGGTGCACTTCACCGCAGGTATGTTGAACTTGTCGACGACATCAGCAATCGCGCGCAGCTCCGTGGAGGAGGTCATCCCGCCCCACATGCGCGGCACAACGGAATAGGTCCCGTCCTTCTGGATGTTCGCGTGGACGCGCTCGTTGATAAAGCGGGACTGATAGTCATCGGCATATTCATCGGGCCAATCGCTGACCAGGTAGTAGTTCAGCGCCGGGCGGCATTTCGCGCAGCCGCCGGAGGAGGTCCATTCCAGTTCCTGCATCACCGCAGGGATGGTCTTTAGTCTCTTGGACTTTATCAGCCGGCGGACATCCGAATGCCCGAGGTGGGTGCAGCCGCACATCGGCGTGACAGCCGCCGGGTTGTAGGCATCGCCAAGGGTCACCTGCATCAATTGTTCGACCAATCCGGTGCAGGTCCCGCAGGATGCCGAAGCCTTGGTGTGGGCACGCACGTCATCAAGGGTGGTCAGACCCTTGTCTTTGATCGCGCCAACGATTTTCGATTTGCATACGCCGTTGCAGCCGCAGATTTCCGCATCATCCGGCAAGGCTGCAACGGCCGCCGTAGGGTCCAGGGGGGCGCCCCCCTGATACGCCTGGCCGAAGATCAGCGTCTCCCGCATTTCCGAGACATCTGATTGTTTTTTCAAGAGATCGAAGAACCACGGGCCGTCGGCTGTCTCGCCGTAAAGCACCGCGCCAATGATCTTGTTGTCCTTCAAGACAAGCCGCTTGTAGACCCCGGCGGATGCATCGCGCAGAACGATTTCCTCACGGTCTTCGCCTTCGGCAAAATCGCCAGCCGAATAGAGATCGACGCCGGTAACTTTCAGCTTTGTCGCCGTCACCGAGCCGGAGTACCCGGAGGCGCCACCAAGGAGGTTGTCCGCGATGACCTCGGCCATCTCGTAGAGCGGGGCGACCAGGCCGTAACACTGGCCATTGTGCTCCACGCATTCGCCGAGGGCATAAATGTCAGGGTCGGCTGTGCGCATGGTGTCGTCAACGAGAATGCCGCGGTTGACATCCAGCCCGGCCGTCTTTGCAAGATCGGCGGACGGACGGATGCCGACCGCCATCACAACGATGCTGGCTTCGATCTCAGTTCCGTCATCCAGCCGGATACCTTTGACGTTCCCGGCACCATCATCGACGATTTCGTGGCTGTTGGCTTTCGTGCGCACATCAATGCCACGGCGCTTGAATTCTTCCTCCAGAAGAAACCCGGCAGCCGGATCGAGCTGGCGTTCCATGAGCGTCGGCATCAGGTGAAGGACCGTGACCTCCATGCCCTGCATCTTCAAACCGGCTGCGGCTTCAAGGCCAAGCAGTCCCCCGCCAATGACAATGGCGCGGCCGCCGTCCTTTGCGGCGTCCAGCATCTGATCGACATCATCAAGGTCGCGATAGGTGAGGACGCCATTGAGGTCCTTGCCCGGCAGCGGGATGATGAACGGGTTGGAGCCGGTCGCGATGACCAGCTTGTCGTAATTGGCGGTAATGCCGTTTTCCGATGTGACGGTTTTGGCAGACCGGTCGATCTCCAAAACGCGGGCCGACTTGTGCAGGGTCACGCCATGCTCAGTGTACCAGTCGTCGCCATGGGTGATGATGTCTTCATAGGACTTCTCACCGGAGAGGACCGGGGAGAGCATCAGCCGGTTGTAGTTCACCCGCGGTTCGGCGTTGAAAATGGTGACGTCATAAGCGTCCTTGTCCTGATCAAACAGGTGCTCCAGCATCCGGCCCGGCGCCATGCCGTTGCCGATGATGACAAGCTTTTGTTTTGTCATGATTGCCATCCCCCTTTCATTCCGCTGCTTCGATCGCGGCCTTTTGACGGGCGATGCGTGCAGCACGTTTTTCCTGGATGGATTTGAGTTGGTCTTCACTCGGATCCGCGCCGCCCTCATAGGCTTCAAGGAAGTCGAGAAGTTCTTCGCGGTAGGCGTAGTAATCCGGGTGAGCCAGCAGTTCCTTGCGCGAGCGCGGACGCGGCAGATCCACCTCCATGATGTTGCCGATCCGCGCATTCGGGCCGTTCGACATCATCACCACCCGGTCGGCGAGCAGGATCGCTTCATCGACATCATGAGTGACGCAAATCGCCGTCACCTGGGTGCGCTTCCAGACATCCATCAGAACGTCCTGCAATTCCCAGCGTGTCAGGCTGTCGAGCATGCCGAATGGTTCATCGAGCAGGAGCAGTTTTGGCGACAGGGCAAAGGCGCGGGCAATCCCGACGCGCTGCTTCATGCCGTTGGACAGATCGACTGCCGGTTTTTGCATGGCATCGGAGAGGCCGACCTTGGACAGATAGTATTCGATGACGTCGCGCTTTTCTTGGCGGGACGCATCCGGATAGACCTTGTCGACGCCAAGGGCGACATTCTCATAAGCCGTCAGCCAGGGCATCAGGCTCGGTGCCTGGAACACGACCGCCCGGTCGGGCCCTGCCTGCGTGACATGCGTACCGTCGAGGATGATGGCGCCTTCGGTGATCGGATTGAGACCTGCGACCATGGACAGAACCGTCGACTTGCCACAGCCGGAGTGGCCGATCAGCGTGATGAACTCGCCCTTGTTCATCTTCAGATCGAACCCATCGACAACGGTCAGCGGACCTTTCGGTGTCGGGTAGACTTTCTTGAGCTGGGAGAACTCGAGGAAACGCTCGTTCTTTAGGGTCTCCGCGGCTTTTTCATAGACGGCCGGCAGCTTGTCGTCCGACTTCAACCGCTGGGTGATCGGCACAATGTTCGGCAGGACGATGTCGCGTTCCAGATCCGCGCCGCGTTCGGCCCCAACCGCCATCAAATATTCAGTAATGTCTGCTCGAAGCTTGATGAAGTCGTCATTGTGATTGAGCTCACCCCGGTCGCGCGGACGCTTGAACGGCACCTTGAATTCCGGCCCAAGCGTGGCGGACGTGCCGGGTTTCAATGGGACAATCCGGTCTGCCAGCAGGATCGCTTCATCCACGTCATTGGTGATGAGAACGATGGTCTTCTTTTCTTGCTCGCAGATCGCTGCAAATTCATCTTGCAGCTTGGCGCGGGTCAAGGCGTCGAGCGCGGACAGCGGTTCATCGAGCAGCAGGAGTTCAGGCTGCATGGCAAGTGCCCGGGCGACCGCCACACGCTGCCGCATGCCGCCGGAAAGCTCCGCTGGCTTGCGGTCCTTGGCGTGGGCCAGACCGACCATCTCGATGTATTTGTCGCAGATTTCCTTGCGCTCCCTGGCACTCTTTTTCTTGAAGACACTGTCGACCGCGAGGGCGACGTTTCCCGTGACCGACAGCCACGGCATCAGGGAGTAGGACTGAAAGACGACACCCCGGTCCGAGCTCGGTCCGTCAATCTCCTTCCCCTTGAAGATGATCCCGCCGGTGTCCGGTTCGATCAGGCCTGCAAGCAGAGAGATAAGGGTCGTCTTGCCGGTTCCCGAGAACCCGACGATGGCAATGAACTCGCCGTCGTCGACCTTGAGATTGATGTCGTCCAGAACATCGGTGCGGCTGGCGCCTTCACCGTAAGACTTCGAGACGCCGGAGATTTCCAAAAAGGACATCAGGGTCTCCTTACCGGTTGGCCGAGAATGTGAAGGCGCGCTGCAGGGCAAACATCAGCCGGTCGAGCATGAACCCGATGAGACCGATGGTCAGAACAGCAACCATGATTTTCGCGAGCGACTGGGAGGATCCGTTCTGGAACTCGTCCCAGACGAATTTGCCAAGACCCGGATTCTGGGCAAGCATTTCAGCTGCGATCAGAACCATCCAGCCCACACCCAGCGACAAACGCAGACCGGTGAAGATCAACGGTAGAGAGGACGGCAGAACCAGCTTGGTGATGGTCTTCCAAGTCGGGAGTTGCAGAACGCGGCCGACATTCATCAGGTCCTTATCGACGGAGGCAACGCCGAGCGCAGTGTTGATCAGCGTCGGCCACATGGAGCACAGCGTGACTGTCACCGCCGAGATCAGAAGGGATTTGGACAACCAGTCATACGGGTTCGCGTAAGTCGCGGAGACGATCATCGTAACGATAGGCAGCCAAGCAAGCGGCGAGACCGGCTTAAAGATCTGAATGAGTGGATTGATTGCGCCGTTAAAGGTGCGCGACAGGCCCGAGGCGATGCCGAGAGGCACCGCGATAATGGTCGCGATCAGAAAACCGAGACCGACCGTTTTCAGGGACGTTCCAATCTGATCAATATAGGTCGGTTTGCCTGTGTAGGTCCGATGCTTGATACGATCGGTTTTGCCTTCTGCGGCAAACTTCGCGTTACGGGCGTCCTGACGCTCGTAAAAGGCGTCCGCCTTTTCACGTTCGCGAACATGGTCTTCCCAAAGGTTGACCGTTTGGGTCCAAACTTGCGCTGGCCCTGGCACAGCGCCAAGGGATGTCTGGACTTGCGGTGCGAGCGCTGCCCACATAGCAAGAAACGCCAGGATACCGATCAGCGGGATCACGAGCACTCGCTTCAGCTCGCCCATCTGTTCTTTCGGGCTGTCACCAGCGGCAATTTTCAGGAGCGGAACCAGCCAGGAAAAGCCCAGCGCATCCAGCCAGCCACCGGCCTTATTGATCGAAGTGAAAAGTTTTTCCTTGCGGGCGGCCCGGGCAAGGTCCGGGGAGCTAGCTGTGTCGGCATTGGCCATTGGTGGCGTCCCTTAACGTCTGAATTCTGGTGTTGGGGAGGTGGAGCGGCGGGGCTGCTAACCGCCGCTCCCGCAGTCGGGGATTAACCGCCGACCACTTCGTTCCCGTCGACAACCTGCTTGCCTTTCAGACCGATCGGCAGACTGTCGATGTAGGCGTTCGGCTGTTTTCCGTCGTAGGCAATGCCGTCAATGATGTCGGCTGCCGGGGTCGGAGCACGGTAACCGTCGCTGTCCCACGGGAAGTCCTCTTCGGCCACATGACCTTCCTCGACCAGCATGCGGGCTGCTTTCAGATAGGTGTCCGGCAGGTAGACGGACTTGGCGACTTCGTCATACCAGCTGTCCGGCTTGTGCTCTGTGATCTGGCCCCACCGGCGCATCTGGGTCAGGTACCAGACGGCATCGGAGTAGTACGGATAAGTCGCGTAGTAGCGGTAGAAGACGTTGAAGTCCGGGATTTCTCTCTTGTCACCTTTTTCGAATTCAAAGGTGCCTGTCATGGAGTTGGCGATGACCTCAGCATCCGCGCCAACATATTCGGAGCGGGCCAGGATCTCGACGGCTTCCATACGGTTGGCGTTGTCATTCTCGTCGAGCCATTTGGCCGCACGAATGAGTGCTTTCGTAATCGCGAGCGTAGTGTTCGGGTTTTCTTCCGTGAACTCCTTGGTCAGGCCGAAGACCTTTTCCGGATTATTCTTCCAGATCTGGTAATCGGTGATGACCGGTACACCAATGCCCTTAAACACAGCCTGCTGGTTCCAAGGCTCACCCACGCAATAGCCATAGATGGTTCCAGCTTCCAGAGTTGCCGGCATCTGCGGTGGCGGTGTCACGGACAGCAAGGCCTCACCCATGATCTGACCGGAGATATCGCTTTCAGAATAAAAGCCCGGGTGGATATCGCCTGCTGCCAACCAATAGCGCAGCTCGTAATTGTGCGTGGAAACCGGGAAGACCATGCCCATGTTGAACGGCTTGCCTTCGTCGATGAACTTGTCAACAACCGGCTTCAGAGCAGATGCGCTGATCGGGTGTTGTGGACGCCCATCATCCATTGTGGGGATGTTCGGCTTCATCATTTCCCAGATTTCGTTGGAGACGGTTATGCCGTTGCCATTGAGATCCATGGAGAACGGCGTGACGATGTGCGCCTTGGTGCCGAATCCGATTGTTGCGGCCAACGGCTGTCCAGCCAGCATGTGCGCCCCGTCCAGTTCGCCGGTGATGACGCGGTCGAGCAGTACTTTCCAGTTGGCTTGCGGCTCAAGCGTGACGAAGAGCCCTTCGTCTTCAAAGTAGCCAAGCTCATAAGCAACAGCGAGCGGTGCCATATCGGTCAGCTTGATGAAGCCGAAGGTCAGCTCGTCTTTTTCGACATCGAGCATTTCAGCCATGGCGCCGCTCGCCGGGACCAGTGCCGTTGCAGCCAACAGAGTGCCGAGCGCGGCTCGGCGGGTGAATTTGAGTGTATCTTTGAGTGTCACGTCCTGTCCCTCGCAGTTCTTTTTGCGCTGCAACGCAGCATTGGAAGGTCAAACAAAAAGCCGCCGACTGATCCTGCGGGCCTTGGGAGGAGGAACCTGCAAGTCAAATCGGCGGCTTTGCCTGAACGCCCACCAATGGGCGCAATATCGTTAGGCCAACGTTGGCCTCGTGTTGTTGGTTAGCAGGAAGCGTGCCAAACACGACATTTCGAAATTTTCTTATATTTATCAAAGGCACATGGGCCTAAGGAACAGAGATGCTCATTTGGCAGCGCAACATGTTTTGGCTGAAAATGAAGGCAGGTGATGTTTTTTTGTGCATCGCAACAGAGCAAATTGAGTGGCGGAACCCTCTTGATCACCGCGAATTGCCGTTTAACAAATCGGAGTTTCAAACGACTGGCATATCGAACAAGCGGATGGCTTGCGGCTCACCAACCAGTCCAAGCCCGAGCGCAGCTTCATAAAACTCAGGCGAAAAGATTTCCGCAGCCTGTCTTTCCGCTTCCGGGTCGGCCACCGCTTGCCCCCAGCGTACCATCTGGCTGAAAAACCAGACACCTTGTGTCGGGGACGGCGCTGCGCGCAGCCCGCCAGAAAACGTTAGAAAGTCCGGTATGCTCTTGTGGGTGTTTTTGCCCAACTTCATTTCTCCGCCAAGGGCTGGCACGCAAAGGTCAGAAGAACAATCGATATACTTCGGGCCTGCGAGAAGCTGCGCGAGTTCAGTCAGATGATCAGACTGTGCGCACCAGTCGGCCGCGGCAGAGATTGCGCGCATCAACGCAGACAAGGTGTCCGGCTGGGCATTTGCCCATTTCCGAGTGACACCAAGGACTTTTTCCGGGCTGTCAGGCCAAATCGCCTGTTTGTAAGTCGCAATCCTTCCAGTGCCAGCTTGAACCGCCGCGGTGTTCCAAGGTTCACCTACGCAATACCCGTCTAATTGACCTGCCGCGAGGGCATCGGCCATCAACTGCGGTGGCACAACGGAGATTTCGACATCAAGATCCGGATCAAGTCCGGCTGCTGCGAGCCAATATCGGAGCTCGTAGGCGTGACCCGAAAAAGGATGAACAACGCCGAACCTCAGACGGCTCTCGCCTCTCTCCTTGCGGGCGGAGAGAACCTTTGCAAACGCCACACCTGTGGAGGCGGGGTCGCCGTCCAGGTCTGCGCCAAGGTCTGCCATTTGCCGCCAGATGGAAGCCGCGACAGTGATGGCGTTGCCGCCGAGACCAAGTACCATGGGAGCCAGCATGGGGACCGCCAGACTGGTCAGGTTGAGGCTTGCCGCGATTGGCATCGGCGCGAGCATGTGGGCAACGTCAAAATGGCCAACCGCCAAGCGGTCACGAATGTTCGCCCAGGACGTTTCACGGATCAGCTGGAGCGCAATGCCTTCTCGTTCGGCAAAGCCCTTTTCCTTTGCCGCCACCAACACAGCGCTGTCGAGCAGCGGTATGAACCCGGCAATCACCGGTGTCAATTTGATGCCCATAATCCCCTGCTCTCCCCGATAACCGCCCCTCCCTGGCGTTTCGTTTTTTTCTGCATCCGTCAGTCTCCCAGCAGCCCGCTGGCAATGACCAGACTTTGCGCGACTTCAATAATCTTTCGGCTTTGGTTCATCGCCGTCTTGCGCAGGAGGTCATAGGCCTCCTGTTCCGTGAGACTTTTCGACTTCATGAGAATGCCCTTGGCGCGGTCGATGGTCTTCCGGTCCGCCAATTCGTTGCGGGCATCTTCCAAATCCTGGGTAAGTTTTGAAAACGCGCGGAAACGGCTGATGGCCATATCCAGGATCGGCTTGACGCGTTCCCGCTTCAACCCATCAACAATGTAGGCAGAAACACCGGCATCAACTGCCGCCTCAATCGATTGGCTGTCGGCCTTGTCGACAAACATTGCAATCGGACGCTGCACAGCCCGCGATACCTGGAACATGTGTTCCAGCCGGTCGCGGTTGGGGTTTTCCAGGTCAATAACAATGACATCCGGATTGATGTCGGCGATCTGCCGAACGAGCCCCTCCATCTGGTGCACGAGAATGACTTTCTCATGCCCTGCATCGCGCAATCCCTCTTCAATGATGGATGCGCGGATCTTGTTGTCATCGATAACAAGTATGGATAGCCCGCCCCTCATGCCCACATTATGCGCAAGGTCATTTTTTATGCAACGCAGAAATGCTGCAGCGCGGCATAAATACACAATCACGCCTTCTTGCGGCATGATCACTGCCGGGCTAAAGCCGGTGGCTCTAGCGATTTGCGGAACTTACAGCGGCGTGCCCATACTGTCTTTAAAGGGCACAGAGGGCAAAAACTGGATAAGAGGGAACTCGGATGAAGGTCAATGGAACACAGTACCGCTCGTTGTGGTGGGATGCGGAGTTGAATTGCCTTCAGATCATTGATCAACGCTGGTTGCCGCATGAGTTCAAAACTCAGCCCGTGCGGACCATGCAGGAGTTTGCGGACGCGATTGTTGACATGCGAGTCCGGGGTGCGCCACTCATCGGTGCAACCGCTGCTTATGGAGTGGCATTAGCCATGGCCAATGATCCCTCTGACGCCAATCTGGACGCCGCCTGGACATTCCTGGAAAAGACGCGGCCCACTGCCATCAATTTGCGCTGGGCGCTCAATAGGTGCCGAACCGCGCTCAAACCAATGCCCTTTGAAGCGCGCGCGGCAGCTGCCCTTCAGCTTGCCCACGACATCTCCGACGAAGATGTCGAGATCAATCGCCGTATCGGCGAAAACGGGTTGAAGGTGATCCGTGACATTGCCGCACAAAAACCGGATGGCGAGCCTGTCCGACTGCTGACACATTGCAATGCCGGCTGGATTGCAACCGTTGACTGGGGAACTGCGACGAGCCCCATGTACCAAGCCCATGATGCGGGTATCCCGTTGCATGTTTGGGTCGATGAGACACGACCTCGAAACCAGGGGGCCCTCACATCGTGGGAGCTGGGGAGCCACGGTGTTCCACACACTTACATTACCGACAACGCCGGCGGTCATTTAATGCAGCATGGGCTGGTCGACATGGTCATCGTCGGCACAGATCGGACAACCCGACGCGGGGATGTGTGCAACAAAATCGGGACTTATCTAAAGGCACTGGCTGCCCGCGACAACAATGTGCCGTTCTATGTGGCCCTCCCCTCTCCAACGATCGACTGGAGCGTGAGCGACGGCGTGTCCGAAATTCCGATTGAAGAACGTTCTGAGCGCGAGACAACCCATATCCAGGGAAAATCGGACGAAGGCGCGATTGGCGTTGTGCAAGTCACACCGGATGGGACTTCCGGTGGAAACCCCGCATTTGATGTGACACCCAACCGGCTTGTGACAGGACTGATCACGGAGCGCGGGATTTGCGAAGCATCATCAGAGGGCTTGGCCGGCTTGTTTCCAGAGATGGCGCAAGCGGCGGAGTAGAGAGCGTGGGGCTGTTCAATGGAAGTGCGTCCCCACGATCGGCCCTAGACCACCTTTGCAACGACCGCCAGGCAGTCTCCCATCTTGACCAACCCTGGAAAATGACGGGCCATCAGAATGCCAGAGCGTTTGGCCCGGTATTCGATCGGAGCGACACCAGAGCGCTCCGTCTGCCAGACCCGTGCAATGACCTCACCTTCCGCTGTCTCGTCTCCCAGATCAATGACCGGCTCGATCATGCCGCTGTGCTCGCAGAAAACGAAGCAATCACCATCTGGCATGTCGATCACGACACTCGGGCTCAACTCCAGCTCACCTGAGAGGATACCGGCATGTTTTAGAAGGTTGCGCACGCCTTTCTTGGCGATGCTGATCGATCGCGCCGTCGCTGTGCCGCCGCCGCCAAGCTCGGTTGTAACAAACACCTTGCCTTTTTGCTCGACTGCCGTGTCGAGCATACCGACACTGTCGATTTCAAGCATGGTCGCAGAGTAAGGCGCATTGAAGGCTTGCATAGCGGCGACACACGCGGCCTGCTGGTCTTTGTCACCCAGAACGTGCGCGGCTGCAAAGGGCACAAAATCCAGCGTCTTACCTCCGGAATGATAATCCAGAACGATATCTGCCATCGGGATCAAAACCGTATCTACGTAATGAGCAATCTTCTGGGTGACGGTTCCATCCGGCTTCCCCGGAAAGGACCGGTTGAGATTGCCTTGGTCGATTGGCGACGTCCGCGATCCAGCAAGGAAGGCCGGATGATTGAGAGCCGGAACTATGATGACCCTGCCCCGAACGTCCTCCGGTTGTAGGGTTGCCGCCAGCTGCTGAAGCGCAATCGGTCCCTCGTACTCATCGCCATGATTGCCACCGGTTAAAAGAGCGGTCGGACCATCACCCTTTCGCACAACAGTGATCGGGATCATCACAGATCCCCAGGCCGAGTCGTCCCGGCTGTAGGGAAGACGCAAGAAACCGTGATGAATGCCATCTTGATCCAATGGAATGGTCGGGCTGATCGGATTTCCGGTCATCGGTCAGTCCTTCACGAACAAGCGTCGGGGCACATTGGCAAGGCACTCCGGTTCATTCTCGCCAATGACGATGCTTTCCGTGATCTCAAACCCCCAGTCCTCCATCCAGAGGCCGGTCATGAAATGGAAGGTCATGTTTTCTTCCAGAACAGATGTATCCCCGCTGCGTAAGGACATGGTTCGCTCGCCCCAATCCGGGGGATAGGACAGCCCGATCGGATAACCAGTGCGATTGTCCTTGGTGATGCCGTGTTTTTTCAAGACCCGGAAAAACGCATGGGCGATGTCTTCACACCGGTTTCCAGCCGTTGCGACTTCAAGCCCTGCTTCCAGTCCCTCCAACACGGCCTTTTCCGCATCAAGAAACTCTTGCGGTGGCTTTCCGAGGTAAAGCGTGCGCGAAAGCGGACAATGGTAGCGATTGTGAACGCCCGCCACCTCAAAGAAGGTTCCCTCACCGGCCTTCATCGGCTGGTCATCCCAGGTCAGATGCGGGGCGGCTGCATCACTGCCTGAGGGCACAAGCGGGACGATGGCCGGATAGTCTCCACCGGCATCCAGGAGTGCATCGTAGCGCAGGCCGGCATCATAGATGTCCGCTACAAGATCGCATTTACGAAGGCCCGGTTCTGCCTTTTCCAAAATCCGGGAATGGATCTTTTCGACCTTTTTCCCGGCCATACGCATGTAATCGAGTTCCGGTGAGGACTTCACCGCTCGCTGCCAGTTGACCAGCGCATTGGCGTCTTGAAAGCGCGCGTTCGGCAGGTGTTTTTGCAGCGAGGCGAATGCGGCTGCAGAGAAATAGTAATTGTCCATTTCCACGCCGATTTTCAGATTCGCCCAGCCGCGCTCCTCGATCTTGGCAGAAAGGTAGTCCATCGGATGCCGCTCCGTGGACTGAACATAGTGATCCGGATACCCGATGATGCTGGAAGGATCCATGAAACAGGTACGCAGTGCCCCATTGGCGTCTTGCCCCCGGCCGAACCAGACAGGCTCGCCATCCAAGGACAGCAACACTGCCTGATGGACATAGAAGGACCATCCGTCGTATCCCGTCAGCCAATTCATGTTGGACGGGTCAGAAACGATCAGCAGCTCCAGCCCTGCCGCTTCCATTGCCTTGCGGGTCTTGTCGACACGGCGCTGGTACTCGTCTCTCGAAAAACGAAGCGTGAGTTCAATCATCAAACGATCCCCAGCTCATCATGTGTCGATTGTCGTTCCCGCTTGCAGCGACAGAGCCTGCGCGCGGGCAAATGTTGCAATTGCCGTGTCCTGCACCCCCGTTCCGGTAAGGTCACAGATCGTGATTTCGGCATCGGATGCACGCCCCCTCGCCTTCCCCGAGACGATGTCTCCGAGTTCACTGAAGCTCGCCCCGGCACTGACAGAGCCTGCAGCCAAGGCTGACCGCAACTCTCCCATCAACTCGGTTTGGGATTGCCGATCCGGCACATACAGATCGGCCCGCGTCAAACAGGCCGGCTCCAATTCATTTTTTGTGTGCTGGTCCGATCCCATGGCTGTTATGTGATGTCCGGCTCGCAACCATTCGGCCCTTATGAGCGGTTCGGTGCTCGGGGTCGTGGTGACGACCACATCGGCAGCTTCGACAGCACCTGCAAGGTCCGAGACAGGCGAGACTTCGATTTCTAGATGAGACGCCAACTCGTCTGCTGCTACTTGTGCCTTGGACACATCCCGCGCCCAAATCGCTGCGTGATCAATCGGCCGCACAAGGCACAGTGCCTGCAGCTGCAGTTTGGCCTGCAGTCCAGCCCCTACAATACAAGCGCTTGATGCCTGTTCCAGTGCCAAGTGTTTCGCGGCGACAGCACCGGCTGCAGCTGTTCGAACTTCCGTGAGATAGCCGTTGTCAAGCATCACGGCTTCGACGAACCCGGTCCGTGCCGAAAACAAGATCATCAAACCAGAATTGCTCGGCAGACCAATCTTTGGATTGTCGAAAAAGCCGGGAGATACTTTCAGCGCAAAGCTATCGAGGCCCGGAACATAGGCAGTTTTGGCGTCGACTTCGCCATTGAAGTCGGGAATTTCCATGGAGAGGATCGGTGGCATGACGACCTTTCCACTTGCCAGGGCCGCGAAAGCCCGCTCGATCTGTTCAACGGCTTCGATGTTAAGTGGAACCGCCTTGCGCAACTCTGTTTCGGTCAGGATGGAGATTTGCGGCATGGGTCAAGCTTCCTCGCTTTTCGCGAGATCAACGTCCTCTCCGGAGATAACGCGATGATGCAGGTTCATATCGATGTTACAACCCGTCACCAGAACAGCAACGGGCCCTATAGGATTTGCTTTTCCGGCTAAGAGCCCAGCAATCCCAACCGCCCCGCTGCCCTCAACGACTTGACGCTCCTGCCAATAGGCATGACGAATTCCGGTTGCAATTTCGGCCTCGGTGAGCAGAACAATGTCGTCGACGATTTCGCGGGTGGTTTCAAACGTAAACTGATTGTCGAGACCGATGCCGCCGCCGAGCGAGTCTGCGAGGCTGGGCTCTTCGGTAACCTGAACTGGGCGGCCAGCTGTCAGTGAGGCCGCCATCGCCGCGCCCCGCTCCATGGACAGCCCAACAACTTTCACCGAAGGCCTTGCAGCCTTTAATGCAACGGCAACACCGGCGATCAAACCGCCGCCCGACAAGGGGACAAGAACGGTCTGAACCTCCGGGACCTCCTCCAGAATTTCCAGTCCGAGCGTCCCTTGCCCGCTGATAATGTCTGGATGATCAAACGGCGGCAGAAGTACAAGGCCCTCCTGGAGAACCAGGCGGTCCGCCTCCAATTGCGCTTCATCCTGAGATGCGCCGGTTATTCGGATATCGGCTCCAAGTTTCGCAATCGCATCGACCTTGTTTTGCGGGACCAGGCGCGACATGCAGATCGTGCAAGAAATTCCCGCCTTTTTTGCAGCATAAGCCAGGGCCCGGCCATGATTTCCGGTGGATACACACACGACACCCTTTTGGCGTTGGTCTGCGGTCAATTTGGAGACCGCATTGGTCGCGCCCCGCAGTTTGAAGCTTCCCGTCGTCTGAAGATGCTCCAGCTTCAGGGAAATCGGCACGCCGGCTCTTTCAGACAGGCTCTCAGAGGGCACCATGGGTGTGCGCCGGACGTGCGGCTTGATACGCTCAGCGGCCGTTAAAAAATCAAACTGATCGGTACAAAGGTTCACGCTGATCACCTGATCCAAGTGAGAGGGCGATCTGCATGCCAGCTGCTGTTCACGATCCGCTCCCATGTTTCTCAGGGAATGAGAGTGAAGCGCAATAAATATCAGGTCAATCGAAACATTAAATCATGACAATTTTAGCTTGATCACTTAACCTTCCTAAAGTGCAAAGACATCCCCTTCCGGTTTGCTGTGACACAGCACCGCGAGCTGCTGCATTCCGAAAATGAACTGTTCCTCTGCCATATTGCCCAGGCAGATCCGCACTCCGGGGGCCGCAGCCGCGCCAGGCAGGGAGAAAGCAGAACCCGGGGCGACAACAATCCCTTTTTGACGTGCGGCTTCAATGAAGCTGTCTTCGCCCCATCCGTCCGGCAATGGCAGCCAAATATGCAATCCGTTTGGGCTATTATTGAATGACATACCCGCCAGAAGCTCCTGCGCCAACGTGTTGCGCCGCTTGAGGGCCGTTTTCTGCCAGGACAGCAACTCGTCAGCCGTTCCGTCTTCAATCCACCGCGCGGCCAATTCAGCCATGAACGGAGTAGCAATCCAGTCCATCACCAGGTGACGATTTGAGGCCGCGGATGCAAACACCTCTGGCGCGACCAGATAACCGTGCCGCAAGCCCGGCAAAAGGCACTTTGTGAAGCTGGTGAAATAAAAAGTGCGCTCTGGAGCCAGAGCTGCAATCGGCGGTAGCCGGCGCGGCTGCAGAGGTCCCCAAGCGTCGTTTTCAATGATCAAAAGATCGTATTTCCGCGCGCGTGCGACCAGCTGTTCACGCCGCTGCAAGCCCATGGTCAAGGCCATCGGCCCCAGGCCATTCGGCAATAAGAATAATGTCTTAACGGGCTTTTGACGGCACAATTCATCAAGTGCTCCGGGTAGAATTCCCTCTTCGTCCACCTGCAGACCGGCCAAGTTGAAGTTCATGTACTGCGACAGTCTGGAAAGCGGGTAGTGACAGACCGCATCGGTCGCGATCACCTCGCCACCATCAACAGCCGTCATCAGGGCAATCGCCATGGCCGAACTGCTGCCATTCGTCATGATGATCTGATCTGAAGAACAAGACAGCCCGCACTGCTCCAACCAGGAGACAGCTGCTGGCAGATACGGCCGCAAGGTCGTTGCTGGCCGAAAGGAGAGCAGTGCGCTTTCGCTAATATCGCTCGAAAGACCACTCAGAGCCCGGCGCATACAATCCATGTGCAACCGGCCAGTGACCGGCTTCAGGTTCGAGAAATCGATAAGCTGATCCCCGATGAAGTGCGGAAGATAGGGCGGCGACGTTTCCGCGGGCCGCGCGTTTACATATGTCCCCCGGCCAACCTCACCTTTGACAAGCCCGCGGCGGATCAGAAGATCATAAGCCCGGCTCACGGTTTGAACACTGATTGCAAGCTTGTAGGAAAGGTCCCTGTGCGGCGGCAGTTTTTCGCCGCCTGCCAGGTCTCCGCGCTTGATTGCCGCACTGATCCAGTCCGCCAGGGACCGGTAGGCCGGACGATCAAGCTTCTTTGGTAGAGCACTCCATATTGTCATGATTTAAAGCTTATCTTTTTCATGACAATTGACAAGCGCTGACTGCATGCTCATGGTCACAGCATGACCTTGAAACTTGACGATCGCGATCTGAAAATCCTCTCCACCCTTTCCAAGGAGGGGCGGCTTTCCAAAGCCGAGCTTGCAAAGCGCGTCAATCTTTCGCCCACCCCGCTTTGGGAGAGACTGAAGCGCCTTGAAAAGCACGGGATTATCTCAGGATACCGCGCCGAGATCTCACTCAAACAGATCGCACCGCATATCGAGGTGTTCGTAACCGTTGAGCTGGAAGATCACCGGTCAGAAAGCTTTCAACAGTTCGAACGCATGGTTGATCTATATGATGAGATCGTTGCTTGCTGGGCGATCGGCGGCGGCCTGGATTATATTCTCAACATCGTCACCAGAGACATCGACAGCTACCAACGGCTCATCGACACACTCCTCGCCGGGAAAATCGGGCTGGCGCGATATTACACCTATGTGGTCACCAAACCGGTGAAAAGCCGGGCTCAACTCCCCTTGCACAGCCTCTTGCAAGACGATCCTGAAGGTAATCCGGCGTCAAACAGATAAATCCTCCTGCGCGCCATCCAAATACAGAACATTCCTCTATCGGTCTCCGCCTAATGTTTGCTCACGCAATCGGAGACCAGAACGATGACCTTAGCTCTGCAGCACGAACCAGCTTCAGCGAATTTGGCCGACATGCGCCTTTTGCGCTCCTTTTCCTATGTCGATGGACACTGGGTGGCAGGCGCGGACAACGCTGCTTTTGAGGTATCCGATCCGGCAACTGGAGCAGTTATCGGGGATGTAGCGCTGCTAACCGCGCCGGATAGCACCGCTGCGGTCGACGCAGCAACGAGAGCATTTCCGGGCTGGGCTGCGCTTTTACCGCAGGAGCGCGCACGCATTTTGCGCCGCTGGTTTGAGCTGATCATCGAGAACAAGAAAGATCTGGCTCAAATCATGATTCTGGAGCAGGGGAAGCCTCTGTCGGAAGCACATGGTGAAATCGACTATGGTGCGTCCTTTGTGGAGTTTTATGCAGAAGAAGCAAAACGCCCAAACATTGAAGGAATCACATCTCATTTGCCAGATGCAGAAGTGGAACTCTGGATGGAGCCCGCTGGTGTTGCCGCGCTGATCACGCCCTGGAACTTCCCACATGCAATGATCACACGAAAAGCTGCGGCGGCTTTGGCCGCCGGGTGCCCGGTCCTCGTTCACCCGTCGTGTGAAACGCCGTATTCCGCGCTCGCCTTGGCCGAGCTTGCTGAAAGGGCAGGCTTTCCGACCGGGGTCTTCAACGTGATCACGGGGAAACCGGAAACGATTGTCCCTGCCTGGATGGACGACAAACGTGTGCGGGTCGTCTCCTTTACGGGCTCGACGGAAGTCGGCCGCCTGCTCTATCGGCAAAGCGCAAACACTGTCAAAAAACTCGTTCTGGAACTTGGGGGACATGCACCCTTTCTGGTCTTCGCCGACTGCGACCTTGAGCGTGCAATTGATGAAGCGATCAAAGCGAAATTCGCAACATCCGGACAAGACTGTCTCGGCGCCAACCGGTTCTTCGTGGAACGACCCATCTACGACGCATTCTGCCAGGGTTTCACCGAGCGCACACAGAAGCTTACCGTCGGACCTGGCATCATTGATCCCGATATCGGCCCTTTGATGAACTTGGCTGCTATCCAAAAACAGCAAGCACATGTTGCCGATGCACTGGATAACGGTGCCGAACTTTTATGTGGCGGCGGGCGTCATCCTGCCGGAAACCTGTTCTTCCAACCAACCGTGTTAAAGGACGTACCGGACAACGCCTTGATCATGCGGGAAGAGACCTTCGGCCCAGTCGCCGCGATCTGCCCCTTTGACGATGAAGACGACGTCATCGCCCGTGCGAATGCGACCGACTACGGGCTAATCGCCTATGTCCACACCAGCGATCCCCATCGGATCTACCGGGCGACCCGGCAACTCCAATTCGGGATGGTTGCAATCAACCGCACCAAGGTGACCGGCGCTCCCATACCCTTTGGCGGGATGAAGCAATCCGGCCTTGGCCGCGAAGGTGCGCGCATGGGCATGGCCGAATTCATGGACATCAAATACGTCTGCCGGGATTGGGCGTAATACTTCAAGGAAATGAGTACTAAGATGCTGCGCAACGACACGCTTGATCAATGGGATCGTGAAAACTTCTTTCACCCCTCAACGCACCTCGCCCAACACGCGCGCGGTGAAGCGCCCAGCCGGATCGTAGAAACCGGTTCAGGGGTCTATATCGAGGACCGCAACGGCACCAAACTGCTTGATGCGTTTGCCGGACTTTACTGCGTAAACGTTGGATACGGCCGGTCTGAAATCTCGGATGCAATTGCGGAACAAGCCAAGAAGCTGGCCTACTACCATTCCTATGTCGGTCACGGTACGGAAGCCTCGATCACGTTGTCCAAAATGATCCTCGACCGCGCGCCCAACAACATGTCGAAGGTCTATTTCGGTCTGGGCGGGTCCGATGCCAACGAGACCAACATCAAGCTGGTCTGGTATTATAACAATATCTTGGGCCGGCCAGAAAAGAAGAAGATCATATCGCGATGGCGCGGGTATCATGGCTCCGGCCTGATGACAGGGTCGCTGACCGGTCTGGAGCTCTTTCACAAGAAGTTTGATCTGCCACTGGCGCAAGTGCTTCACACGGAGGCTCCTTATTATTTCCGCCGTCCCGACACAGCCATGAGCGAAGCAGAGTTCGTCGCCCATTGTGCGGCCGAACTGGAAGCCATGATCGAGCGGGAAGGCCCGGAAACAATTGCCGCTTTCATCGGCGAACCCGCGCTCGGAACAGGCGGACTTGTGCCGCCGCCGCAGGGCTATTGGGAGGCAATCCAGCCCATTTTGAAGAAACACGACATTCTCTTGATTGCCGATGAAGTCGTGACCGGGTTCGGCAGGCTTGGATCGATGTTCGGCTCCGAACACTACACCATCGAAGCCGACATCATCACGATCGCCAAAGGTTTGACGTCCGCCTACGCGCCGTTGTCCGGCTCCATTGTGTCCGACAAGGTCTGGAAAGTCCTGGAGCAAGGCACGGATGAAAACGGACCGATCGGCCACGGCTGGACGTATTCAGCACATCCGATTGGAGCGGCCGCAGGTATCGCTAATTTGGAACTGGTCGACAGCCTTGGCCTCATAAAGAATGCAACAGGAATGGGCACTTACATGAAGGCTGCCCTTCAAGATGCCCTCGGTGATCACCCGAATGTTGGCGATATTCGCGGCGAAGGCCTTCTTATGGCGATTGAGTTTGTCGAAGACAGATCTTCACGGACATTCTTTGACCCGGCGCGAAAGATCGGCCCGGCCCTTGCTTGTGAACTCTTGAAACATGGCGTCATTGCCCGAGCCATGCCGCAGGGCGACATTCTCGGGTTTGCGCCACCACTCTGCATAAATCAGACAGAGGCCAACACAGTCGTGAGCGCAACCAAAGCAGCAGTGAACACCGTATTGGCAACTTGACGAGACCGGCATCAAAAAAAAGCCAGGCTGCACCGGGCAGCCTGGCTTCGAACTTCACATTTGGAAAACCTTATTTCTTCAAGGATGCAATGAAAGCATCGACTTCGGTCAAGGACAGATATTCAACCTCTTCCGTACCGCTGTCGGTGAATTTCCAGACAACGGCCGGTGCGGACACGTCCCCATTGGCATCAAAGCGGACATTCCCTGTCGCGCCCTGGTACATCACGGTGCCACCCTCCGCGAGCGTGGTTTTTGCAGCTTTGAACCCGGCAGTGTCGGCAGTGACCGCCGTGCCATTCGGATCCGTCACCTTGGCAACCGCTGCAGCGATGTCGGCACCGGAAGCATCCTTGCCGGCCGCTTCCATCGCAAGCAAGGCGATCATTGCTGCGTCATAGCTGTTTGCCAGACCCGGGCCGTTCGGCTGTGATCCGAATTTCGCTTCATATGCAGCCTTGAAAGCATCCGCGCTCTCGACCCGTGGTGAAGCCGTATCTGTGCCGAGCGCGTTTCCGAGATATTGCAGGCCGACGCTGTCCCGGAACTCATCGGATTTCAGAGAGTTCGCCAGGATCATGTTCTGTGTTCCACCAAGCGAAATCCACTCGCGAACCGCCGACTTGCCTTCCGTTGGATACAAAGCGAGGTAAAGCGCATCGGGCTGGCTGGTCAAAGCTTCAGTGACTTCGGCCCGATACGACGGCTGAGCGTCATTGATTGCAACATTCGCTGTCACTTCAACACCCGCGGCTGCGAAGTCTGCTGCGATCAGACGGGACATGTCCTGACCCCAGTCATCGTTCTTGTAGAGGATGGCGACAGACTTCCAGCCCTTATCTGCGGCCACCTTGGCGCCCATTGCAGATTGCACGCCGGTGGTTGCAAAGGTTCGGAACCAGAGACCGTTGGTCTTGCCTTCCTCCGACAGCTTGGTGAACGCCGTTGATGAGGAGCAGCAGGACATCTGCATGACGCCTGCAGGCACCGTGACCGAGGTCAGGATCGGCATGGAAACACCAGAGGAGACGGCACCGAGCAGTACCTTGATGCCTTCCAGATCAACGAGCGCCTTCGCTGCATCGACGCCAACCTTTGGGTCCACTTGGGTGTCCCGCAAGACCATCTCGATGGAACAGCCACCAGCGCCACCCGCTTCATTGACCTGATCAACGGCAAATTGCGCCACTTCGGCAATTGGCCGTCCCCAGTCGACGGATGTCGGCAATGCGGCGCCGATTTTTATGGTGCAGTCCTGCGCCTGAACTCCGGTACTCAGCGTCGTCATGCCCGCGGCGACTGCGGCAAATACTAGTGCTTTTTTCATGTTAGTCCCTCTGCTTGTGTCTTTCCCCGGCTTCCTCCTCCGGGTTGCGAAACGACCAGCCGCTCGGGGAACAGACCTTGTGGCCTCCAAAGCAGCATGCCGACGATCACCATGCCGATCAGAACGAACTGGATCGAACCGGTGTAAAGTTGAACCTCGACGGGTGCAAAGCGGGACAGGGCCCAGCCTGAGAACGTCCAGGAACCCCAAATCAAAAACGCTCCAGCCATTGCCCCCTTGTTGTTGCCGGCTCCCCCGACTATCAGCATCGCCCAGATCTGAAACGTCAGAATCGGCAAAACATCTTGCGGGCTGACAAAGGCATAGAATGTTCCGTAGAGCGAACCCGCCAGCCCGATAATCACGGATCCGGTGACGAAGGCTGCAAGCCTCACCTTATCGGGTGATTTGCCGAGAGATCGGGCTGCGGTTTCATCCTCCCGAATAGCCCGGAGCAAACGTCCGAAGGGGGAAACCGTTAGGCGTTCCAGAAAAACATAAACGAGGGCAAGGCAAGTCAGAACGGCGATCAGGAACATCAGATTGTATGTGAAGCCACTGCCAATAAGGCTTTGAAGCGGCCGTTCGAACCCTCTGATCCCCTGAGCCCCACCGGTAACGGTCGTTGCGTTGCGCATGACGTTTTCAAAGGCAACGGCCACCCCGAACGTCGCAATCGCCAAGTAGTCATGCCGGAGGCGCAAGGTGAGTTTGCCGACCACCCAGGCCAACACACCTGCGAATATCATGCCGCCAAGGAGCGCGAGTGGATAATAGAGCTCGAAACCACCCCAATGCCCATCTTGAGGCGTGCCACCGAGGATCAGTGTTCCGTAGGCGCCTGCCCCGAAGGAGGCAACAACGCCGCCGTTGAACAGGCCCGTATTGCCCCATTGAAGGTTCAATCCCAAAACAGCAATCGCGAGGATCGCGGCGATGGTTGAAAAAAACACCAGATAGGAAATGACGCCGATCATGCCCGCGCCTCCCCGAACAAACCATTCGGACGCACAAGAAGGACAGCCAGGATCATCAGGAAGGGCACCGACGGGCTGTACCCAGATGGCAGGATCACCAACGCGAGGTTTGACGCAATTCCGACAATGAACCCGCCGAGCACCGCGCCGTAAACACTGCCGATGCCACCGACAATGGTCGCAGCAAAGATCGGCAGGACCAGATCCCGGCCCATGACGGGTGTGATCTGGTAGCTCAGGCCATAGAAGATACCGGCAACCGCTCCGAGCCCGCCACCTATGATCCAGACAGCCGCGATCATGCATTTGAGATTGACCCCATGCACCTGTGCAAGGCTTGGATTTTCGGCTACCGCGCGCAGAGAAAAGCCAAATGTTGTCCGCGACAAGACAAGGTGAAGCGCAAACATCAGGATCAATGCCGCAATCAGCACGAAGACCTGATCCGGTTTGACGAGTAGCAGCGGATCCCGTGAAAGGATCATCGCGAAGGCAATGTCCTTGGAATAAAGCTCCGCCGACAGGCCAAACACCAGACCGATTATGTTGCGGATGATGAGCGCCATGCCGAAGGATGCAAACACCATTGAGAGCTCTTCGCCCTTTTGCCGCACCCGCTGAAAAATGAACCGGTCGATTAGGACTGCGGACAGACCCGTGATCGCCGCCGACAAGACGATCGAAATGGCGAGTGCGCCTGTCATGGACAGCGGCCCGATTTTGGCGGCCAATATCGGCAACAAGCTCTCGAATACCTTGTCAAAAACCAAAGCGCAGTAAGCGCCGATCGACAAAAGCTCGGCGTGAGAGAAATTCGCGAAGCGCAGGATATGCATGGCCATCGTCAAACCAATCGCGCCAAGCGACAGGAACGATCCAACAAGGATACCGTCGACGAGATGCTGGATCATGCCGGCACCCGCCTTTCACCGCCCAGATAGATCCGGCCAAGCGCCGGATCCTGTAGGAGATCCGTTGCAGGCCCGTCAATCTGGTTTCGGCCCTCGGCGAGCACATAACAATGATCGGCCCGCTTGAGAGCTTGTTTGACGTTCTGCTCAACTAGCAAAATGGTCACGCCGAAGCTCGTGAGTTGTTTGGCATGATCGAGCACCTCTTCGGCGGCCTTGGGTGAAAGGCCCGCCGATGGTTCATCCATCAGGATCAAAACTGGATCTGCTGCCAATGCCATTGCGACGGCAAGAAACTGACGCTGCCCGCCGGACAAAGATCCCGCCTTGTCGCGTTGCTTGTCTGCGAGAACCGGGAAACGCTTGTAGAGTTCAGAGAGCCTTTCAGACGCGTGCGCGTGTTTTTGCAAAGCCAGATCGAGGTTCTGGCGGATTGTCAGCGTCCGGAACACATTGTCCGATTGCGGAACATAGGCAATGCCCGCGCTTGTCATGCGATCAGGAGATAGGCCCGTGATATCTTGACCGTTGGCTCTGATACCTCCCCTGGAAACCGGCAAAAGGCCGATAACTGCCTTGATCAAGGTCGACTTTCCGGCTCCGTTGGGACCGATAATGACCGTCAGCTTTTCCCGTTCGGCGGTCACGGACACATCCCGCAAGATCGGCAAGTCCGGAACATAGCCGGCAGTCACTTTGTCAACGGAAAGCACCGCATCACGCATCGACCGGTGCTCCTAGATATGCATCCAATAGAACAGGATTGGACTGAGCTTCTTCCGCTGAACCTTCAAAGACGACACGTCCCTCGGCAAGGGCAATGACCGGATCGCAATGGCGCATCACGAAATCCATGTCATGTTCAATAATGAGAAAGGTTTTTCCGGACCGGTTGAGCTCTTCGATCTTGCCGATCAGAACTTCCGTGATTGCCGGGTTCACACCTGCAGCCGGTTCGTCCAAGAGGATAAGTTTCGGATCACCCATCAGGACACGGGCCAACTCCAGCAGCTTCATCTGACCGCCCGATATCTTGCCGGCCGGCTGGTCCGCGAGCTGACGGAGCGTTACGAAGTCAAGCACCTCAAGGGCGCGCTTTCGAATGGCAGCTTCCTCCCGGCGGATCCGGCCACGGCCAAAAACCGGGGCCAGCAGCCCCTCCCCGCTCTGATCCAGTGGCGCAAGCATGACATTTTCCAGCACGCTCATCCGCTTGAAAGGGCGCGGGATCTGAAAGGTCCGGCCAAGACCGGCTGCGAAACGGCGTTCCGGTGCAAGACTTGAAATATCCTGACCATCAAACAGCACTCGACCGGCACTTGGCGCCAGATCTCCAGCGACGACGTTGAAAAGTGTCGACTTACCGGCCCCATTCGGACCAATAAGGCCGGTGATCGAACCGCTCCGGATATCCAGCGACACGCCATCCACGGCAAGAAAATCGCCGAAGGCGCGTGAGACGTCCGCCAGTTTCAGGATCGGCTCACCCATTGACCGCTCCCAACACGGCATCGTCCGGACGGGTGTTGAGATTGTATTTCATGATCCGGCCATGACGCCCGTTCCGGTCTCGTTCCAGCCCAAACACATCGCCTTGTGGCCCCGGCGCCGTTTGGAGCAGTGCGTCCATGCGCGAGAGATCCTCTGCATCAAGCTCAAATTGGAAAACTTCAAGGGTTTTCGGTAAGTGGCGGGCATACCGCGCGCCGACAATGGCCGCTGCGACCTGGGGCTGCTGCAACACCCAGCGGGTCGCCACAGAGCTTAAAGTCACGTTGTGACGATGCCCAATGTCCTTCAGTAAAAGAAGCAGCGTTTGAAACCTGTCCCAGGTTCCAAATTCATCAATGATCAGGCGGTATTTGATGAGGGAGCGGTTTTCGAATTGAAAGCCCGGGTCTGGTTTTCCAAGCCAGTTTTCAGTCAAGAACCCGCCGGCCAGCGTGCCGTAGCACAGAAGCTGGACATCATGATCCGCTCCCCATGGCGCCAGTGCTTTGGCAGGGCGGCGGTCCAGGACAGAATACTGTACTTGTGTCGAGACCAAATCGATCCCGGCATCCAGATAAGGTGCGGTTTCCTTCACATCCCAGTTGGTGACCCCAAGATGGGCGATCTTGCCCTTTTCCTGACAACGCTTCAGCGTCTCCATCGCCTTGACCGGTGCGCCAATCGACGTGTCCCACCAATAGAACTGCACCAGATGCAAACGGTCGATTTTCAACCGCTGGAGCGACCGGTCGACAATGGCTTCCACCTCGTCTGCGGTCAGTTCGGAAAGCCTCTCCAGATCTGGCACCAGTTTGGTGTGAACCTGGACCCTGTTTGCGACCTCTGCCCCACGCCGCTGACGAATATCTGAGATGAAGCTGCCGATCATCTCTTCCACGCCGGTATAGATGTCAGCGCAGTCGAAGGACGTGATGCCAGCGTCAAGAAAGGCTTCCATATCAGCAATAGCGGCAGATGGATCAACCGGGCCATGATCGCCAGCAAGCTGCCATCCACCTTTGATGACGCGGGAGATGGCATAACCCGGCCGAAGGTCTGCGGTTCGGGCTGTCATTCCGCATCGTCCTTCTGCCAGTAAGGTGTGCTGCGCTGATCGGGCAATCCGGTTGTCTCGGAATGGCTGAACCACCGCTTTTTCGTCCGTGTGATCCGGAAGCGCCCGCCGCAATGCGGATCTGGACAGGCAACTTCCGCGTCCGTGCTCATCCAGTCATTTGGACTTGTCGGGCGTTGTTTGGCGGGAAGGAGAGGCAAAACGGCAGCAAGCGCGTACATCGACACCCGCTGCCCCTCCTGGAAGACCAGCGCTTCACCTTCGACGGCGAAACTCTCGCCTTCAACATGCCGGCACACTGGCGTACGGCCGTCCAGAACCGTCTCGACTTTCAAGTCATAGAGCCAGAATCCGTCGCCAGCCTCAGCCGCTTCAACACGGTCCGACCCGTCTAAATCTTCCGCCACCGCGCTCCCCACTTTTTTGTTTTGGCGCCTTGCTTGTGATCTGTGATATTTTATACCATGTCTCAAAACCAGATTGTCAAGACAAGAAGCCAACGCGGCCAAAGGCACAGGGATGAGCGAGCCAAAAATTGCCAGGATCGATCAGTCGAAACTGAGGGAAAGCGTCTATGAAGCGCTGCGCGACGCTTTCACGCGTGGGGCATTTGCACCGGGCGAAAGTGTAAGCTTGCGCACACTGGCTGATCAGCTCGGCACCTCAATGACACCTGTTCGAGAAGCCGTGCGCCGTCTCGTGGCTGAGGGTGCGTTGGTCGACACTCCAAGCCGGACCCTGGAGGTGCCGCCTTTTGATGCCGACCGCATGCGTGAGCTGAAGTCCGCACGCCTGGCACTTGAGGCAATCCTACTCGATGAAGCCATGGACCACATGGATGACTCCGCGATCGATGCCCTTGCTGCAATCATTGCCCGGCCACGGCCCGAAGGCGAATTACCGGACCTCACCCAAAACTACGAATTTCACTTTACCCTTTACCGGCAGTCAGGATCACGGGTCATTCTGCCACTCGTTGAGGCGTTGTGGCTGCAATACGGAGCTTTTTTGAACCTCGTCGTTCAGGAAAAAGCCGCCTCGGAAATCCCGGAACACATCCATCACGAAGAAATCATCACAGCATTGCGCGCCAAAGACCGGACAGCTGCGCAAAAGGCCCTTGCCCAAGACATTGAACGCAGTTTCAAGTTGCTCCTGCCGGAAACCTGAAGGATCCAGTCATGACCCTCCATCCGCCGCGTCAGATTTTAGCTGACGGCCTGGAAATCAGCCGTGTGTTGACAGGCCTCTGGCAGGTTGCCGATATCGAAAAGAATGGTTCGGAACTCGACCCGGAAAAAGGTGCAGATCACTTGGAAGCCTATCTGAAGGCCGGCTTTTCGACCTTCGACATGGCCGATCACTATGGCAGCGCTGAGATCATTTCCGGGCGATTGCTCGCGCGCCATGATGGACAGGACCGCCCTCAGGTCTTCACAAAATGGTGCCCGGAACCAGGCCCGATGACGGCCGATGTCGTGCGCGCGGGCGTTCAGGAACGGCTCGACCGGCTGGGCACGGACTGTGTTGATCTTCTGCAGTTTCATTGGTGGAGTTTCGAACATCCGGCCTGGCTGGACGCCCTTCATGAAATGGCGAAACTGAAAGACGAGGGCCTGATCAAGGCTCTCGGCGTCACCAATTTTGATGCCGCGCACCTGCGCCTTGCCCTCTCAGACGGCATACCGCTCGTCAGCAATCAAGTCTCTTTTTCCATGATCGACCGCCGGGCGCTTGGCCCCTTGTCCGATCTGTGTGCGGAAAGGGAAGTCCGGTTGCTTGGCTACGGCACCTTATGTGGCGGTTTCCTGTCGGATCGCTGGCTCGGCAGACCTGAACCCGCAGACATCACCGACTGGTCGAAAATGAAGTACAAGCGCTTCATCGATGCCGCTGGAGGCTGGGTTGGATTTCAGGCGATTTTGAAAGCTGCCAACGCCATAGCGCAAAAACACAACGTGTCGCTCGCCAACGTGGCGACACGCTGGGTTCTGGAGCAACCGGCTGTCGCCGGTGTCATTGTCGGTGCCCGGCTCGGTGAAAGCGAGCATATGGCAGACAATGCAAATCTGTTCTCGTTCGCCCTCGATGACGAGGACGCTGCGCTATTGGACGAGGCTTTTTCAAAGACGACAGAAGTCCCCGGCGACTGCGGCGATGAATACCGCCGCCCGCCCTTTCTGACGGCCTCGGGCGATCTCAGTCATCACCTGTCTGAAATGCCGCGTGCTCATGCGACAGCCCCGGCACCTCACCGGCCGGATGCAACACATGTTTTGACAGGATCGGACTGGGAGGAGATCGCCGGATATTGCCGGGCCCACCGGATTGGCAACCGCATTCTTGTCTCGGGCACGACCGCGGTGGCCGGCGCGTCCCGGGCGGTTGCGCCAGAAGACGCCGCCGCACAAACCACCTTCATTCTCGATAAGATCCTAGCCGCGCTTTCAGCGCTTGGCGCGACTGCAAACGATGTTGTGCGGACACGCATCTTCATCACGGATGAGACCGATGTGTTCGATATTTCCCGCGCCCACGGCCGCGTTTTCTCGAACGTCAAGCCGGCAAACACACTTATCGTTGTTGCCGGACTGATTGGCGAACACAAGGTGGAAATTGAGGCAGAAGCTCTACTGCAGGGCGACGCTTGACGGCACCAGCTTGTGTCTCTAACGCGTTCTAATTTGGCGTTTGCACCTCCTATCGAGTGGTCTGTAAGGCTTCGTTGAATAAGATAAATTCCGTATTGAACATTCGCGTGTGCACAAATAGTCTGCACGCTGATGGTTCCTGCGGAATGAAATTGCCGCGGGATGAAAAGGGAACACGGTGAGGAAGAGCCGAAAGGGCGCCTAATCCGTGACTGCCCCCGCAACTGTGAGCGGAGAGCGACCCCGAACGACGCCACTGGGCCCATGACCGCATGGCCCGGGAAGGTACGGGAAAGCTTCGACCCGCGAGTCAGGAGACCTGCCATCGCAACCACAACAACCCGGGCGGGGTGTCCCGGAGGGAGAAGCTAATGTGCCACGCGGCCAACACTGCCGTTCGACAATATGGTCCCGCCATGCCCCCGTCTCATCGGAGGTGGCGATGCGCCCGATTGCGATTCAAAACAATTTTCCAGCCGACGGCAATAAACGGGTCAGCACAGCCGGCCTGATCCCCGTCAGTTTCAAACATCGCGAGCTGTCCCGATGACTCGGCGCGCTGCTTCCAAAGAGCTTCCGACAAGCCGATTTCCGTGCCTGACAGAAATGAGCCTGCCGGGGCTGATTGCCGGTGCTGCAGGTTTGTCTGCCATACTTTGGCTCGCAATTCTGGCGGTGCTTTGATGACCGCAGTTGTTGAAATCCGGAATCTCGCTCTCGGATATCCCGAGCTGACGTTATTCAAGCATTTGTCTTTGGACATTCAAGCTGGAACAACGCTAGCGGTCTTGGGCGCGAACGGCTCGGGCAAGAGCACCTTCGTCAAGATGCTGCTTGGGTTGATGAATCCCCTTGCCGGCCGCGTGACCTGGCCAGCCGGGCGCCCGCGGGAAGTCGGGTATCTGGCTCAGTTGACCGAGTTTGACCGCAGATTTCCGATCCGCGTCCGGGATCTGGCAGCCATGGGAGCTTGGCGCGGGTTTGGCCTTTGGTCTGGCCTCGGGCGCGCGGGGCGGACCCGGGTGGCCGCAGCGCTTGAGGAAGCCGGCATTCTGGATCTGGCAGACCGATCGCTGCACACGCTGTCCGGCGGGCAACTGCAACGGGCCCTGTTTGCCCGCGTGATCCTGCAGGACGCACCCCTGATCCTGCTCGATGAACCCTTTGCGGCGGTTGACCAAAGCACCGAAGCGCACCTCCTTTCGATCATCAATCGATGGCGTGCGGAAGGCCGGGCAGTTGTTCTGGTCGTGCATGATTTGTCCTCCGTTCTCGATCACTGCAGCCATGCATTGCTTCTGGGAGGTGGCATGGCAGCCCAGGGAACCGTCGACGAGGTTTTGACGCCGGACCGGCTCGTTGCCCAGGGGTACATGTCCGAAAGCCAGGCCTCTTGGATGTTCCGGGGCAACGCCCAACAGAAGGGGGCTGCTCATGCTTGAGCTTTTTGCGGAGATGTGGGACTTCGCCTTCATGCGGCGAGCCTTTGTCGCCACCACCGTGCTTTCGGCCTCCGTCGCTCCGATCGGGGCGTTCTTGGTCCTGCGCAGGTTGTCCCTTGCCGGAGAAGCCATGGCGCATGCGATCACCCCCGGCATCGTCATCGGGTTTGTCACGGCTGGTTTGTCTGTGGTGTCCCTGTTGGTCGGAGGGCTCGTCGCCGGTGTCGGGGTTGCGATCCTGACTGCTCTTCTTGCGCGCAAGACGATCCTGCGCAGCGATGCAAGCCTGGCGTCCCTTTATCTTATCGCTCTGGCTGCCGGGATCTTCATTCTTTCAGCGGCCGGGTCCGCCGTGCCGCTGAAGAGCTTCCTGTTCGGCTCCATCCTCGGGATTGATGATGCGTCGATGATGCTGGTCGGCGGTGTTGCGACCGTAACGCTGATCGCATTTGCAGTCCTGCTCCGGCCGCTGATCGTCAGCACCTGCGATCCGATCTTCTTTGAGTCCCAGACCCGGCGACCGTGGCTGGTCGACCAAGGGTTCATGCTGCTTCTGGTGCTGAACCTGCTTGCCGCCTTCAAGACGCTCGGAACGTTGATGGCGGTCGGCTTGATGATCCTGCCAGCGACAGCGGCCCGCTATTGGGCAAGCACGATCACTGGCCAGCTTGTGCTGGGCTTCGTCTTTGCTCTTGCCAGTTGCTGGATCGGGCTGACCCTATCCTATCTGTTTCCCGAGACCCCATCGGGGCCTGCCATCGTCCTGGTCGCCGGTGGCTTCTTCCTGATTTCGGCGCTGTTGGGGCCGCTCGGCTTCGGCGCGCGCCTGCGCAAAAAATCAACCAAAACAACAACTTCCATCGAACAAACCTACACTAAAGAGAGGATACAATGACCCTACTGAAGACACTGGCCGCAGGCTTCGCGGCCACATCCCTGGCGTTCGCCGCTTTGCCGGCTGCCGCGCATGACGACGTGAAGGTTGTCGCCAGCTTCTCGATCCTTGGCGACATGGTGGAGCAAGTGGTGGGCGATTATGCCAGCGTGACCACGATCGTTGGTCCGGATGCCGATGCCCACGTTTATCAGCCGTCGGTAGCGGATGCGAAAGCGGTTGCGCAGGCCGATGTGATCTTCGTCAACGGCCTCGGTTTTGAGACCTGGTCCGACACCTTGATCAAGGAATCCGGCACGGAGGCAACCGTCTTTGTGGCAACGGAGGGCGTCACTCCCGTGAAGGTCGACGGAGAAACCGATCCGCACGCCTGGAATTCCCTGACAAATGGCGCCATCTACGTGCGCAACATAGCCGATGCCATGGGCAAGGCCCTGCCTGAGCATGCCGATGACTTCACCGCAAACGCGGACGCTTACATTGCAAGGCTGGAAGCCCTCGACAAGGAAACCCGCAAGAAGCTTGCCGCTCTTCCGGAAGACCGCCGCACGGTGGTCACGGCGCATGACGCCTTCGGCTATCTCGCCGACGCTTATGGCCTGACGTTCCTGGCTCCCGTGGGCATTGACACCGAAGCCGAACCGTCTGCCCGCGACCTTGCAGTTCTGATCGCGCAACTGAAAGAGCAAGGCGCAGCAGCCCTCTTTGTTGAAAACATCACCAGCCCGGCCCTCGTCCAGCAGATTTCCGATGAAACCGGCATCGAAATTGGCGGACGTCTGTTCTCTGACGCCCTGTCGGAGCGCGGCGGACCTGCGACCAGCTACGAGGCCATGTTCCAGCACAACCTCGGCACGTTGCTCGAGGCGCTCGGCAAAGAGAACGCAAGCTAAGCGACATGAAAAATGAAGGCGACGAACTACCGTCGCCTTCATTGATTACGTTTGCCGCCTGTTTGTGTTCCCCGTCAGCAACCATGAGACATATCGGGGAAATTGCCTAAGGAGGATTTCTGGCACATCGTAGCCCGCCAAGGGAGCGAAGATGAGACAGAAATCCGGGCCGCAGGAGTCGGCCGAA